>PR_CR_10_Liq_1_inCRDRAFT_1000079_pt1 | contig 49770 bp, 34 predicted proteins | sample PRCRCaboRojoPR_3_FD_10241 | JGI IMG/M metagenome (IMG submission 10241) | reverse complement strand
TAGATTTTGGAGTACGTCTCAGAAAAGTAAGCTGAAACTGCTGATGCATCGAAGTACCTTAGGCAACCTACACATTGGTTCGAGTCAAGTACTAGAGGACTGGTGCAGGCTGTGCAGTGAGTTGGTGACCCTGAGCATTCTGCACAATTAGAGTCACAAGGGAGGCAAGTACCTTCAGATTCATACTGTGAGATTCCACAAGGAGCACAGTGATTAGTTGAGTTAAGTACTAAAGGACTGGCACAGTCAGTGCATTGGGAATCAGAAGGTCCATTACAGTTGAAGCAGGATGAATGACAGCTTGCACAAGTAGTAGTAGAGTTAAGCTGGTATTCTCCATTTGGGCATGTTGGCTCGCAAGTGTTTGAAGTTGTAAGCACTTTCCCAAGTTCACAGTCAGTGCATTGGGAATCAGAAGGTCCATTACAGTTGAAGCAGGATGGATGGCATTCAGCACAGGTGGAATTAGTATCTTTGTATTCTCCATTTGGGCATATTGGCTCGCAGGTGTTTGAAGTCGTAAGTAAATTCCCAACGTGACACTCGGTGCATTCACTATTGGAAAACCCTAAGCATTCTCTACAAGTCATATGGCAGTCAGAGCAGTAAGCTCCATCATAATACTGTCCAATATCACACCCACAACCACTGGTAGTGCTTCCTCTGTAACGACAAGAGTTACAATCATCAATATTTCCAGGCCCCGAGCACCCTTCGCACCTTGGATCACATTTTTGGCAACTGCTTGAGTCCCAGTACTCGTTATGGGAACAACTTATACAGCTGCCTCCGTAATAGCGCTCTCCAGCCTTACAACAAACAAATAAGGGATCGCCTTCATTAACACATGAAGTGCAATTACTGCTCCCAGGTCCTGTGCATCCTTCACATGTAAGGTCACAGTCTATACAAGCGGTTCCGTCAGAGTACTGGCTTGCCGAGCAGGCTTCACAAATATTTTCTTGATAGTGTTCTCCAAGTCCGCAACAAATGACTGAGTGATCCCCTTCATAAACACAACCAAGGCAGTTTGTGCTTCCTGAATCAGTGCATCCGTTACAAGTTGGGTCACAAGGCGAGCAAGAAAGGGTTCCACTTCTATACTCACCAAAAGGGCACTCACAAGTGTTGAGATTTAGCACAAAAGGACTATTACACTTAATGCAATCATTGTTATCTGGCCCGTAACATTCTTTGCAGCTAGATTCGCAGGGGTAGCAGCTTCCTCCTGATTCATACTCTGAATCTTCACAGGGAATGCAGTATCCAGAGTCAAGCACTAAAGGACTTTGACAATCTGTGCACTCGTAAATAGAAGGTCCGCTGCACCTGAGGCAGGATGAATGACAGCTAGCACAGGTGGAAGGGGTATCTTGGTATTCTCTATATGGGCATGTCGACTCGCAAGTGTTTGAAGTTGTAAGTAGATCGTCGCCGTGACATTCAGTGCAGTCATGACTGGAATATCCATTGCAGTTCAAGCAGGCTGACCAGCATCCTCCACAATAATTAAAGTAGTAAAGAAATTCTCCTTCTGGGCAGGATGACTCGCAAGTTCTTGAGGTTGTTAATACTTTATCAGAAGTGCAAGTATCACAGTCGTTATCGTTTGGTCCGTGGCAAGTTTGACAACTAGGATAGCAGGGATGGCAGCTTCCTTCTGACTCGTACTCTGAATCTTCACAGGGAATGCAGTATCCGGAGTCAAGCACTTCAGGGGTATAACAATGAGTGCAGTCGCCATCGGAAGGTCCATCACACTTATAACAACTCGAGTGACAAATAGCACAGGTAGAATCAGTGTCTTGATATTCTCCATCTCGACAAGACGAATGACAAGTCCCTAAAGTTGTAAGTAACTTCCCAAAACCGCACTGATTGCACATGCCATAGCCAGAACCACTGCAATAAAGACAACTTTCGGAGTCACAAAGGTTGCAGTCAGTTCCTCTAACACATCCTTGGGTACAAGTTAGCGGGCACTGATGGCAGTTTCCAGAAGAGTATTCGTATTGATCATAGTCGCAGTCCCAGAAACGATAGAAGCAATTGGAAAATCCGCAAAACTCATACTCGCCTTCAAAGTCAGTTCTGGCGCTCTGCCATATTTTGATTAGGTAAATGAACCCAGAGGAGTCTTGTCCTCCAATCTGGATGCTGTTGTTTAAAGGATGTCTGAATATGTAACCTGGAAATGAAACGGTGCTATCTTGGGCATTGTTTTTGTAGGTGGTTAGCCTTGTTTGGTAGTCAGGACTTGAGCTGGGAATGAACTCACACACAAAACTCAAAAGTACCCAGTCCGTAGTGCTGGATACTGAAACTGAAGCTGGTTTAGCGGTTGGTGTGGTGTCTTCCAGAGCGAGTGTCATGCCAGAATGACTTATCTCAAGAAAAGTTGACTCAACTAAGATCTTGCCTGGAGTAGAAATTTTGACCCAGAGACTAATGCTGAAGTCGTGGTAGAACTCAAAGTACTTTTTCGAGGTCATATATCTGCTTGTATTGAAGTATACTCCTCTGTTGGCCATAGGTAGCACGTCTGAATCATTTCCGTCGTGGAACGGATGGCTTTTGGAAGAGTCATTTCCACTATAGAAGTTGTTGAAGTACTCAGGGAACCATGAAAAGTCCTCTTCTAAAAAGTAAGTATTGGGTGACGAGCAATCGCCTAGTCCAGTGGGCAGAGTGTTCAGACAAATCTTGTTTATTTGGCAGTTACTAGTGCATTTGCCTGCAAAGCATTCCCAAGGAGCAGTCTCGCAAGATGAACATTCGTGATCGCAAGGAGCAGCCATACACGTAGCTGAAGTGTAGCCTTTACACCCTGCACAGTTGGGGTGTGAGCAAATTGTTCCATCTGCCCTTACTTGTTGAGGCGAAGCATCTTTACTTCCTGTTGTGCAGCCACTGCTATCTAGATACTCATTGAAGTTGCAGTTTGAAAGCCCTGAAGTAGAAGAACTGCTACTTGTAATCTCGTTGGTAAGTTTGAATCTGTAGATGAAACCTTCAAATCCAGGATACCCTCCTCCTGCGGTCCCTATCTCCCATTTGAGTGAATCAGAGTTGATCATCATTCTGTAGATGCAATCTTCTTCTCTGGTGTCGTTTTCATATGACTCTAATTCAAATCTGCATTTATTAATGCTAGGCTCGGAAACCTGGAACTTGGCATAGCCCCACTCCCTGTCACCTGCAGAGTACCTTCTATCAAATTGGAACTGTTCTAGTGATTCGCAAATTCCACCTTTCTCATAGTAAACCGAAGGCTTAAATTGCCCATTACCAATATAGACTTGGTGGTGATTTCTATGATCATCATAGATATGCAGAAGGCGACCCTCACTAGAACCAGTTCCTTTTATCCAGTACTCCAGAGTATGCTCAATACTAGGAATATGGAGGTTGATGGGGTCACTGATCAAGTAAGATTCTTCGAAGAAATAAAACCCCCTTTCTTTGGTTGGCTTAGGAGAACTTTTATCTGCACTATCAAAAGGTATACTTCCTGGAGTATGGAACCCTTGGACCGAGCTTTGATTGAGGTCTTCTATCTCCGAGAATTTTATGTCGAAAACTGTGACATCAGATTCTGGTTGGCAAACATTGCTACCGTCAGGGGTAAATTTGCTAGGGCATTGACGGACTCCGTAGCCCCCTATGGTATAGTTATTCGAAGTAACACAACTACTAGATCCAGCAGTTAAAAAGCTTGAAAGCAAAGACAACAGAAAAATCATATTTATAACCAATGGACCATTTCCTCTGAAGAATTGCATGCTTTAAATCCCTAATTAGCGGTTAAGTAGCTAGTGTGCTTGCGATGGCCACGTCGGTTTACAAGCCTACACATAAAACACTGCGAAAACCATCTCTTATAGCTTGGGCCTTTTTTTAGCCCGAGGCAATTTGGTTCCCCTACCAGAGGTAACTGAACAGTCGTTCACACAAACTCTTCTTTCTAAATATAAACTTATGACAGCTTATTTTCTGAGGCATTTACTTGAATTACTCATTTATAGTTCAAGAACCACAAAGTACACAATAGAATTCAGTCAGCCAGAACTAACTTGCACAACCATTGTTTAAAACAACAAAAACCCAGATTAGTCAACATTTAACTAAAATTTAATAAATTATGAAGCCTTTGGTAAAGCAGCATCTTTTGGGGGCTCTGGAAGAGCAGGAGGCTGCTCAGAAGGAGGCAAAGCAGGTTCTTCAGCTTTCTTAGGTTTGAAGTCTCTTACAAGTGGCTCAGCTAACTTTTCAGCCGTGAAGTACTTTTCCAAGCTGCATGAGAACTGTTCCCACAACTTGTTGAATTCTTGAGTATACGAGGTGCACAGGTTGTTGTCGTCCAGCACTACAAGGTTTTCTTGGTTTTTGTTGACGGCTTGCTTAGTCCAGTTGAAGCTTCCAGTGATCAACAAGTAGTCGTCTATAACTACGAACTTGTTGTGCATATGAGCAAAGGGGTCGTCGTCCACTCTGACTTCAAATCCTTCTGAAGCTAGAGCTCTGATATCAGAGCCCATCATTTTCATGCACTCGTCGTCAGAAATTATTCTAACTTTGACTCCTCGTTCCCTTGCGTGTCTTATAGCATCTGCCAAAGCGTTGTTAGTGATAGTGAACACACAAACAATCATAGTTTTTTTGGCTTTGTGCAAGTAACGGATGAGCTTCCTTTCGGACTCTGCGCTTGGGAAGAAGAAGGAATCCCTGGTGCGTTTTTTGGGTTCTAAAATTTCTGAGGAAAGGGACTCAATGCACTTTTTGCCCCAGTTAAGTGCTTCTGGGGACTTTTCGATGAGTTTGAACACGTGGGCAATAAGAATGTTGACTAGTCTTCTTGAGCAAGAAGACTTAAGTAGTTTCTTTTTGAATTCATTCATGCAGTCCATGTTCCCCACATTATTGTCTAAAAACTTTTTTATTTCAGTGGACTTGATTATTTTTTCATGGAATTCTTTTTCTTTCAAGTCGGCTTCTTCGACTTCGTTGATGTCGGGTTTGTACTGTCTATCAGGGGTTTTTCTAGTGCGTTTTTTGCCTCCCATATTCAATTTATTATTAAATGGATAAAAAGTTTGAGTTAGTTCACTCTATACTTATAAAAGACAGAGGTAGCAGAACTGAAGAAGAACTTGAAACACTTTTAGAGTACACTAGTTCTATTGAGTTCTTTGACGGTCTGTTCAGAAAAGGAGGCGCAGACCTCCAAAAGAGTTGCTGCAAAGCTTTAACTTATAAAGAATTTAACGAGTCAGAGACGATTTTCAACTACGGAGACGAAGGGTCTGACTTTTACATAGTGCTAAAAGGACAAGTAAGTGTGCTTATTCCTACACATTCCCAAGATGAAGAAGGCAATACTGCAACGGAATTCCAAGAAACAGTGAGACTAGGTCCAGGCGAGTCCTTTGGAGAGTTGAGTTTAGTAAAGAACTGGACTAGGTCAGCTACTATAGTAGCGGCTCCCCAGTGCAGCTTGCTTGTCTTGTCCAAAAAGGACTACGACTCAATAGCAAAGTCCACCCACGAAAACTACCTAGAAAACTCAGTGCTTTTTTTTAAGTCTTTGCCTGCCTTTAAGCACTGGTCCAAAAACGCCCTTTCAAAACTGATCTACTACTTCCGAGCAGTTGACTACAAAAAAGGCGACCGTGTGTACTTAGAAGGAACCGAGTGCGAAAAGGTTTACATAATTAAAGCAGGAGAATTCAAGTTCATCAAAAACTTCACAGTTGAAGTCCAACCGAAGTGCAACTTAGAAGAGTTAACTGACTTAAACAGAACCTCAATTAAGTCTTTCACAGGGATTTTGCAAAATCCACTTAAGAAACGCCGGCCTTTGCAGATTTCTTTGAAAAGTCAAAACGAAATGTTTGGCTTTGAAGAAATGCTTGAAAACCAAACCAAAAGGAACTGCTCCTGCATCTGCTCTTCAGACCACGGCAAACTACTTGAAATATCTCTGAAAGACTTCAACAAACGCGTCAACCACCCCGACACTTTAACTCTGATTAAGCAACAACATCAAGTAGTTAATAAGTGGAAAGCCAGCAGACTAAAAACCCTTAAAAGCATTGAAAAGTTTAAGTTCTCTAGTCAGTACTCCCAAAAACCTAAAACCAAAGACAAGTCTGCTTCCCCTAAAGCAGAAACTAAATCCAGGGTCTACGCTGTGCCTGAAGTCTTAAAAACCCAAATTGCAATGCGCACAAAAGCAAGGAAAGCAAATGCCAACAGAACTGCGAACCACTCAGCTAAGCGCACCCTTGATATAAGTTCTGACTTTGTTAAGTGCTTTGAAACAGAACTGCCTAGCCTAACTATTAGATCCCAGAAACCACGTTACAAACAATTTGAGTTAACTCACAACTCATTAAACATCTCAAAATTTAAACCCAGAATTTTAATTAATAAACTTAAAAACTAATGGAAGAGTCAGGAGTCCCAGCATTCATTTCCCAAGCTCCTTGGTACACAGAATCCCAAAAACCTAAACCACAAAAACCCAAACCTGGTTTAGATCACTGGTACAAACGAGGTTTCAAATTAGCTACTAAAACAAACAAGTTCAGAAAAGGAGCCTGCACTAACTGTGGAGCCATTACCCACAAAGCCAAGGACTGCTGTGAACGTCCTAGAAAAGTAGGCGCTAAGTACACTGGAACAAACTTGATGCCAGACGAGTATCTACAAGAAATCGAACACAACTACGAAAGCAAAAGAGACAGGTGGAACGGCTTCGACTCAGACATGTACGACGAAGTTCTAGACCAGTACCAAAACATAGAAAACGCAAGAAAAGCCCGCAAACTCGAAGAAATCAAAGCCAAACTCTACACTGAAGACGGCGAACTCTCTGAAGAAGAACCTGAGTACGCCCACAGCGAACTAGTTAACAAAGAAGACCCCAGAACCAAAACCATCATAGGCAACAACCGAATCCGGGAAGACCGAGCAGTTTACTTAAAGAACCTAGACGACTCAGTTAACTACGACGGGAAAAGCAGAAGCTTAGTAGAAGACACTTCTCAAGAAAACAACCAAATATTTAGAGACTCTTGGGTCAGGGTCACTGGGGACATGGAGAAGTTCCAAGACCAAGAGTCTTATGTACTCGAAATGAACAAAAGAGGACACGACCTGCACTCACTTGCTAACCCCAGTCAGAGCGAACTCCTTTACAAACACTACAAAACCAAGTCCCAAGAACTCACTAACAAAAAGAAAGAAGTTTTAGAAGACAAATACGGGAAACAAAGTGACCACGAAGACTTTTTGTAACTAATTGCTATAGTGCCCTACTTAAATATTAAATAAATGAATAAGAAAAACAAACGCGGGAACAGAAACACCAAAAAACCCAAACAAAGAAACCAAACTCCAGAGAATGTGTCTGGCAAAAAGCCTCAAGGAAACCCATTAGAGCGTCCTTCTTTAAGCAAGCCTAACTTAAACCAGATGACTCTGGATGAAATAGTAGACTTTATCAACGACGAAGCCAAAAAGAAAACCCAATCCAAATCCTCTACGCAGGAGTCTTCAGTGTGTTCTGAAGGTAGCCCTGACAAAGAGGTCGAGGAATTTAGGAAACGCATAGAATCAGTCAAGCCTTTTAAAACTAGACTCAAACCTAAGATATCCTCAGAGTGGCTCGGCAAATTAAGAAAAACTTTGCCTAAATAAACTTAAGTCTTACACTACTCAAATAAGTAAACTTGGCATCAGCCACTTAGTTAGGACTCTAAGGTCTCCAAATACTTAATGAGGTCTACAGGAGTCACAACCGCAATGTACTGTCCTGTGTTGACCAAAACGAAATGGTTACTTTCGAATATGTTGACTAGCAAACTCAAGGGAGTGTCCATAGTAACTATCCTGGTGCTTTTGTACATAAAAGAATTTACCGGGTCTGTTTTCTTGACTCTTCTGGAGGCTAACTTAGCACTGATGTCTCCTATAGTCACCACCCCCAAAATCGACCCTCCGTCTACTACAGGCAGTTGGTCGTAGTGGTTGCTCCTCATTACTTCTAAGGCGTCTGCACAAGTCATAAAAGGTGAAACGCTTTGGCAAGTGTTGAGTTCCATGTCCCTTACTAGTTTTCCGTGGGTTTGGAATTCTTCGTCAGTAGGAACTATAAACCCATTTTCTACCATCCACTGATCATTAATAAACTTGGTCATGTAGTTCCTGATGGAGTCAGGCAAAACTACCACAACCCTTTTATCTGAAGGGAGTTCTTTAGCCAGTTCAAGTGCTGCCCACATGGCAGATCCAGACGACCCGCCTACCAAGAGTCCTTCTTCCTTAATAAGGCGCCTTGCTGTTAAGAAAGAGTTTTGGTCGCTTGACTTAAACCACCTGTCAACACACTCTGTGTAGCAAACTCTTGGAACAAAGTCATAACCAATTCCCTCTACTTTGTAAGTGGAAGCTGTGTCGGTTTCAGGTGAAGCTATGATAGAGCCTTCTGGGTCAACACCTACAATCTGCACATTGGGAAGCTTTTCTTTGAGCTTTCTTGAGATTCCAGTGAGTGTGCCGCCAGTTCCAGCTCCAATTACGCAGTAGTCAATTCTTCCGTCACACTGGTCAATAATTTCTTCTGCAGTGAAGTCGTAGTGTGCAAGGGGGTTGGAAACGTTAGAGTACTGGTCAAGGATCTTGGCATCAGGCAGTTCTTTTTCGAGTCTCTCAGCAGTGCAAATATGGCTTTCTGGTGAATCAAATGCAGCCTCAGTAGGAGTTCTTATTATTTCAGCTCCAAGGGCTTTCATAGTGTCACTCTTTTCCTGGCTCATTTTTTCAGGCAAAGTAACAATCAGTCGGTAGCCCTTGGCAGCTGCTGTTACTGCTAGTCCAATTCCAGTGTTCCCTGATGTGGGCTCGATTAGTGTGAATCCAGGACGAATTATTCCTTTGGACTCGGCGTCTTCAACCATGCGCACTCCTATGCGGTCCTTAACTGACCCTCCAGGGTTAAGGAACTCGCACTTGACCAAAACTTCGCACTGAATATTGTCTTTAGCAGTGATGTTGTTAATTCTGACCATAGGTGTGTGGCCCACAGCTTCTAAAACGTTTTTGCAGATTTTAGGTCGCGAAGCGTGTTCTCGGTGTTCGTGAGGTGAAGGAGTGTCTGCGTTCAAGGCCCACTTGCAGGGTGTTGGGGTTTGACGTCTATCATAGATTTTCTCTGTCATTTTTATAAATAAAAAAACCTATACTCAAGGTTAATTTTAGAGTATGATTAACCATAAGTAGTAATGACTATTATTGACCAGATTAAAAGGTCTGATTTAAATTAGAGAGGGTCGTTCAAAGTCTTTCCAGACTCAACCTTAGACAAAGAAGGGGCTTCGCCAGTGTGAGGAAGAGGCTTAAACACAACAGCGTGTAAAAAGTCGTTGTCTGCTTCTATCTTGAGTTTGTAGTTGGTACCAGCAACTACTTGAGTAGTGTACTGATGCACCCTGAAAGTGTTAAAGCTCTTCCCAAGTTCTTGTTCTATGCTGGCCTTAACAGAGTCAGCAATTGCCTGGGCGTCTTCGTCAGCTGGCTTAGGTGCAGAGTGTCCTCCTAACATTTTTATATTATTATAGGGTCTTGTAAACTCATTCCTCTTTTAACACTGGTAAGTCTTAGTTTCCCAGAAAGGGGCTTATGCACAACAGCATGTAGGAACTCCCCGCTGTCAGTTCTTATTTTAAGTTTATAGTTATTCAAGTTTTGCTTGCAGTAGGAGTGGACATAAAATATCCCTAGTCGCCTATTCAGCTTTTTCTCAATATCAGACTTAACAGAGAACGCAAGTTCCTGGGAAAACTTGTCTCCTAGTTTAGGAGCAAAGTACAGTCCTGCCATTAATTATTACTCAACTAAAAAAGAAGTTTCCTCGTACCTAGCTTTGACTTCTGAAAAATCCACAGAAGGTTCTTCAGGGGGTTTGTACTCGCCAAATGTTCTTTTGGGGTACTGTGAGTTGCAACACATATCTTTGAAGTTGTGCATGCAACTTGTTTTGGCAACTGTTTCCTGGGCTTTTCCGCTGAATCGTTCGTTTGTGGTTCTGTTCATAGCAAAGTTTTTGTAGTGCACAAAAACCAAAAAACTCAATGGAATCAAAAACAAAAAACTCAAAATTCCTAAAACACATGAAATGATTTTGGAGTCCTCCAAACTAACTGGAATAATCCCTTCTTTGTAGTAATTACTCAGCATAACTTTTATTGTAGTCAGCACTGTTAAGCTGAGTGAAAGCCAAACTAAGTTGATGAACACGAAGAACCAACCTAGGTTCTTAGCACCTATACAGTTGTTCACCCAAGGACAGTGGTGATCGAACTTTAAAACGCACTTGTCACAGCACTGACAGTGCCTAGACCTAGGAGGCCTGTATACCTTACAGTCAGGACAGACTAAGTGGGACTCGTAGTTTTCATATAACTCCAGCAAAGTCTGGTTCTCAGACTTCAAGTACCCAGGGTCCTTGTTGCACAGAATCAAAAACACTCCCAAAGTAATGCACACTAAGCAAGCATAGGCTACGTCTTGTCCTTCTGCTAGATACTGGATGTTAAATAAGTAGTTAATCAGTATTCCTCCTCCAAAAAGCAAAAGAAACCCAAGAAGCGAAGCATAATTAGGACTGGGTGGTCTAAGAGGAGGTCTCAGTCCGAATTCGTCCAGCAAACTAGGTGGTTTCATGAGCTTGACAAGCTCTTCGTTTCTGTTTTCCTGGGCTATTTCTATAGGCGTTCTTCCTTTGTAGTCCCTTATGTCTCTACTTGCACCTTTAAGCAACAAGTTCTTAATGATCCGTGAGTTTCCAGCTACTGTAGCTAAGTGCAGAGGAGTATGTCCATCTGAGTCTTGCTTGTTCACAGGGCTTCCCATAGCTACCAGGACAGAACTAGAAATCTCACAGCCCATGTAAGAAGCCCAGTGCAAGCCTGTTCCGCCCTTTTCGTCCTCAATGCCACAAGGCAGTCCTAAACTGTAAAAGTAGGCCACTAACAAAGGCTGGTCTCCTTGTGCAGCTACATGCATCATGCTAAGACCTTGTTTATTTTTGGTGTAAAAATCAGCTCCTATTTCTACAAGCCTTCTTGCGATCTTCAAGTACCCTCTGAAAGCTGCGAAGTGCAGAGGAGTGAATTCTTCGTCGTTAAGAGAATTCGCCCACTCGCTTAACACTCTGTAAGGGCTGTTGTAGGTGTGCTGCACATACTGGATTAAAAAGTCCACTACACTGTAATTCCCGTTTAAAGAAGCAATGTGGAGGGCAGTATATCCTTTAGAGTCCTTGCAAGTGTGGAGTTCAATACTTGAAGACCTTAAGTTGGAGTAAATTTCATTAATATCAGCTTTATAAATAGAAGAGAGAAATTTCTGTTTCTCTGCCATATTCACTTATTAGTTAATACTTTGATACAGGTTAGTGATCCTTTCAATCTCGTGCTGATACTGACTTTTCAAAGTTTTCTTTTTTTCGAAGTACTGTTGTTTATCCAGTTTCTGGATGGCTTCTAAACGTTTCTTCTCAACAGGGTCTTTAACTGACTCCAAAATACCTTTCCACTCCTTGGCTTTTTCAGCTTCCTCTTCTTTGAGTTTCTTTAAAGCTTTTTGTTGTTTGTTTTTTATCTTAGGAATGATGCTTTTGGCTTCGTATCTGAGTTTTTCAAGAGTGAACTTGTGGAGAGGCGGAGTTGCATAGGCTTTGGCCTGAGGAGAGGGTTGTGTGAACTTAGCCGAGTTAGCTCTGACTATTTTCTTGGAACTTAAAGGCTTTTTTCTGGGTTCTTTGAGAGTTTGGTTGCCAATGGGTGTTAAGAAGTTTTTTCTTTGTTTTTTGTAGGCTTTTTCGATGTCTTGGTAGAGTTGAGACTTTTCTTTGTCTATTTGGTTCCTTAATTCTAAGTTGTGGTTGATGAACTCTTGTTTTTCAGAGTGGAGTTGTTGGATTCTGTAGTCTTCTTCTTGGAGCTTTCTGCGAGTGAGTTCTTGAAAGTACTCTTGTTTTCTGTGTGCTCTTTTGATGTCTTCTTCTTTCTCGATTTTCTGGATTTGTTTAATGACTCTATTGCGTTTTTTGGTTTGGAGGTCTTGTTTTTTCTTTTCTTGGATTTGTTTTTCTTTGTTTTCTAGGTCTTGTTGGATCATAAGTTTTTCTTGGGTTCTTTTTTCTTGGTGTTCAAGGACTTGTTGGCGTTTGGCTTCTCTGACTTTTTGTTTCTGTTGTTTTTCGAGTTGAGTTTTTAGTTGTTCTTCAGCTATGCGTTTTTGTCTTTCGTGTTCTTTGTTTTCGAGTTCTTTCCGTTTGGTTTCGGTTTTTAAGAACTGGGTGTGTTTGAGGTTTTCTAGTTTTTTGAGGCGTTCTTCATCTATGAGTTTCTGTTGTTTTTTGCGGCGTACTTGGTACTTTTCGTTTTCTTTTTGGATTCTTTTTTGTTCTTCGAGTTTTTGTTGTTGGGTTTCTTGTTTCTTTTGGAGTTGTTTTTGGAGTTGTTTTTCTTGTTTTTCTAGTTTGAGTCTTTTTCTTTCTTCGTTAGCTTTTTGCTTCAAAGCTTTTTCTTTTTTAAAGGCTTCTATTTGTTGTTGGCGTTTTTTTTGTTTTTTAGCTATGAGTTCTTCTTTTTGTTTCAGTTTTTCTTCTAGGGTTTGCCTCATTTCTTCTTGACTTTTGATTACGTTTATTTGCTTTTTGGCCTTTTTGAAGCTGAGCTCTTTTAAGGTTTGACTCGCGTGCTTTGAAACTTTGGTGCTGTTTGTCTTTGAGTGTTCGGAGTCCGAGATAATTCTTTCTCTGACTTGTTTTAGAAGAGTTACTAGTTGTTGTCTTTTGAACTCCCTTCTTTCCATGAAGATTTCGAGTAGGTCTTTGTCGGGGTTGCCTCCAAGTCTTTGTTTGGCTTCTTCTAGTGTGGTGTAGCACAATTCTTGGGGGTCAATGCCTTCTCTTCGGCAAGCTTCTAAAGAACGAGGACTGTCAAGCACCTTAGGTTTCTTAACTGAAGGGTCGAAATTCTCTAAAGAAACCACTCCTCCAACTTCCATAGTTATTACTGTGAGTTATAATAATTTCAAACTTAGTTCTTTAAAGTGGTGCCCTATTAGTCCTTACAGAGAATATGGACTTTTTAGATAAGAACCTTTCGCAGTTCTTAGAAGGCACCGACAATATAGTGGATTTCTTCTTAGTAGTAGGAGTTCCTAATAAGTACATCCAGGGCAACATTGAAGAAGTTTCAGAACTAAAACCTGAGGTGCTTAGTCAGTTTCCTAGATGGAGTCCTAACATGGACCTTCCTGACTCCATTCCTACATTTTGCTTTCCTTGGGGAGCCCAAGTCCACAGAGGCAGTTCTAATGTTGTCTCTGGTATCTTTAACCAAATCCTTACAGACGAGCACGGCAAACTCATTTACCTAACCTGCTTAAAGACTTACGAAGACATTGAAGAGCGCAGGTCCTTCGACACTAAGCTTTCTTTGAACACTTCAAGTCCTAAAAAGTTGTCTAGTATCAACTTTCCTAGCTCCCAAAGCCCGCTTAAGTCCTCTCCTGACTCTGGAGAAATAATCAAAGCGTTTAAGAGAACTGCTACTGGACCCACTCACTTAAAAAAACACTCCTCTTTCACACTTAACTACCAAAAGACTCTACTCCCTAAGTGCTTGGTGCTTGTGTCTAGAGTTCCTTTCATGCAGACCTTCCAAGGGATTCTTAGCAACCTTTTCCACATGACCTCTCGCAAACTCAGGTACCCTATTGAATGCTACATCAGCCACTTAGTGCTCCAGGTGCCTATGCCTTTGCAAGGTAAGTGCAGTGTACTTTACAGCTTAGAAAACGTTCCTTACCACTTCGAGTACCCCAAACTTAACCAACTGCCTCTACTGGACATCAACTTAGGGATCCTCTTCAGGTCTCTGGACGTAGAAAACATTCTTTACTTGTTCAGGAACATCACTTTAGAGTACCCCGTTATTTTTATGTCAACAAACGAAAAAAAGCTTACTAGTTGTTCTTTTGGCATGCTTTCACTGGTGTTTCCTTTTAGGTGGAGTTTGGTTTACGTCCCTTTGCTTCCAGAAGAGTTGCTGGACTATGTCACTTCACCTGTAAACTTTATATTCGGGGTGCATTCTAAGTACAAAGGCGAGGTTTTACAGATGTGTCCTGAAAACGCTTGTGTAGTTGACCTAGACAAAAACACTATAGAGTGCCTTAACTCCAACATAAAAGTTTCTGCTTTTAAAGCTGAAGAAGACTGTGAGTTGCCTTGTTTGCCTCCCCACTACTCTAAAAAGCTACTTAAGAAGCTTAATAAAATCCTTTTGGACTGTGGAGCCCTTAAGTCAAAAAGCCTTATACTGCCTGAAGCTGAACTAGACCTAGAAAGCACTACAGCTATAAGAGAAGCCTTTTTCGAGTTCTTTGTAGGAATTCTGAAAAGGTTCAAGTGCTTCTTGATACACGGAAAAGACTCTGAAGAAAGAGGAGTGTTCAATAAAAGAGGCTTCTTAACCCTTTCTCCCAAAAATGACAGAAAGTACCTAAGACTCCTTTTAAGGACTCAAATGTTTGCTAACTTCTGTGAAGCCAACATCAGTCCTAAAAACAACCAGGAAAGACTCGAAGTGCTGTTTTTCACAGAAAAAATACACGCCAAACTAAACCGGTCCAAACTGAAAATGACCAAAACACCTACTCCTTTTCTAAACAGTGCAAAAACTCAAGAAGTTGAAAGCTACCAAGTGCCCCTTATTGAAGAAGTGTTTGAAAACAAAAAGATTCCCTTCACCTACAGCAACTTTCCTAACTTCAGTTACTCAATCTTAGCTGAATACGGAGTCCCCTCAGTAAAACCCCCTAACTTCACCAGTGAGTACGAAGTTACAATTAGTCCGCCCAGAACTAAAAGCTACACTGAAAAATGGTCTGAAGACATTACTTACTACACTGGTGACACTGTCTGGCGCTTGGATATCCAAAATGACACCTTAAAAGTGCCAGTCGAAGACAGCTTTGATAAAAGTTACTTGAGTGAAAGCAGCTGCATAGACGAAGAAGAAACTATGCACCTTACAACCGAAAACAAAGAATCCCAAACTGACTTAACTATGCAGCAGCTTGAAATAATACTTAACTCCCTTAATAATACTTAGAACATTTCTAGAAATGCCTGCATTATGAAATAAAGTCTAGCTAATGGCTAGCCAGCGTAATTTATATGACGTGCTGCAAGTAAAAAAGACTGCTAATTCACAGGACATTAAAAAAGCTTATAAGAAGCTTGCACTTGAGTGGCACCCTGATAAAAACCCTAGCTGCGTTTTTGAGGCAAAAGCAAAGTTCCAAGAAATCAAAAATGCTTACAACACACTGTGCAACTCAGAAAGACGAGACGAGTACGACTTAGCCGACAAGAGCCACAGGAAAACAACCAGGCAAAAAGACGACTTACTTTCAAACATTATTGCACAGGTTAACAAGTTTCAAAAGCATTCTGAGACCAAGGAAAGCTTTTTAGAACAGTTCGAAAGAGCTAAACGGCAAAGAGTAAGCACCAGAAAACCTCCAGAAGAAGAAGAAAGCTGCGACTCTGACGAAGCTTGGGAGTGGGTCTATGGAGCTTCTTGCAGTTCCACTAAAAAAAAACGCAGTGCTAGATAATGTAATAATATTTATAGCTATTTACACTGTTCTGATTTTGTGGTCTACCTTCACTACTTTGTTGCACCGGTCAAAAGTAGCCCTGAATGGTCTTGTGAGTGAAGACTCAAACTTGATACAGGCTGCTTTTGTTTCTCGCCAGTCAGTTGAGTAGTAGTAAGTACTTTGTAAGTGCTCGCTGTCGTACATTTTATAACTAACTTTGTAAGGGTTGAAGGGCTTCCACTTCCTTGCTTTGCTAAGGCAATTCTGGATCTCTTCAGGGGAACTCAGAATTCTAGCCCCGTAGATTTCTTTGGCTCCTGAAAAGTCTGTTGTGACTCCTAGCTCCACTGAGTACACGTAAAGCCTCATCAACCTGTCAATGTCATCTTGGATTGCGCCTAAAGAAGCCAAGCCAAGTTCTTGCACGAAGTCAGCAAACTCTGGGTTAGCTAGCAAAGGAGCGTGGCCTATGGCAAAGTGGGCTAAGTCTGAGTCCATAGAGAAGTAAGGCTTGTTTGGGTGCCTTACATGCCAACTCAAAGGAAACACTCTAAAAGCCAAGCAGTTCAAAAAGTCCCTGGTGTTGCATATATACGCAATTGGCTTAAGTGTAAAGTCACTTTTTTCTTTCAGCCACTGGTTGATGTCTTTGGTTTGAGGGACTTTGTTTTGTTGGATTAAACCTTTTCGCCTCATCTCTTCAAGTCCCTTTAAAAAGTCTCTGCAGGCTACACCAGGTAGCAGCGGGTTCAAAGCTTTCAGTAAAGTTTCCCAGGTTTTAGTTTCTTCAGTGGTGTAGTCAATTTCTGGTATTGGGTCAGCTATGGATACCTTCATAGCCGTGTTGCCTAGTTCTTGTCTTCTGCTCCAAAAGTTAGGGTCTGAGTACCCGGGGTGGTCTAGGGGAAGCCGGTAGATGTCTTGAGTGAGTTGGTTCAAGTCGCTCAATTTCCTGGGGAACCATGGAACTTCTTGGCTTCCGACTACAGAGACATCCTGGCAGACTTGTTTTACTTCCTGAATTACTTGTTGAAACTCTTGGTTGTCAGGTGCCTGGAAGTCCAACAGAAAAGTGTAGCCACTTTCAGAGTCCAGAACATTTGTTGGCATTGACTCTATGTGGGTAAGGTTGGAGTGGTGGTCCGAAAGAGACTGGATCACGTTTTTGAGTGCCTGGGGCCTTTCTTGGGGTAGTTTAAACATAAGTGTGTAGATGTCTTGAACTTCAAAACTATCCCTAACAGCTGCAAAGTTTCTGCAAATTCTGCGTAAAAACATTTCATATTTAAGTAAGTAGTAGGGTTACAAGTTTATAATAAAAATGCTAGAAAAACAACCAAGTGCTGGAGAGTTTGGGAGGCCACCTAGTGCTGCTTCAGTGGCTTCTCCTGGAGCTGAGTCTTCTCCTGAAGTTGCAAGAAGGTCCACTCAAAACTTCAATAAGCTCCAGTTTGAAGGCGAACTTGAAAACTCNCTGGAGATCGAAGACGTCGCAGATATGGCCAAGTCAGACTCCACTGGAAAGTCTTTTAAAACCAAAAAGGCCAGAGTCAGCCCAGAAGTCCAAGAAGACCTTGTAATTAAGATTGAGCACGTCCACAAGACTTATTTAATAGGTCTTGAAGGAGTAGCTGCTCTCAGAGGAGTTAGTGTGGAAGTAAACAAAGGAGAGTTTTTATGCATTTTGGGAACTTCTGGCGGAGGAAAAACTACTTTACTGAACATAATGGGAACAATCGACAAGCCAACTAAAGGGCACTTCCAGCTATGTGGTTGCAACGTTAAAAGCAACACTAAAGACTCACTTCTTGCGCAACTAAGACTTACTAAGATTGCGTTTGTGTTCCAAACTTTTAACTTAATCAGCTCAATGAACGCAACTGAAAACGTTGAACTGCCTATGGTGCTTCTAGGCAGTATGAGCAGAAGCCAAATAAGGCAAAGAGCAGTACACCTACTTGAAAGAGTGGGACTTGGCGACAGAGTTACTCACTTCCCTAATCAACTTTCAGGAGGAGAGCAACAAAGAGTCACCATAGCCAGGGCCCTTGCAAACGACCCTGAAGTGCTTCTGCTTGACGAACCCACAGGCGACCTCGACACTAAGAACTCCGACTTAGTGCTAAAGATCCTTTTGGACCTCCATGCTGAAGGAAAAACTCTGGTTATGGTTACCCATGACGTAGCCTTAAAAAGCTTTGCTAACCGATTTATCAGAGTGCTTGACGGAAAAATACTCCGGACTGAAGAAGTAAGCCAAGCTGAAAGAATGGAAGCTTACTCAAGACTAGGAGACGCTGAGCCTATGTTAAGGACAGGAGTCAACACTGTGCTTACTAAAAACATGCCAAGAACTACTTACAGAAGCCCTGGAGACTACCCTTGTTTAGCTAAGAAAAGTAATTAGTCTTTGCAATAGTACGGGTTAGGAGGCACCTTTAGAGTTAACTTGTAAACCCAGTTTCTAATTCCTTTTGGAGTTAAAAGTTTGCCTTGTTCAAGTGAAGAGATTTGGTCTACAAAACTTACTTGGGAGACCTTTTCAAAGCCTATGCCTCCCACTAGCGTTATAGTTAGTTTTTGAGTTATGTAAGGCAAGTTAGCTTCTAAGATGTCAAGGTAATTCCTCACCATGTTTTCAGACGCAGGCAAACGAGGCACTGCTAAGTCACTTACAAGCAAAGGAATCAGTTTAACACTTATTTCAATGAGTATAGAAACCATTTGGTAAACTTCTGGAAAAGAAAGACTTTTGGAGCAGTCCCTGTCAAACAACTCAAACAAGAGTTTGGCCTTAGAAACAGGCGAGCCATAAGACATTAGAACTCCTAAAGCAAGTGCTTTAGTAAAGTCGTAGTGGTCTTTTTCTTTAAAGTGCTTGTAAAACTCCGAAACTTTGGGACACAAAACAGAGTCTTTTTGCCTCAAACCCAACAATGACCCTATGTGCTTCCACTGTTCAGAGTTAATCTTTCCGTTTGAGTGGTATTTGTGGAAGACTGAGTCTAGTGCATGGCAGTGAGTCTTCTGAAAATTAAGTTCTAGTTCCATAGACTGGATTGCTTTTTCCTCATTTGTAATAAAACCAGACGAAGCACACCCCATTATCAATAATACCAATATGATAGTAAATTGAAATGAAAACCTCTGCTAAAACAAGCAAGAACCAGTATTTGAAAAGAATCCGAAAAATATCTGAACTCAACCAAAAGAAACCTGACTACTCTTGGCTAGATGACTTCAACAAAATCTTGTCAGACTACTCAAAGTCAAACATCCAAACTAAAAGGCCCACAATCCCAGTCCCCCCAGTCCTCAGAGTAGAGTCCAGGAACTCTCGCAAAAGGTCACCTCCTATGTCTGAAGTCAACCTCAAGTCAAAATTTAACCCCTACACTGCAGTCAAGAAGCAAATCCAAAAAAAAAGACCTTCTTCCAGCTCAACGGGCACCAAAGTAAGGTTTGAAGACGAGTCTTTCCACACTTCGTGTCTCAACAACAGCGTTTCTGAATGGAAAAAAGTTTTCTTAAACTGCAAACGAAGGTACGAGTTCTCACCAGTCTCAAGTCACTTTAAGACTAAACAAAACAAATCAAAACCAAGCATACATAGCTTAAAAAACTGAAATCTTAACTAAGTTTTAAACTTTTAAATAAGGATCAGGACTGTTGGAATCCTTAAGACTGCTTCTTCCAGAATGAGTAGGGGAAGTTTTGAACCTGCGTCGCATAGGAATATCTTCAATGATGTTTTCTATTTTAAGTGACCTTTCTTTGTCGACTTGGATGCGCACTTCGTCCTTGTTTTCTTGTATGTTTTTAAGCACTTGGCTTACATGTTTTTTGACAGTCTCAACCATTCCTTTCAAAGTCATGTCTTCCTTGAGTTCTTCGTTGAACTCAAACTCAGCTACTGCTTTAACCTTTTCGAGCATTTTTTCAAACCACTTTTTAACTTTGTTGTGGGAGTACTTAATTCCGAGTTTTTTCTCTTTGAGCTCATTTACAACTTTGAGTTGGGAAGCTAGTTGGTGCTTGACTTCTTGGTTGAGCTCGGACTCTTGGTCTAGATTGGGTTTTACAGAAGCGATGCTTACTTCTTCTTGCATTTCGTCAATCTTCTTTTTGTACTTAGCAACATCTTTTTCTTTTTGCTTGACAGCTTGCATGAGTGACTCGTAAGTTTGTTCTTTAGTTAAGAACTTTTCAACGATCAAATGGATGTCTGAAAGCCCAGTGTTGACTTTGATTTTTTTAAGAGCTTCTTCAAGAGCTAAGAACTTATCTTGTTCTTGGTGGAACTTAATATCGATTAAGTGGAACCAAGCTCTGTGCAGTAGCATGCTTTCTCTTAAGTCTTGGGTTTTGCTGCTTCGGTCGTCAATCATTGCTTGTTCGCGGAGTTCTTCTTGTCTTTTAATGGTTTTTTGGTTCTTTTTTTCAGCGATTTCGCGGTTTTTCATGTGGACTTCGAGTTCTTCGACTTCTCTTTGTTGGAGTTTCATGGTGTTTGAAATCTTTTCTTCGATTTTTTGAAGTGTGGACTTGGCGTTTAAGGAGGTTTGTTTGGCTTTGAGTTCTTTGTCCTTGACGTCTTTGAGTTCTTTCGTGACGTTTTTAAGTTCTTTTTTGAGCTTGTTGAGTTTCATTTCGAGAAACAGTTGCGAGTTGTTCATCCTGGACTCCATGTGCTCGTATATATGAGTTTGTTCGGTTTCGTAGTTCTGGCTCTGGGTCACTTCTTTGGTTCTTTCTTCGAGTTGTTTGAACTTTTTGTCTCTTTTCTGGACAAAGAACTCTTTGAGCGTTTTGGTGTTTTCAACCTGCCTGATTTCGTTCCGGAGCCTTGCCTTGGCTGACTCTCGCCGGTTCCAAGCAGTCTTTTGGCGGTTATAAGAAGTTTTGATGAACTTAAGTTTGTTTTGCACTTCTTGTTTTTCTTCGTCTTTGGCTGACAGTTTATTCATTCGCAAGGTGCAGTAAAGATCTACGAACTTGTCGCTGTTGCGCATGGCGTTGTTTAGTTGGCGGTTTTGAGCTAAGGTAGAATAGTTTGAGTGCTTAGAACCTAGGGGACTTTGCCGGCTAGGAGCTGTCCCTGGGATAAACGGAAACTTTTTCATTTTTTAATTTGAAAGTTATTATCTACCGCAGCATGCAGCACCATACCGCTTGGGAACTTTGATCTTCCTTAAATTTTGGTCATAAGAAATAGAAGTGGGCAGAGAGTTAAAAGCGTAGTACAACTTCACCAACGAACTCATAGTAACTGACTTCACCACAAACTCTTCAAGTGAAGTTCCTATCACCAAACAGAAGTTGTTTTTGATCCTGTGGAGTTCGCACCTGTTGATGCTTTTCAGTGAAAACTGCTTGTAGAGGTCTCCGTTTACTAAGAATAAAAAGTTCTTCATGGTCAGAATGATTATGATGTCTTCTTTGTTTTCTGTTAAGTGTTGGTAAAACACCATCTTTTCTTTGCGGTGGTGACTCAGACTCTTGAGCAGTTCCTGGGCTTCAGCTACTTCTTGGTTGTAAGGCTCAAGCACCTTTCTTGGAGAAAAGTGCCTTGGGAACCGGTTTCTTCCTTTAACGCTGATTTTGCCTTTGGCAAGTAAGGTTCCTGCTTGTGCTACTCCTGAAGTTAGGCCTGCACCCACTCTTAGCACTGCTGTCACTGGCGAGGTAAGTGCTCCCCAAAGTCCTTTGCCTATTCCTTTAACAAAGCCTTTAGCGCCTTCTTGCTTTGCTCCTTTCCAAGGCTTAGTGAAGATCCCAGTAACTCCTTGGGCAATGTCTGAACCTGCGCCTTTAAACCCTCCTAAAATAGTTCCTCCCATGCTGTCACTTTGGTTGATGTCTTCCACGTCTGCTCCTGAAACTTGCTTTACTACTCCGTGCAAGCTACCTGTTATCCTTGAAACACTCCCAAAAGCACCTGAGACTACATTTCCTACTAAAGAACGCATTCCTTTGCTAACTCCTGAAGCAAACCCTTTAGGCCCCTTAAGTGCTCCTTTAACTGGTGCTGAAAAGAACTCCACTACACCTGACCCTAAAGTGTCTATTAAGCCAATAGGGTTGCCAATCAAGTCTGAAGACCCAATTAGTTTGTAGAACTGCATGATTCCTTGTCTGGTGTAGTTCTTAATGATTAGCCAAGACATTTCGTTCATGGACTGGAAACTGTGCTGGAATATTAACTCTTTGAAGTAAAGAGGCGAGTTAGAGATGTTAATGAAAGCACCTCCTACTGTTGACAAGATCCTGAACACTCCAAAGCCGTTTTTGGGGTCGAGTTGGAACTCTACAGTTTTTTGTGCAGTTTTGAAAGAAATGTTGATTTTCATGCCCCAGAACCTCACAAACTCAAAGTACATTTTGTTGGAAGACTGCGAAGGGTTGTAGTTGAGTTTAGGACACTCAGTGTTCAGCTCAGGAAAAGTTTCAGATATAGTACTGCCTCTTTTAAGCATGGTTTGTCTGGAGTCTATGTCAGCTCCAAAAGCTTCAGTCGCCTGACTCGTTACTTCTAGAAGAACACTGATTAACTCTTGGTTGACTTTTACAACGATTTCTTGAACTAGAAGTTCAAGCCAACTGAACTTGTCGATGCTAGCTGAAGTGACTTGGTTTTCTTCGTCTTTTTTAACAGTTGAAACTCTGTGGACTTTGGTTTGTATGAAAGGTACTGGTTCTTCGTTGGTAGCTTTGAAAGCTGGACAGAAAATTACAGGGTAGAGTTTGCCCTTAGTTCTCATGTTGTCGAGTTGGAACTCTCCAAGTTTAAAGTCTAGCTTTTGGATGTTGCTGGTTTCAGTTCCTTTCTTCTCTTCAATGAGTTTGGCTTTGGTCCTGATGTTCAGTAAGCTTGCGTAAAGTATTTCGTTAGGTGAGTTGTCTATGATTGAAACGCCTACTCCTTTGATGTTGGCTAAAAACACCATTTTGGATGTTACAACTGGCACTTGGGCTGACTGAAGGTCAATAGAAGCCCTTTTAGGCCACACTCTGAGCTGTCTAGTAACTCCGTTAACTATGACTTCGGCTAAGTTGTTTCCTAAGTTCTTCATCTTTTTGATTTTTTCAATTGAGTAAGTTTGGGTGGTTTGTCCTTGCTTTACAACGAGTTTTTTAGGCTGCTGACTTACGTCGTCAAAGACCCAAGGGACCTCTTCTTGTGGAGGCACAGTAACTTGAGGGTTGTTTTCTTGGAAAATAGTTAACTCTGTAGAAGTGAAGTTGTAGACTGAAAACTCTGGGTCTTTGGGGTACAAAAAGGAAATGTGGAGTGTTGCTTCGTCTTCACTTGTCACAAGGAGTCTTGAAACGTGGCTGAAGTTGTTTTTAGGAGAGGGTTCGTACCAGTTTTCGGGCTGGTCTGTTTTTTCGTCCTCTCTTCCAGGGTACTTGAGCTGGAAGTCACAGATTTCTTGGATGCTGAAAGGACACGACCACTGCTCACCGTCTCTGGAAACTTGTATCTTTTTGTTCTTTTTAGGATTTTCGAACTGGTAAATCAACACCTGGCCTTTTTCTAACTTGTAAGTAACAGCTGAGTCTTGTTGCTTTACAAAAACTGAGTGCGACAAGTAGTTGGTGACTACGAACCTAGGAACTATGTAAACGATTTTGCTTTTGACCAGCGGAGGAGGTGCTTCAGCTAAGTACACACCAAGCCACAGTTCGTCAGGTGCTTCTTTGTTAAGCTTGACAGCTTCTGAGTTCTTAAGAGTAACTAGTCCAGAAACTCCAGTAGTTTTGATATTGAAGCCTTCAGACCACTCTGACTTGACTCCATACTCTTCGCCTGAAGCCCTGACTCTTAGTTCTCCCCTTCCACTTTTAAAGAAGCCCTTTGAGAACTTTCCAACCTTCATCATAGTTTTCCTGCCGACTTCTAAGGAAATGTTTGTTTTGTTAACTACTACAAACTGAGTGTACACGTCGAGCAGCACTGACTTAAACCCTCTTTCTTGTTGGTTTATTTCTTTTCTGAAGCGAAGGTCGATGTTTTTGGTTTTTTTGATTTCAAGAGGCAGTTTTTCAACTGTAAGCTGGTCTGCAGGGAAGTCTCCTTCCATGTTAATGTGGGTTTCTTTAGCTTCAAGAGTAGTCCAGTCTGTTTGTATCTGAGGGATTTCTTCGCTGCGCATTGAAAACTTGAACTTAGGATTTTGGGAAGGGTCAAGAGTCATAAGGCTTTCTTTAGATCCTGGAGAAACCACACACAGGGGTTCCAATGAGTCGTTGGCAAAGACACTCAACCAACATGGCAAAACATTCTGTACTACGTAAGAAGGGTTCAGCATGTAAAACATCTCAGGAACTTTGGACTCAGTTTTGTATTGCTGGAGTGTAGTTACAAAGAAGTTCTCGTTGACTTTGTAAACTCCTTCGTTGAAAAAAGAATCAGGCCCCTCTTCAGAGTTCACTTTCACGGGCTTGCTCAAGAGCCAGTTTAAGGGCAAAGACCACAAAGTGCCAGGCTGAACTTCGTAAGTCTGGTCTTCGCACTGGAGTGTAATAGGTATTTCAGTGTTGTTCATGCACACATGCCCCGACCTGATTTTGACCACTCTTTCATTTTTTCTGGAAAAGATTTCAATCACGCACTCAATGTTGTACTCTTCACTTTCAAGTCTGAAGCCTGTAGTTTGAAGGTTTTCAATAACCAATCCTCTGACTGGCTTGAACCCTTCAACTTCTACACAGATGGCTGCTGGTGCTTGGACGTTTTCAAGTATCCCCATTTTCTGACCTTTGCTTTTGGACCCTGCGTACAAGTTGTCTATCAAGTGCTGTCCAAACCCTGCTGACTCTTCAGGTCCTAAGTTCCAAACTTCTACGTCCCCAGGAACGTCGATCCAGGCCTTAGCTCTAACTCCTAGTTTGTTTTTCAAGTTGTACATAAATTGTCCATGAGCTATTACTTCGTTTTCGTCTGGAAAAGCTTGGTTGATGCTTTCTTCTTCCCAAAAGCGAGTGTCTTGTCCTAGTTTTTTGTAGAGTGTAGCTACTGTTAAAAGCATGCTGTAACTCATGTTTATGTTGAGCACTCTAGGAGCTGCAAACTCTACTTCTGTTTTTTCAGAGCCTTGAGTGTAGTTCAAGTCAAAGTCCCAGTCTTCAAGTATAGGCTCCCAAGCTGCCAGTTTCAAGTTGTAAAAGTCAGACACTATGAAGGTCGAGAAGTTTGCTTTCAAGTCCTGACCTTGCATGTGGGCTTTTGAAAACAAGTTAGAAAAAGAAAGGTGCACAAGTGAGTAAGCCTGAGTTCCAGTGTCTTCAATCAGAGTCATCTGGAGTGCATCGCATTCTAGATTAAACTCCATTTTGTCTTGAGAAGGTGGTTTGGCTGGTTGGTTGCTTTCTTGTTTTTTGTTTTCACTTGTTCCTCCTAGGTTTAGCGCCATCCACTTTTCAGCTATTGACTTTCCAAACAAAATGTCTCGGAACCCAACTGTCAAGTTCATGGATTCTAAGTTAGCGTCAACTTTGGTAAAGGTGTCTTGGCCCTCTTGCTTCACGCATCTGTAGCTCACAATGAACCTACTTGGATTGAGCAACTCATCCACTCTGCCTTGAGAAAGCATTACTTTGTTGTTTTCAACTACACCTATGAGTCCTCCTATATGCGAAATCTCTAGTGAGGCTTCGTCGTCTATCTTTTTGTAGTCTCTAGAAATTTCGTTGTTCTCTGAGTCGTAGTTAGCAGTGTAAGTTTGTGAAGAAATGTACTGAGTGCTAACTCCAAACCTGAAAGAGCCTACACGGGCATTTCGGTTCTTAGTGTCTAAAGGCACCCACATTTCGAAGTTGCTTAGTCTAAAAGTAACTCTGGTATTAAAGGTGGTGGTGACTCTGGAAGCTACACTTCTTTCAACTTGAATTTCACTGGGTTTTTGTTCCTGCCTGATCTCTCTGCTGAACCTTTGAGCTGAGGATAACTGTTCAGTAAAGAACTTAGTGATTCCTTCAACAAACAGAGGAGAAGGCATTATCCTCATATCACTCATGTTCACTTGCAAGTCTAAAAAGTCTTGCTTGGGCTTGTACGCAAACCTTACTTTTAACTGAGTAAGTGTTTTTTCAGTTGCGTCTACGAACTCTTCGTCGTCTAAGTCGTAGTATCCAGGGTTGCAAATCACTGAATTAAAGTAAATTCCTTTCCTGAGGTCTTTTAGGTCGATTTTTTCTAGAACTAGTTTTCCAAGCGTGTCGCCAGAGGTTCCTAGCTTGACTTCAGTGTTGAAGTCTGAAATAAGGAATTCAGCCAAGTCTTCTTCGTCGACTAGTTTAACTTTTATTTCATGCATCCTGACTTTAAGCACCACTGCCATGATTTCGTCGATGCTTTTAAACCTGTCTTTAAGTGCAGTAGACTCTTCGATTTCGTGTCTTTGGACTTCTTGTTTCTGAGGCTGACTTTGAGGTGCAGAGTTTGGTGGAGTGTGTTTGGAATTAGTAACTAAAGCAGACTCCATTACGTTTAAAGAAAACACTAAAGAGTGCTTATTGATTTCGATGTTTACGGCTGAAAGGTCTGTTGAAAGTATCATCCCTGGAGTGCTAGCGTTTTTGTCTCTAGAGTTCATTAAGTCCAAAGAAAAGGTAGTTGGGTAAACCAAGTAGTTGTAGTTACCTTCTTTCCAAGAAGAAGGCTCAGGGCAGTTCCAGCAGATCGCAGTAGACATCTCGTCTAGCGTAAGCACGTACTTGTCGTAGGGGTTTCCTTCCAAACTTTCTTCTTGAGTGCTTGCTTTAAGCATACCGAAATCAAGCACAAACATGCCTTTGTCAAGGGAGTCAATGTCTAAGGGCAAGAAAACTAGGGGAGCTTTGAGTGAAACGTCTAGTTCTATTGAAGACTGAGTCCCTGTTTTAATGAATTCTTGGACGTAGTCTTGTCCGTAAGAAATGTATTCTTGAGTTTTGGACTGAGCTGCTTCAAAGTACCTCGAAAGGTCGCACTTCTCAGTGACAGCTGCCATGTAAGTGTAAGCCACTGTAAGTATGCTTTCTAAGTTTCCGTAGAGTTCCAGTCCTCCGGAGTTCATTTTGAGTCTTGTTTTGGGAAGTTGGTCGAACTCCACTTCTAAGTACTCTCCTTTGAGTAAGTTGGGGAAGGCTTGGCTTTGCACTACGTTGTCTTTAACAAGTGAAGATTCAAACTTTAAGTTGGAGTAAATAGACTCAGACCTAAGACCTAGCTCTAGTTCTAAGGAATTCAGTGAAGAGTCAAGCAGCAGCATTCTGGAGTCCTTTATACTCAAAGTTACTGAAGATACGTTTAACATAACCAAGAACCTTACGTACTCAGCAGGCAAGTTTTCAAAAACTTGGGCATCAGAAATGAACTCTTCCATTTCATTTTCAAAAGCACCCTGTTCTTTTTGGATTTCTCTGATTTTCTCTTCCATTTCTTTGATTTTCTTTTGTTTTTCTTCTTCTTCTTGTTTTTTCTGGGACTCGCTTTTTCCCCAAATATAAGACGTCCAGCCTCCAGAGCCTTCAGACTTAATTTTTTCTATTTGTTCGTAAACTTTTTGTTCCCTTCTTTCGAAGTCAAGCTCCCTGTTAGCGGCTTTTCGGTTTCCAAGTATGGAGTTGAGAGTGGTTTTTTCTTCAATGCTTTTGAGCCTTTCAAAAAGCTGGTTGGCTTTTTGCTGCTCTTTTTTAGAAGTAGTTTTTCTCCACGTTTTGTAAACTTGTCTGTACTCGTTAGCTTCTTCTTGGGACATTTCGTGCTCGTCAATTCTGCTTTGTACGCCTTTGAGGAAGTTGTTGTACAGGTTCATGAAGTCAAGGAGCTTAAAAACGTTAGTCACTTGGGGAGACTCTATTCCTAAGTCAATTCCTGCGTTGGTGAGTTTAGCTGAAACTTGTGGAAGACTGAGGTCTTTGTTGTTTTTGTTCATAACTACTTCTAGTCTGAAACTAGTTGGGTTTAGTATGAACTTGTGGTCAGGGGAGTTTTCTAGTTCTTCTTTTGCTTTCATTTCAAATGTAAAGTTCTCGTCACTCATGATGTCGTTGCCTCTACCGTAGTCCATGAAGACCCTAATGTCTTCTAGCAGCACAAGTTTGTAGGTTGTGTTGCTGTTAGCCACAAACTCGGTTTCCCAGTTTTCATTGCAGGTGGCAGCCACTACACTTGAAATAGCAAGTCCTACGCTAAATGGTTCGTCAGTTGACACGTCGTCTTCAATTCTTATGTAAATGTTGGATAAGTTGACCTGAAGGTTGTCGATGATCTTAGTAGTGAGTCTTTCAACGAAGCCAGGGTCTGACTGAGAGCTTGAAAGCTCTGAAGACAAAACGTTTTCGTAGTTTTTGATAGAAGAAGCTTTGGAGCTCTTGAAAAGCTGCAGTTCTTTTTCTTCATTCCACTCTGTAGGTGGCCTGGCCTTAAGTCGCACCATCACGTCACTCAGGGTGACTTTAAGCGGACTGGAGGTAAGCGAAGTCCAAGGAATTTTTACGTGGAGTTTCCCGACGAACCCGTCTACGACCTTATAAGGAATTCCCAGTTGAGTTAAGGCGTCAGACTTGACTTTGAGGTTCTTAAGGTTGATGTCGCCCCGGAAGACTGAAAGGTTTAGCTGGTCGGCATTGAGGTTTTCTATCCACTCGCCTAGGACACTATTGAGAATATTGGCTATTGCCGTATTCATATTTATTTGTCGGAAATTTGCCTAATTATTAAGGATCGATGCTTGTTGAGGGGAAGTAAAAGTTGTAGCCGCAGTTGGTGTACTCTTTTTGGCAGTCAATCTGGTTGAAGTTGTGGTCGTAGCAGAACTGGATGTTCCAGAAATACTCATTTCCGTTCTTGCTTTTGCAGTTGATGTTAATGATGTTGTTAAAGCAGTTGTAAATGTCGTTTTTGCTGATCTGTTTGTTGTCGTCAGGAGTGATTCCGTTGTTTTTCAAAGTGTTTAATAAGTCTAGTTTTTTGAACAGACTTACAGTGGTTTGGAAGTAGGTGTCAGGGTCAACAGCAGGTGTTACGCAGGTTCCGTGTTTGGTCCATTCGTGTTGCCAGAAAGATGAAGGGTTTCCGTTGTATGACCTCCAGTACTCTTCAAGTTCAGCTTTAGTTTGGGAATTGACGCTGAAGTCGTAGTGGGAGTTGCAGTACGAAGGCCAGGTTCCGTCATTGTTGTTGGGCCATAAGCCATGGATGTTGAAGTTCTGCGAAAGGTAGGAACTAGGACACTGTTCAACCAAACAGTCAGTTGGTTTCCACTCTATTGTGAGTAGATTGTAGTCATAAACGGTTGAGTAGCCGAAGAATGAAGCAGCAAACGCAGCGCTAAATAGGTTCACCAGGAGAAACATTAAATATGGCTAGGGTTTTTGAGCAAGTAAAAAAATCAATACACTAGATGCTGCGGCCTTGATTTAGAAGTACTAGGTCTGAAGATGCCCAACCAAGAGGAAAAATAGTCCTTCTTAGAAATAAGATCTTTTAATGGAAACTAGCAATACACTGGCTTTACTTGTCTGGAGTGTGTCAGTTATAGCTATTTGGAGGTTAGGTTTAAGTTGCTTTTGAAACTAGGCTTTGGCTTAATTGCCATATTTAAACTCAAAAACATAAAATTTTATCGAGTTATCAATTCAAAAAACTCCATGTCTCCATAAAATTTAATTATGAGAGTGATCGATCATATCCAGGAGCGCAAACGCCAAGGAAAAGTTCCTTACTACTCCTTTGAGTACTTCCCACCTAAGACTGAGGAAGGCAAAGTGAACCTTAAAGACCGTGTAGAGCGCATGGTTGGCGACTTAGACCCCTTGTTCATCGATGTGACTTGGGGAGCAGGTGGCTCTACATCAGAAGCATCTTTGCAAGTGTCTCACTGGCTCCAAACCTACTCAGGAGCTGAAGTCATGATGCACTTAACCCTTACCAACATGTCTTTGGAAGACTTAGACAGTGCACTTGAAAAGGCCAAAGAACTGGGCATCAATAACATTCTGGCTCTCCGAGGTGACCCTCCTAGTGGCCAAGAAAGGTGGGTTCCTCCTGGAGCTGGACTTGAGTACGCTTCCGACCTTGTGAGGTACATCAAACAGAAGTACGGAGACTACTTTGGAGTTGCTGTAGCAGGGTACGCTGAAGGCCACATAGACTGTGAAACCAGAGACCAAGACATAAGGAACCTCAAAACAAAGGTAGACGCAGGAGCTGACTTAGTCATCACTCAGTTCTTTTACGACGTAGACACTTTCCTAGACTTTGTGGACAGGTGCAGAGAAATAGGCATTACTTGCCCCATCATTCCAGGAATCATGCCCATCCAAAACTACCAAGGCTTCCACAAAATGACTACTTTTTGTCAAACAAAGGTTCCTCAGGAGATCCTTGACAAACTTGAAGAAATAAAAGACGACGAAGACGCTGTGAAGGACTACGGTGTTGAGTTGGGCACCAAGATGGTCAAGAAGATGATTGACCACGGGATCGAAGGCTTCCACTTCTACACACTTAACTTGGAAAGGACAGTACGCAGAACCCTAGAGAACCTAAACATCATCCAGAAAGAAAGAGACACTCCTTGGAGAAAGGTTGCAACCAGGCAGACCGAAGGAGTCAGACCTATCTTTTGGAACTACAGACCTAAGTCCTACATTGACAGGACCTATTCTTGGGACGACTACCCCAACGGAAGGTGGGGAGACTCTAGAAGTCCTGCCTTCGGTTTTTCATACCCGATGGAAAGGTACCCCCTTTACACTCTTAAACAGCAAGAGTCCCTTATTAAAAAGTGGGGAACTCCAACTTCCATAGAAGACATTGAAGAAGTGTTTGTTAAGTTCTTGAAACACGAAATTGACAGACTTCCTTGGTACGAAGAAATTGTTGACAAGGAAACCCTAATCATCCAAAACTTACTGCAAAACATGAACAGAAAGGGCTTGCTCACCCTTAACAGTCAGCCACAAGTAAATGGACTTCCTTCCTCAAACCCTGGAGTAGGCTGGGGCCCCACTAAACCTGAAGGTTACATCTACCAACGTGCCTACATTGAGTTCTTCAGTCCCCAAAATAAAGTAGAAGACATCATTGAAGAACTTTCGAAGAACCCCACCATTTCCTACGTTGCAACTGACATCCAGGGCAGCTTAAAAACCAACATTCCTGAAGGCACAACTATAGCTGCAACTTGGGGAGTTTTCCCTAACAGAGAAGTTGTGCAGCCAACCATCGTTGACAGAGACGTTTTCTACAACTGGTGGAGCAAAGAAGCTTTTAACGTCTGGCTGAACGAGTGGGGCTCCCTCTACGAAAAAGACTCTGAGTCTTACAACTTGCTCAAGTCCATCCACGACACTTATTACTTGTTCATGGTAGTAGAAAACGACTACATCAAAGGAGACATCGAAAAGGTATTTGAAAGAGTCCTTGAAAGGTTATCTTAACTAAATATCGAACTTGACGCCTTGCGCAAGTGGTAGTTCGTCAGAGTAGTTAATGGCACAAGTGCTTCTTCTCATGTACTGCTTCCAAGCGTCACTTCCGCTTTCTCTTCCGCCTCCGGTTTCTTTCTCTCCTCCAAAAGCACCTCCGATTTCAGCTCCAGAAGGTCCCATGTTTACGTTCACAAGACCTGTATCGGAGCCGTTAGGTCCTAGCCACTCCCACATGTTCTTCAAAGAAGTAGTGAAAATGCCACTAGAGAGTCCTTGTGGCACAGAGTTGTTCAGAGCTATTCCTTCTTCTAAGCTTGAAAACTTGAATATGTAAAGAATAGGGCAGAACAGTTCTTCCTTAACTATGTCTGCGTCGTGGGAAATCTCAGCAATTGTAGGCTCTACGTAGTAACCAGGTTTGTCGGTAAAGGCATTCCCCCCTGTTATTATGTTTCCACCTTGGGCTTTGATTCTTTCAATGCCATCTAAGAAAATGTTAACTGAATTCTGACTGTGCAGAGGCCCCATCAGTGTTGAGGAGTCTAGTGGGTCTCCAATGGTGATGTTTTTATAAGCTGCTACTAGTCTTTCCTTAAAGGTGTCGTAAACAGACTCGTGGATGAGCATCCTTCTAAGTGAAGTGCATCTCTGCCCTGCAGTTCCAGCTGCTGCAAACACACAAGCCCTCAAAGCTAGTTCTACGTCTGCGTCATCCATAACTACAACAGCGTTGTTGCCTCCTAACTCCAACAAAACTTTTCCAAACCTTTCATGAACTACTTGGCTGACGTACTTACCTGTTTTGGTTGAGCCAGTGAAAGAAACTAGTTTAACCCTAGGGTCTCTAATGAGCCCCTCGCCCACAACTTCAACGGGCCCAGTAACTGTAGTTACAATGGCAGGAGGCAACCCGTTGTCTATCAGAACCTGAGTTACGATTCTGACCAGGGCTATTGTTACTAACTGAGTAGTGGGAGATCCTTTCCAAATCACGCAGTTACCGCAGGCCAAAGCAATAGCGCTGTTCCAGCCAAACACTGCACAGGGAAAGTTAAAGGCTGTAATGACTCCACAGATTCCTAAAGGATTCCACATTTCCAAAAGTTGGTGTTTAGGTCTCTCAGAAGGAAGGACCTTGCCTTCGAGTTGCCTGCTCAAGCCCAAGGCAAAGTCACAGATGTCTATGAACTCCTGGACCTCCCCAAGACCTTCGCTGTAGATTTTGCCCATGACTAAGCTTACTAGTTTTCCTAAAGCTTCTTTTTTCTGGCGAACAGCGTCTCCTATCTGGCGGATAATATCGCCTCTTATAGGAGCTGGGGTGTTGCGCCACACCTTAAAAGCTTCTTCAGCATTGGAAAGGCAAGACTCTAGGTCTTCTTTGGTTCCCTGGCGTACTTTTGCTACAGCTTTGCCAGTGATAGGAGAGTACTCCTGGACTTCTTCCCCACTGCCTCTCCAAGTTCCGTCGAAGCATCCGTCGTTAACTCGGTCCAAGCCTAACTCTGCTAAGAATTGGTAGTCTGCAAATGTCAGTTCTGCCATTTATTAAAGGACCACATTTTTTAAAGCACTTAAGTTAGTTAAAAGCTATGTCAAATACTTGGTGGTACTCTTCAACGAACTCAACTTGCATATCCTTTTTAAGAGCATCGCTGAGTTCTTTCCAGTTGTGTTTGTTTTGAGCAGGAATAACTACTTTGTTGACTCCTTCTCTTTTAGCAGCAACAACTTTTTCTTTGAGACCTCCAATTGCAAGTACTTTCCCCGTTAAAGATATTTCACCTGTCATTGCTAAGTTGTTAGTGACTGGAGTCCCCATTGCTAGACTTAGCATTGCTGTTGTAATTGTAATCCCTGCCGAGGGCCCGTCTTTGGGAGTAGCTCCTTCCGGCACGTGGATATGTATTGAGTTTTCGTCAAGGAAGTGGTTGCCTTTTTCGTGAGCGAACTTGCGGGCAAAAGTATAAGCTATTTGAATGCTTTCGGACATCACTTGCTTAAGGTTTCCCGTCATAGTTAGCCTGGGTTCCTTTTCTTCGCCAGAAAACTTAGACTTTGAAATCTCAATGTACAAAGCAGAGCCTCCCATACTGGTGTAAGCCAAACCCATGACAACACCTGCAGGCAGTGTTTGGTACAACTTCCTTTGAGGAAAGTCTGGCTGCCCTGCGTACTCTGCTAAGTTTTCAGAAGTAATCTTTACAGGCTCTGAAAGACCCTCTACAATTTGTCTGGCAAGTTTTTCAAGCATTCTGGTGATTTTCTTTTGGAGACTTCTGACTCCAGCTTCCCTTGCGTAATTCTCTATTAAGTAGGCTTTGGCTTCTTCACTGATGCTGAAAAGTTCAGTCTTTTCTTCAAGACTAGTGTTTTTAATGGCTTCAGGAAGAAGGTGCCTGTCCAGAATCTGCATCTTTTCTTCAGCAGTGTAGCCTTCCACAGGTATAATGTCCATTCTGTCCCTCAGTATAGGACTTATTTCTTCGGGGAAGTTAGCTGTAGTGATAAACAGTACCTTGCTCAGGTCCACAGTAGTGTCCAAGTAGTGGTCTAGGAAAGAGTTGTTCTGGGCAGGGTCTAGTATTTCTAACAAAGCGTTTTCTGGAGATCCTTGGAAAGCCCTTCTGCCTACTTTGTCGATTTCGTCAATCAAAATAAGTGGGTTTTCTGAACCAGTGTTTTTAAGAGCTGATATGAGTTTCCCTGGCTGGGCTCCGATGTAAGTGCGTCTGTGGCCCTTTAACTCAGAAACGTCTTCAAGTCCTCCCAAAGAGATTCTGAAGTACTTTCTGTTCAAAGCCTCAGCTATGGACTTAGCAATCGATGTTTTCCCTACTCCAGGAGGCCCTGTGAAGCACAGAATCTTTCCTTTAGAGTGGCCTTTGAGAGTACTTACTGCCAAGAACTCAAGTATTCTGTCCTTAACAGACTTCATTCCGTAGTGGTCTCTGTCCAGAATTTCTGTGGCCTTTTTGATGTCAAGAGTTTCCTCAGTAAAGACTCCGTAAGGCAAACTGGTTAGCCAGTCTAAGTAAGTCCTAATGATATGGAACTCCCCTGCTGCTTTTTCAGTCATCATTAGCTTGTCCATTTCTTCGTCAATGACCTTTTGGATGTGTTCTGGAACTTCTTTGCCTTCTAAGTTCTTTTGGTACTTTATCTTCAAAGTTTCTTTTTCGTCTTTGTCAAGTCCAAGTCTGTTTTTAATCAGGTTAAGTATTTCCCTGTACATGTGTTCTTCGCTAGCTTTAGCTATTTTGGACTGAGCTTCTTCCTGCAGGTTCCTCATTGCGTTTCTCATTTGCAGGTGTTCTTGGAGCAGTTCTGTAGTTCGTTTGAGTCTTTCAGAAAAGTCAATTACTTCAAAAATGCCCTGCACCTTTTTGGTGTCGCACATATAAGACAGCATGGTCCCTACGTAGTTCAAAAAGTCTTGGTCGTACCTCATGTTGAACCTTTGGCCTATAATTTCTAGGGTGGCCATTTCGCTGTTGCTTAAGTGCGACTTGAGTTCTTCTAGCTTCTCCACAAGTAGCTTCATCATGGTTTGGTCGTCTTCACTCTGGATTTGGCTTTCTTCTTCGAAGTGATGCAATTTAACCAAAGGAAAAGGAGTTTCGCCTGAAGGAGGCTCTAGAACCTCTGTAAACTTCACTCGGTGCAAAGGGTCTAGGGTAATGGTTCTGTCGAATTTGTTAAAAGAAGTTTTGCAAAGAGCCCCAATGTCATAGATTGCGTCTAGATCTTTCAAAGGAAGTATTGAGTGCAGAGCTAGGGACTCTAGTTCTTTGGTGTCTTCTCTGGGCTTTACTACAAAAGCACCTACTTGAGCTGTGTAGGAATCTGAGACCAAAAACTTGTAGAGCTCCGGGGACAGTCTGAATCTAATCAGATGCTTGGGGAAAATGGGATGTCTTGGAATTGGCAGAACCCTTACTATTTCTGAGTTCTCTTTCTGGGCTTCCTCTGGACTTTCTTCAAAGGTGAACTCGTTGAAAAACCTTTTCATAGGCGACTTCTTAAAAGCCTTAATAGCTCTAAGCATTTTTATTATTGACTAGTAAAGCAAAAATGGGGAACTTTTTCAGGATTAAGCTTACTTTAACGATTTAAGAGTAAGTGCAGCACTTATGCCACAGACAAACCCCAATGAAAGTAGTCCTCCAGCAGCAAGTATGTGTGTGTAGTGACTCTTTAGCATGCAAAGCAAAGAGCTTTCGGCTTTAGGTGGCTCGGCTTCCTCCTCGATTGTAAAGCCATTGTCTAGCATCCATTGGTCGTTTACAAACTTAGTCATGTAATTGCGCATAGAATCTGGAAGTATTACAACTACCCTTTTTCCAGCTGGAAGCGACTTAGCAACTTGGATGGCTGCCCACATATTTGCGCCAGAAGTGCCTCCTACCATAAGCCCTTCGTGCTTTATAAGGTTCCTAGCAGTAGAGAAGCAGCTTTGGTCGTTGACTTTAATCCACTGGTCCACTAAGTCACGGTTGCAAGTTCTAGGCACAAAGTCATAGCCTATTCCTTCTACCTTGTAGGGGCCAGAAGCTGCGTTTTCCGGGTCTGAGATTATGGAACCTTCGGGGTCAGCTGCTATTACTTGAACGTTAGGCAACTTTTCTTTGAGTTTCCTTGAAAGTCCAGTTAGCGTGCCGCCTGTGCCTGCTGAAACCACAACGTAGTCAACCTTGCCATCGCACTGTTCAAGGATCTCCTCAGCAGTGGTGTCATAGTGAGCTAAGGGATTTGAAGGATTGGAAAACTGGTCAAGAATTACTGAATTGGGCAACTCAGACTGTAACTTCTTCGCAACACCTGCAATGCTTTCGGGGGAACCAAAAGGAGCTCCAGGACACCTTACAACTTGAGCCCCAAATGCTTTCAGAGTGTCACTTTTTTCTGTTGACATCTTCTCGGGCATAGTAACGATGAGCTTGTACCCCTTGACAGCAGCTGCCATTGCTAAAGCGATTCCAGTGTTTCCAGCAGTGGCTTCGATTAAAGTGTATCCAGGAGAAATCCTGCCAGTCTTTTCAGCGTCCTCAATGATTCTGCGGCCAATTCTGCACTTGACTGAGCCTCCTGGATTCAAGTACTCGCACTTTGCCAAAACTTCGCACTGAATATTTTCCTTTTTGCAAAGCGAGTTCACACGCACCATAGGAGTGTTGCCTATGGCATCAAGGACACTGTTGCAAATTTTAGGAGTAGGAGCGTGGCACTCTTTGGTGTGAGGCGAAGGTTTTTCGCTGTTGAGACTCCACTTACAAGGTGTCTTTGTGTATCTGATGTCAAAGGATTTAGCGTGTGACATTTTGTGGCTGGAAGTTTTTATTACTGCCACAATATGGTTTAGAAACTTAAGTTCGAACTAATAACAACTCTTAAAGTTCTTAGTTAATATGTCAGAAGAGGACAAGGCCTTTGAAGTGTTGTGGCAAGAAATCAAACTTAACAACCACTCAAACGTTTTAAGTCTAGCTTCTAAACTACCCAGTTCTGACCAAGCAGTACTCAAAACCCAAGTCATAGCTCACATAAACCTTTCTAACTACTCCCAAGCTCTGAGCCTTTCACAGAGTTCAGAAGACTTGCTTTTTGAAACGGCTTACTGCCACTACAAGCTAGGAGACTACAACTCGTGCCTTAGTATTTGCCAGAACCAAAAGTCTCAGAAGTTCAAGCAACTCAAAGCACAAGCCTGCTTCCGCTCATGCCTTTTCGAAGAAGCAATGGCTGACTACGAAGAACTGCTTCAAGCAGAAACAGACAACACAGAACTACTCATTAACCTTTCAGCTAGTGCAGTGGCTCCAGGGATTTACGAAAGAGGAGTGGACCACATGCTGCTTCAGCACTCTTCAACCTGGGAAATACTTTTCAACAAAGCTTGTGCTCTTTGTGGACTGCAAAAGTTCTCAGAGGCACTTAGCATTCTAGAAAGCGTAGAAAGCCAGATAAAAAAAGACAGTGACCTTCAAGACGAAATATGGATGGTCAAAGCTCAAAGGGCCTATATCTACCAGAAAACCGAAGAGTACCAAAGAGCCTCTGAAATCTACCAAGAAATCCTTAAAGGCGACTCTGAAGGAAACTTAAAAGCTATTGCCAAAAACAACCTTTTAGCCCTTAAAAAAGACGAAAGCGCAGAAGCCATAAAGCAACTCAAAGAAGCTGTAGCTGAGTCTGCAAAACTAACTACTCTTCAAAAAATAGGCATCTTGCTGAACCTAGCCATCATAGCACATAAAAGAAGGAGGAAAGAGGACTTGAACAACGCCATAAATGAGTGCCAAAAGTGGAGTGTTTCAGACGAAAGACTAGCAAGTGTGAAGTCGCTTGTTCTTCTGAAAGAAAAAAAACACCAAGACTACAAAGACTACTTGCTTTCTCTAAACCAACCTTGGGCTTACATTTTGCTGTCTGAGATTTACTTGCACCAAAACAAGCACTTAGAAGCCTCAGAAGCTTTGCTTGCTTTAAAAGAAAAAGACCCTAGTTACTGCAAGATTGAGTACTACATAACACTTTGTGAAGTACTTGAAGAGTCCAAACAACTAGAAGTAGCTGCTTCTGTCCTAGAAGAAGCCTCCAAAAAGTTCACTGACTCCAGAATTTGGAAACTCTGGGCTGAAACCCACCTAAAACTAGGCAACCTTCAAAAAGCCTCTGAAATCTACTCAGAGTACCTTTCAAACACTTACAACCAAGAATTCCAGGCCCAACTGGTCCTTTCTGAAGCGTCTCAAAACATTTCCCAGGCCGAGAAGTCTGCTGCGCAACTTCCCCAGGTAAACCTGAAAGCACTCTACAGCTCAGGAGACCGTTTAGAGTCACTAGACGAGATTCTAGACCGCTTAGAGTTTGCAAACTTGACTTGGAAACAAAAAATAGAAGAAAAAGGCCCAACTGAAATAAAGTCGAAAAAAAGAAAAAGGAAACCCCGCTACCCTAAAGGAATAGACCCTAACGACCCCAACAAACCCCAACCCGACCCTGAAAGGTGGATTCCTCTAAAAGAACGCAAAGCCTTCAGAAAGAAGTACAGGAAGAAGCAACAAAAGATGAAAGGACCCCAGGGAGCCGCAGCAGAAAAAGAAAAAGAAATCGGAGTCTTCTCAAGAGGACCCTCCACTGCCCACACAGAAGCAGTAGGAGAAAAAGCTAAGAAAAAGCGAAAGAAGTAATTAACATTAAGCTTTTGACACTCTCTTTATTGTTACTTGGCCTTCAATCCCTATGAAGCCTTTGATTTTAGTTGCTTTTTTCATTGCAGTGTTTTTAGACATTGTTTCTAAGACTTTTAAGTCAGTTCCGTTCTTCAAATACATGACTACTTTGTAGTGCATAGAGTTTTTGTACTCGTGCTTTACACTTTCTTTGTAAAGGCCTACATCAGTGATGCTCTTCAAAGAGTAACTTTGGTCTTTCCACTTAAAAAACAAAACCCATTTGGTCCTTTGGAACAAACCAGCAACCTTGTCAATAGTCACCACTTCCACTTTTCCAAAGAACAAAAGCACTGCACTTATCAAGTAAAAAACTAGAATTAACACGTACTGCCACCAAAACCCTTCGTCGTACCCGTTGAACAGTTTGATGTCTGAAGTAAGGTGCAGCAGCAGTAATGTATTCACGGCTACGATGAAAATCGATAAGCTCCAAACAGCCCAAGGAAGTCTTCGCATAGTTAATGACTCTCCTTCTTCGAAGCTATCGATGTCCACATCTTCTAGGTTGTAAGAGTCTTTTGTCGCAGAAGAGTTCTTAAGTGTCTTTTTAGCTAGTGATTCTTTTCTGTCTAACATAAACTTATCATATTTATTACTCGTACTTCTTCTTGTGAGCAGCTTTTTTAAGTCCGTGCCTGATGTTGCTTGACTTCTTAATCAGGTTTTTAAGTAGGTTTTGGAACTCAGGGATCTCTTGCTGTACACTTAAAACTTGTTGTTTGATTTCTTGGTAGCACTTAAAGAACTCTTCACGTGAGAACCTAACTAGTCCAATGATTTCTTCCAGCAAGTCTTCTTTGTCAATTCTGTCTTCAACAGCCCAGTAAAACCCGCAAACAGCCACTAACCCAGGAGTAAACATTAAGTTGACTTCTGTTAAAAACGTAAGGTTGACGAAGTCTATAGCTGTTGTGTAGCAAGTTTCTGGAATATTTTTTGACGAGAGGTGAGAGAAAATGTAACTTAGGGGCTTGTCAGGTGAAAACACGTAAAGTTGGAAGCCAAGTCCTGATATCAACAAAACTTCGTACTGCAGAATCCTTTTTGGGTCGCTTTGTTTGAAGTGGGAGCAAAAGTTGTTGGCGTCTCTGATGTTGATTTCTTCAGTTTTGCAGGCTAAGAACAAAGCTGTGAACATCATGTTGATAGCGTCGTACTCGCATATGTAATGCTTAAGTAAAAACCTTCGGAAGTAAGTAGCTGCAGTGGCCTTAGCTTTATTGGAGATTTCTAAGTGGTCTGCAGCTTTTAGTAAATTGCTTGTGAGGATTGAAATTAGTTTGCTCTCTTCATCTGGGGTGAGTATGAATTTATCGATTTCTGGAATGAACTGACTGGCTTTGTCCAAGAAGTTTTGGATCTTTGTGTTGTGTAAGTCCTGCAGTTGTTGTCTGTTAAAAGTCCAGTGCTTTTTGTGGGTTGATGTTAAGAAGTTAGGCATTTATAAGTTTAACTAGTTTAGTTAGGTTCTTTTTGCTTTTTCTTCTTCTTCCCTTCAGGTGCTTCTGCGTCTTCGTGAACTACTTGACTACCAACAGCTAATACTCCTGCAAGACTAACTCTAGCTTTAAGTATAGTTTCTTGTGGAACGCCTTCTAAGTTAGTAGCCACTTGGACTTGATTTTGAATACCTTCTAAGTTAGGAACTGCTTGGACTTGACTTGCACCCATGCATAAACAAACTTTAAACTTCTCAAAACAAACACTAACTGACTTTCCACAAAATTTGAAACAAGCACTAAACGTGCTTCCGATGATACCAAAAAAGTCTTTGCACTCCGAAAAACACTTTTCGAAGAAATCACACCCTTTGTCTGAGCAGCAACCTAACATACCCTTGCAGGTTTGAGAACAACATCCACTTGAACAAGCTTCTAAAGCTTTAGGAATGCAACTTGCACACTCTGAAATGACAATGCAAGGACAGCAAAGTAGTCCTAAAATCCCATCATCCCCCATTAGTTATTACAGTTAGGTTGGAAGAGTTTTTACCCAGCTAGCAGTCTAATTGCAGAGTTTTATTTAATAAATGTTTATTTAATTTTTCTTATCTTATGATTTGTGTTTTGAATCAGTCCTTAAGTCGATGCTAAGAAGTTTAAATAATTTATCTACTTTTCTTCTTCTGCTTTTCTCTTTTCTTACTTTTGGGTTCTTCTTGGTCTCCGTTTGCTTCATTTGCTTCTTCTGCTTCGTTATAAACAGCCAAAGCAACTACACCACCAGCTTTAAGTGCATCTACTTGTGAGTTAGGAAGTACTTGAGTTGCGTCTTGAATGTTTTCTAAGTTAGTAACCGCTCTCCCTGCATCTTGGATTTCTTCTAAATCATAGATTTCCATGTCTCCAACTTTAATGTCTCCTAAATCAGGAACTACTTCTTTGACTCCAATTGCTTCTTGAATACCTTCTAAGTTGGTGACTGATTGCAGTTGGTCATTGAATCCTTCAAGTTGGTTAGCAACCGTCTGGAGTTGACTTGCACCCATACATAAGCAAACACTAACTGACTTTCCACAAAACTTGAAACAAGCACTAAACGTGCTTCCGATGATACCAAAAAAGTCTTTGCACTCCGAAAAACACTTTTCGAAGAAATCACACCCTTTGTCTGAGCAGCAACCTAACATACCCTTGCAGGTTTGAGAACAACATCCACTTGAACAAGCTTCTAAAGCTTTAGGAATGCAACTTGCACACTCTGAAATGACAATGCAAGGACAGCAAAGTAGTCCCAAAATCCCATCATCCCCCATTAGTTATTACAGTTAGGTTGGAAGAGTTGCATACATTACTTTATTTATGAGAATCAGTACAAGCTTGTTAGGCCTCTGTTTTAGTTGGATACATAACTAACAACTTAATTTAAGCCAGCAAAAACACTTGGACTTAGAACTCATTATTTATTACAGTTTCATCATTCTAACTTGCAAATTCCAAATTTGGAAAGAATTTTTGACTAACTGTCTTTTTTGCAGATAACTCTGAGCAACTCCTAAGATCTTTTCGAGACATTTTCTTTTGTCAGTTCCTTTGGCAGTGATGCTTTGGTTGTTATCTTTGAACTTCTTAAAGAGTTTCTTGATCTTCTGGACTTTGTGGTCTCTTTCTAAACTCAGCAACTTAGAAGTGCTTGTAAGTGGTTCTCTAGATCGTTCAGAAACAGGGGGTCTGGGACTTGAAAAGTCTATGTTGCTCAGACTGTCTGCAAACCTACTGAAGTTTCCTTGGTTCACTCTAGGACTGACCATAGCGTAAAGCTTCTGTACCTTTTTGTTAATTAAACTCACTTTGGAATTGCTGAACTGGAACCTCGAAGAGGTAGAGTGCCTTGCAGACACTGGCTTGAAGTTGATTCCAGTTTTGGTTTTGACCCCTGTAGTGTTTAGTCTCAGCTTGGGTCTTAAGTTTTTCTTCTCATTAGGGTCTAAGTCGACTCCATAGCGTATGTGGCAGGAATTCTTCATGTGAGTCATTAGAAGCTTGTGGGAGTCTTGAGAAGTCCTTTCAGGGAAGCACTTGTACGAGGCTACCTTCAAAAAGCTTATGAACTGTGAAAAACTAAGCTTTGTGCTTAAGTCTGAACTGTTGAAGTTAGAGGACCTTGCAATTAGACTTCTGAGGTCTTGAGAAGTCAGTAAGTCCGGAAAGATCCTTGCTGAGCTGCAGAATTTAAATACTTCAGTAAAGTTCATGAGGCTGTCAGTAGCATGTGCGTCGAAAATAGCTTTTAGCTTATTCTGGTTGTAATCAAATACGTTTACTGCCATTTTAAAATTTAGGAACAACCCGATTAATTAAGGTATAATACTTACTTTTAAGGTTAGAATTAAATCAATTATAGTGTACTCTTTGTAGGTGTTGTGGAAGAGCATACTTGTTGTACAAAATTTTTCCACAAAGGTGGCACCTGACGCGAGTAGAGCCCTCGTGGACCTGCCTGTTGTGGAACTTCAAAGCATGGTTGTGCTTAAAACCTTTTCCGCAAATTTTACAAATCCAGGAGCGTTTCTGGAAGGAATGGGACTTGCCAATGTGCTGGCGAAGTCCTTTCTGGCCCTTACAGACTTTGTCGCATAAATGGCAGTAGTGGTCTTCGAGCTCTGAGTTCTGGGTGCAGTCTGACAAAGCAGTCTGGGGAGTGTCAGGTGGGTCTTTTGTTCCTATGCGCAGTTCCAAGTTTAGGAAGTCAACCAATTCTGGATCTAAGGAAAATGAGGCAAGAATATGATCCCGATAACTCACGGGACTCTCGAAGACTCGTGAGCAGCAAGGGCACTCAAATCCCTTAATTAAGTTTGTTGTTTCGCAGCTCAACTTAGAAGTCTTTTTGCTGCGAGTCACCATTGTAACTCGGGAGTCAGTTATGTTGGAAATCAGCTTCATTTTTATGGTTTAAATCATTTTGGGTGCTTTACGTCCATTATAATGCTGATTTGTTTTCTTTTGTTCCAGTAAACGTAGTTATTTCTTTAAACCTATCACTAAGTAAGGGATAGTTAATTGCCGCTAATATTGATGACGCACTTAATCCCTATTAGCTTAACCCCTTTATGTTTAATCCTCGAATTTGAACTTACACTTTTCGAGGTGCTTGTTAAGAATATACTTGTTATAAGCCTGCTTTCCACAGAATTCACAGTATCTTCTTGTAGTTTTTTCGTGGACTTGTCTCAAGTGGAAGTTGACTGCGTGTTTATTTCTAAATTTTTTACTACATTTGGGGCATTTGGAGTACTTATAAGTGGTTTGATGGACCTTTCCTTGGTGTTGCCTCATTCCCCGGTAAGTAGCAAATTCTTGGTTGCACTTAAGACAAACAAAAGTATTTTTTTCATTAGCTGACTCCGAATTACTAGGACTTGACAGCCTATCTAATATCTTAATGGAGGAGTCACACAAGGAGCTATCTTCTTGTGGAAGTTCCTTTAGGTGTATTTTTAGGTCTTTTTGCTGAATAAAGACCAGTTTGCACTTGCCACAGGCAAAACTTCTTCTGGTTGGTTCCTTGAGTAACCTTACGTTGAGAAACTTAGGCGAAGGCAGACTTTCTGATTCGAGACTATTTTGATGACAGAACATGAAAACTTATTATAAATCCATTTTAGAAATAAAAAACTGTACTAGTTGTTTTATTTTGGCAGAAGAATTGCAAGGGCAAAACTCTATTAATTCAAATCACTTAATTGTTATTTAAGAGCAATAACTTTATCTTAATCTCTTAATCTAAGTCAGAATAAAAAATGTCCCAGGAAAATCCTCACCAGCTTTGCAAACACAAGCACTCCTGCTTAGTAAACACCCTAATGGGGGCTGTAAGGGGCGGAGTAATCGGCCTAGGAATCAGAGGGGTGCTTTCGTTGTTTTCGTTGGTACTAAAGAGAAGAATTTTCAAGGACCCCAAGTCAATCCTGTCAATTTTTAGTAAATCCAACTTGAAGTTGCCTTGTCTCCTGGCTTCAATGGTTGTTTTATTCAGAGGAACCCTTTGTTTGTGCAGAAAGTACACAAAGGACGAAGAAATCAGTGCCTTTGCAGCAGGTTTTGCCAGTGGAATTCCTTTGTGTGTGGAGAGCAGTGGGAACAGAGTAGTGTACTCGCTGTACGTGTTAGCCAAAGCTCTAGACGTAGCTGTTAAGTACTTAGTGAAGCTTGGCTACCTTCCTAAAATACCCTACTTTCCCGATATACTTTACGGAATTTCAATGACGATTCTGCAGTTTGCAAGAGTTTGGGAACCTGACTGCGTTAACAAGGGGTACTACAGTATGACTAAGAAGTTTATGATCGAGCCCAACGACCATGTTCTCGGAGTTATGGTCAAGCCTAGTTAATTAACTATATTGCTTTTTCAAAAAACACTCCCTAATGATCACTCCTACGAACTTGCCCTTCCGTGTGACGTAGATCTGTCTCAAGCCCAGCATTATAAATAAAAAGTGGACTTTTGCTAAGGGGGTATTTTCGCTGATAGCTAGGGGTGCGTAGTCGATTTCAATGTTTTTGTCCCTGTAGTCGATGTAGGTGTTCCAGAACCTAGAAACTTGTTCCTCTTCTGTAAACTTTTCAGTGATGTCGATATTTTTGATCTTCAGGCCCATTTCCTTAATGACTCCTGTCTAAATGTAACTTACGTATGGGTAGGTTGACAACTGGTAAACCCTTTCAAAGTACTTACTGAGCATTCTTGAGGAGTAGTTGGACATTTCTCTTTTTGCACTTAAAAACTTCTGGTGGAAGTGCTTTCTGAGGTCTTTGAGAGTAATTTCTCCTATAAGGAAGTTCTCTTCGTCCAAAACAGGAACTATGTATAACTCGTTCATGTTAGCAATGAAAACCTTCCAGAGTTCTTTAAGAGTAGAGTCTTTACTAAGGCAACTCAGCCTAGTAACCATAACGTGTTTAGCTTTCTTCTTGTAAAGTCTTGAAGGCCTCAGAGCAGGCATGTAAGGCAGGCCTTTTATCTGCAACATCACGTCGTAGATCGAAATGCTAATAGCGTTTCCCACAGCAAAACTTATAAGCACTCCTACTAACATGTAAGTCATGTAGTTTAGTTGTCCAGTAAGTTCAAACACAATCACTGCCACTGAAATCGTGTGTGTAACTGAAGAAGTTAGTGCGGCCGCACCCACTATTGCATACACTCCTTGCAAGTGGAATCCAAACACCCAGTTCATCAAGCCTCCCCAAAGCCTTCCAAACACTGCACCTGTAGTAAAAATAGGAGTAAACACTCCACAAGGTATCGGGCAACTAATGCTGATCGAAGTCATAAACAGCTTTGCCAGTGTAAAAACTAACAAACTAACGTAAATGTTAGGAGTGACCCATCTAGAGTCCTCGATTTCGTACAAAGAGTCGGCTTGGAACATGTCATTGATCACTTTTTTGTCACTGAGTTGAAAGAAAGGCGACGAAAAAGTGATTAACGAACAAACTATGCACACAAGTATAGTATAAGGAAACCTTTTTGAAAGACTTCCGAGAACCTGTGCTTTGCGCATGCAAATGAGTTTACTAGCACACGTCACAAAAGTAGCTCCTAAAACTCCACAGATAACTCCTAGTAGCAAAAAGCTGATGACTTGCCAGTTAAAAGTTATTTCTGTGTACTTAGTAACGTAAATCAGGTCAGTTAATTCTGTTTGGTGCAGTATAGTAAACATTAAGCTGCACCAAACTGCGCAGTAAAACGCTTTCCAAAGGTTACTGACAACATAGTAAGTAGCAGTGACTTCTATACTAAAGAGCACCCCTCCAATAGGAGCTCCGAAGGTTGCACAAACTCCAGTGGCCACAGCTGAAGCTAGTATTTGATTGTGCAAAGTAGTGTTTTCTAAGATGTGCTTGAAAAAAGGCACGTGCTTACACAACTTGTGGGCTATTATAGCTGAGATGTGCACAAAAGGCCCCTCTTTGCCAATGCTAAGGCCAGCTCCACTTGCAGCGATTAAACCCACTATTTTAGAAGACAGTGTTGGAAAAGACAAAAACCTAAATATGTTGACTCCTGCCAGTATAGACTTCATCTCAGGAATTCCAGAACCCTCTGCGTCTTGACTTAAAAATGCACCGCATAAAGCTGCCACCACTCCAAAAAACAACCCAAAGATCAGCCACATCACCAGTCCTGTAGTAAAACTCATATAGTCGTTGATGCATATGACCATCCTCGCTTCAAGTAGCTTAGCTGCTACGAAGTCCACAGCAAAAGCCACTATTGCAGAAATCACTCCTAGTATTGCTAAGTGGACCCAAGCTGAAGGATTGAGTATATGGAAGCTTCTGAGAAGTTTCTGAAACTTACTGAGCTTAACTTTTTCGTATTGATCTAAGTTGAACGAGACTTTAGTAGCTTCGTTGATGTTGGTCATAAAATCAGTGACTATGTACCTTGAAAGGCGGAGATCTTCTTCTTGGTTGTTAATTTCTTGGTCGTCTTCTTTTTCAGAAACGTTTGTGGGGAAGCGTTTTATGAAGTTCTTTAGTTCGATTGCTTGGTTGTTTGAAGGGATTCTTAAGTAGTCAGACTTTCTTTCTTCCATAATACTTAATTAGAATGGACACTCACTTGCTTTTTTTAACTGATGAAGAGTTTAAAAAACACAAAAAACACCACAGTTCAGAAACCTATCAGTCTGAACTCAAAGAATTAATTGAGTCTAAACAAGAAGATCAGGAAACTTCCAAGATCTATAGCAAAGTAGTTCAGAAATTAGGATTTGCTCTTGTGAATGGCAAGCTAGTTCCTAAAGTGCCTCAAAAACCTAAACTTCGCTTAAGTTCTACTCAAAAAGCTCTGAAGTGCAAAACTCTAACGAGAAAAGAAAGGTCAAAGTCTCCAATTAAAAAAGTAACTCAAAAAAACACCTTGCCTAAGATTCCAAAAACTGAAAGACTTCCATTGAGCAAAAAAACCCTTAAAAAGTACCTAAAGAAAACTCGAAAAGCCGTTCCTGGAGAACTCAGCACGAATCCCTCTGAGTCCTCCAAAAGCCTTTCACCCCAAAAAAAGCCCAAAAGAACTCCTAACCGCCCCAGAAGGGAATCCATAGCAGACTTCTTGGAACTTATGTACAAAAACAGCTCAGAGTATAAGTTAGACAGAGCTAATATATTCAAAGACGAAAAGAACAAAGCCCTTGTTCTTAAACTCTACCAAATGATGAAAAAAGACCCAGGAGAGATGTACAGAATAGTCAACAACCGCGCTCAAACCAAAACTCCAGAACTCAAGGACTGGACTGACCAACACGAAGCAGTGTTTAAGTCCATATCTTCTCACTCTTTCAACTCTATAGCCAAAACTAAGAAATTCGAAAAAGCCAAACACCAGATCACTGAATCCACCAACACACTCGAAAGACAGTGGAAGTACGATAAGCACTCTCCTTGGTTTAACGACCTAGATTCCCAGTACTCTTCTAAAAAGTCTATTTCCAACATAAACAGAGTCCCCAAACCTGAAGAAGAAACTCCAGAGCAAAAGTTCACTAAGTACTTAGAAAGTCTCAGAGAAAAAACAGGAGAACCAGAAAAAACTTCTTTAGTTGCTTTGGAAAAAAAATCCAAGCACATAGACAAACTGAAGATGTTTGAAGACTCAGTAGCAGGGTTCCAGATGCAACGTGTTTGGAAAACCAGCAAAAAAAACTTTGAAAAGGCTAAAGTAGCCTTGGCTAATCACATAATTGAAGAAACCGAAAAGCAAGTAGAGAATGTTAGCAAGCAAAGGTATTCTTACTTGTCTGCAAAAGTAGCTTGCCAAAGAGCCAACTCAGAACTCGAAGCCAAACTCATGGAAAAAGCTGAGGTTAAAAGACAACAACTAAGAAAAAGACAAATTCAGTTCCAAAGAGACTTAACTCTAACTAGGAACAGAGTCACCAAACTCTACCCTGACTATAAATTAAAACCCCGCAGAACTCTACTTAACACTGCCCATGCCTTAGGTTCTCCAGAGTTCCGCACAAGCATGATTCAACTAGGGTACTTGCCCTCAAGCTTTGAAGCCAGACCTCAAGCTCCTAAAACTCTAAAAGTTACTAAAGACCAGCTGCACAAGTTCAACCCCAAAAGCATCCAAAACTTATCAGGACTCAACTTTACAAGCAAAAAACTCCAAAAGGACAAACCAGACACTCACTTGGCAGCTGGTAAGATCCAAGGACTCTTCAAAGGGCTTTTACACCGAAAAAAGCAAACTAAAAAGCTCCAAGCTACTCAAGGCATAACTTGGACTCTTAGTTGTTGCTTAAAAAAAGCTTTTATGAGAAAACTGAAGTCCAAGCACAAAGGAAAACTAGTTAGAGTTCTTTACTAGAATTAATTAAGTATAATCATACAGGCGGTAAATGGATTCAGACAAAGTGAATAGAGTACCTTCGCTAGTAGAGAAACTCATAAAGCAAATCCTTCCTTCAAAATACATGCCGAGGTACCAAGCGTATTGCTTACGTTTGCTGTCATCTCGGCTGTCACCTTCAGTTGTCCAAGAAGAAACCTCAGTGCGTGATTATATTCTTAAACGCTTGAATTCTTCACAAGCCAGCAAGTTCCAGAACTTGTACCTAAGACTGCTTAAAAACAAACAACTCAAAAACAAGCACGCTGTGCTTTACTTGCTTAGCAAACTTGAAGCAGACAAGACCATAAGTATTCCTGGAACCCCTTTAGAAAGCATCGCTCCTAAAAAAAAAGAACCTAAAGCTCCAGACATCTCCTACTCCGTTTCAAAGCCCAAACAAGCACACCCTGTTGTGCACAACGAACTCATAAGGGACATTTTGTTTTCTTTCCAAGGAATTGAAGGCAGGTATGTCAAGTTCTCAGTGCTAGAAGACGCTTTTTTAGTAGAAAGAGACGCTGACGTTAAAGAACCTGTCAAGAAGATGGTTGAAGAACTCTGTGAAATGGGGTGGCTTTACAGAAAGGTCACTAACTTCATCAACCAAAACATAGAAGAAGAGTCTTTGGCAAGACAAAGTCTCTGTTACGCTTTTCAGTCAGAACTTACAGAGTATTACAGGCTAATAGCTTTACTAGAGCAACAACGCGAGGAACTTGGCTCTCTGAACCTAAGGAAACTTTACATGTGGTGTGTGGAACCGCTTGAACGCATGAAGTGGTTAGGCATACTTGCAGACTCTTCAGAGAACTTAAAAGGAGGTAGGCTGATTTCTTCGCTTTACATGTACTCACAAATTGGCAACCCAGCTGTGAACAGTCTTTTAACTAGAATTCTGGACGAAGTGTCCGTGTGCATTCTGAGCATGACTCAAAAGTGGATGTTGGAAGGCGAACTCGAAGACCCCTACAATGAGTTTTTTGTAGAACCTGACTTCATGGTGCCTGATGACCAGCTGTGGACGCGTAAATATAGTTTAAAGGATGAAATGGTTCCAGCTTTTTTCGACGAAAACTTAGCCAACAAGATTTTATCTACAGGGAAAAGCATTAACTTCTTAAGAAAGTGCTGTGAAGAAGAAGAGTGGAGTGCCCAAGCTCCTTTAGAAATGCCCAAGATCCACAACCTTTTTTCTTTGAAAGAGTGGGTTTTCAACACTGCCCAAGTCACGAACGCACAACTGATCAAGGTGCTTCTTGAAAAGTACAAGTTCAAAGGCCACTGCGATAGTCTTAGAAAGTACCTTTTGCTAGGACAGGGGGACTTCCACCACTACCTTATGGAACTCTTGTCAGAGACTCTTAACGAGAACGCCAAAAACATCTACAAACACAACCTTGTGTCAGTACTTGAAAGTGCTATTAGGGCTTCTAACTTGCAATTTGACGACGAAGAGTTCCTTTTGAGACTTGACGTAAAGCTTTTAGAAGCTTCTCCAGGCGACACAGGCTGGGATGTGTTTACACTAGACTACAGAGTAGAGTCCCCACTGATCACTATTTTCACTCGAGAAGTT
>PR_CR_10_Liq_1_inCRDRAFT_1000078_pt1 | contig 49934 bp, 39 predicted proteins | sample PRCRCaboRojoPR_3_FD_10241 | JGI IMG/M metagenome (IMG submission 10241) | reverse complement strand
TTGTAAGCTTGTGTGATTTCAGATAAGCGTTCTTGGGCCCTGGGGTCGTTTTTGTTAACGTCGGGGTGGTACTTAAGTACTAGTTTTTTGTAGGCAGCTTTGGTTTCTTTGAAAGTAGCGTTAGTAGGGACCCCTAGAACTACGTGGGGACTCGAAACTATAGAGAACCTTCTGAAAACTAGTCTCATCTTTATAGCATCTTAAAATAATGGCTCTTACGGTGATTGGAGGAAGCAACTTCCTTGGAAGGTTTTTGATTCGGAGTCTGGCAGAGAAGTACACCGAAATTCGGCTGGGGGACATGTACCCTTTTAGGGACTCTGTTTACAGACTGCAAGAAGAAATCTCTACGCCTATAGTTAAGCACCCTTTGCTGTATCCAACCAATCTCAGACTAGCTCTTGACGGTGCCCAAGACGTGATCATCCTTACTCACGACTATTTTAAACTTGCCCACTCTAAACTGTTCTTTGTAGAGCGCACAGTGGACTTTGCTAAAAAGTTCGGAGTTAAAAGGCTTTACTGGGTGGCTCCTATGGAACTCAACCAGCTAAATAAACTCGACGGAGACCCCCACGAACTCATCAAGAAAACAGAAAGTTACGTTGAAAAGACATTTCCTGAGATTTCAATACTCAAAACCAACCTCATCTTTGGCAAGAACTGTATGTCTTTGGTAATGCAGGAAGCCCTTAGGAACATTGAAGAGGACCAAACCGTTATCTCCAACAACAACGGCCACTCTAAGTTCAACCCTGTATACGAAGGAGACCTACTCCACGCTTTCCAGAAACTCGAACCAGGAGACCGTGCTAAACTAGCTGGTCCTGAAAAACTCCACTGGAGAAACATCTGCCAAATACTTGCAGAGCACGTGGGGAAGCCCGAGCCTACCCATAATACCTCTATCAAGCAGTGGTTGGCTACTTGCAACTACACCGGGGACTTGTTTTACCCTAGTCATTTGCAGCAGTTTTACCGTCTTTTAGATAAGGACGGAGTGACCCAAGCTACTGAAACAGGCCAAACTAAGATGAGCGAAGTACTCAAGCCTAAAGAGTACCAGCCCTTCCCTCCCATCCATACCCACCGAGTAGTAATAGATTAAACTTATAGGTGGTTTATTAATAAGTACTTGAACTCCTTAACGTCGATTTTGCCGTTGCTGTTGGCGTCAACTTGGTCAATGATAGTTTTGATTTCAGACTCGTTGCCTCCTATAAGTTCTTTGAACTCGTCCACAGTGATTTCGCCACTTGCGTCTTTGTCGTACTTGTCAAAGACTTCTTGGATCTTGTCTTTAGTTAAAGACTTCCTTTTAATGGAAACAGCTCCTAAGAAAGAGTTGTAGTCTACCTCCCCGTTCATTTCTGGGTCTAGTTCTTTAATGATAGTTTCTACTTCTCCTTGTGAGAGTCCAGAGTTTATTTCTTCAAAGACTTTGTGGATTTCGTTCCTTGAAAGCTTGCCGCTACCGTCTGTGTCAGCTTGGGCAAACAAAGACTCAGCAAGGGCTTTGTCTTCTTCTGAAGCCAAAATGCAGCTTACGAAGTGCTTGGTTTCCAAGTGAAGTTTTGACTTTACAGTAAAGCTCTTAAGGTTCTTAAAGGCTTGTGCAGACATGGGCGAAGTAAGTTCAGTGTACTTGAGCTTGGAGTTAACCCAAGGTTGCTTTAGAAGAGCGCTTGCTGATGGTCTTGAGTTTTGGTCTTTAGTTAGCAGAAGCTGGAGTATGTACTTTGCGTGTGAAGAAATCGACTCCCAAGGTCCTTCTTTGAACTCTAAGTTGGTTTCAGCTATGGCTTGCTTAATGTCCTCACCTCCAAAAGGAACAGTGCCCGAAAGTATAATGTGCATAATCACTCCACAGCTCCAAATGTCACTTTTAGAACTAACTTGCTCTTTGAGTTTCTCAGGCGAAGCAAACCCAACGTTATGCTTGTCAAGTTTTTCAAACAAAGCAGGCACAAAACCTCCTAGCTTCACTGGAGAGTTCTCTTTGTCGTTAACTAGTCCTACGTAAAAAGGATTTACGTTAGAGTGGACTATTGAGTTCTTGTGCAAGCACTCCAGCGCTGAGAACACTTGGTACATCAGGAACCTTGTTTGCTCCTCGCTAAAAGCTGCTCTGCTAGAAATCAAGTCGTTGAGGTCGCCTCCTTGAGGGCTTTCAGTGACTACATACAAGTTGTTTTTTTCTTCAAAGACTTCTAACACTCTTTGCAAGTTAGGGTGGTCAAGAGTCATTGATTTGTAAATAGTTTCTCTGGCTTCAGGAGTTAAGCTTTCTTTGTTAACTACTGTAACTGTGTTTCTTTCCCGAGTGAACTTTTGGGAGCACTCATAGTCTCTAAAGGCTACTGTCGACCTAATGCACTTTCCAAGTCTGTAAAGCGACCTAAATCCTCCGTTCCTTACCCCTGGAACTGGGTGCACTTCAGTGTCTACTTTGGAATCTTCTTTAAAGATAACTTTGAACTCTGTGTTTGGAACACTAAAGACAGCTCCGTCAAAAAGCTTAAGTGGCAATGAGGGGTTTCCTTGAGTCATCTTGTTCCACCAGTTAACGTAAACCCAAGTTCCAGAAACACTGTGCATGTCAGTTATACACCACCCCATTCCTTTGAGTTCAATTACTGCGTGCAGGCTTTGAGCAGAAGGAATCCAGATGTCAACTAAACTTCTGTCGCTTCCAATAAGTAACTTCTTTTTATCGTCAGAACCACTGAAGCTTAGTCCTTCCAAACCAGGAGACACGAACTCCAGCACTAAGTCAGTTTCTCCACTTACACCTTCTTCCATGTTTTTGTAAGTCAAAGCTGCTATGGTGTCGTCTTTCCGGCCTTTAGCTGAACTGCAGGCTTTAACTCTAAACTCTTCTTCCCCAATACAGTAGACTTGGTCAGGGTACATCAAGAAAGGTTGGTCTTGGACCTTAACTTTAACTCCAAACTTAGAACCACTGTCTGTAAGGTAGTACCCGTTTTTCCGGGTTTGTATGCAGAAGTGCGAAGTCTGGATTTTAGTTTCGGCAGAGTTGAACTCAACGTCTGGAGAGTAAGTTTTGTTCTGTCTTCCAAAGTACACTCTGGAGTCACTACAAAACCTTTGGGACTGCTTAAAGCCTTCAACTTCGATTTCAAAGGTGTCTCCTCTGTTGAAGCTTTTGGCACCTGTGGAAGGGTCTGGGTGGTTGTTTTGGACAAGCAGCACTAAGCTGTGGTCTACCAAGAACCACTTGTCTTCGTTGTTTTTTTTCTGGGCTTTTTCTTTTATTTGGTTTTTGAATTCTTCTTTTTTCCACTCCTGAAAGAAGTTGTTTATTTCTTGCACGTCTACAAATGAGTTCTTGTTGGAGTCTATCTGTGCCAGCACAGCTGAACGCAAGCCTTTAGTTACTTCCCAGCCTTGGCGTCTAAGTTCTTCAGAGAAGTGATCCCAGAAAGTTGAGAAGGGCGCTGTGTAGCCTTCAAGGTACTCTGAGTGGAACCTTTTTGCTTCCCCGTTAGTCAGTGCTTTGCTCAGTTGGGTTTGGAGCAGTGCAAGCTCAGAAGTGTCCACGGGCAAGTTTTGGTTCAACTGTTTGGAAACTGAGTAGTCCCAGTTAAGTACTTCTTCTTTGATTTTTGAAATTGCGCTTTCGTCTGCTTGGACTTGCAAAGTAAACCGTGACTCAGGACAACTAAGGATCCTTTCTAGGTGTTCTAGAAGGACTGAACTGAAGTTTTCGCCTTCAAATGCCACATTCACTACCTCTGACTTGGGGAACTTAAAGTTGTGGAAAGTCTTTAAGAAAGAGCAGACTTGGTAGGAGTTCCACATAGGGCGTTCTTCCTCCTCTTCTTGGGGAGTCTCTTCTTTGGGCTCCTCTTCATCTTGGTCTTCTTCTTCTTCAGTCTTTTTAACAGGTCTTTGTTTTACAGGAATAGGTTCGATTTCAAGGGCTTCCTGGGCACCCACACTTAAAACAGCTTGCACAGGAGCAATGCTGGCTTCCAAGAGTTCGAGTTCCTGGAACCCACTAGAGTAATCACCCACCTTCTCAGAAAAGAACCCACTTACAAAAACAACAAGTTCTCTAAGGGGTCTTTTCTGGATAGTTTTTTTGAGAAGACTTACTTTAGTTTTGGGGTCGAGGCCTTTAGAACGCACTGTGAAAGCAAGTGACTCGTTTTGTTCAAGGGCTTCTGCAACTACTTGGTCGAAATCCACCCAGAATAACTGATGCTTGAAGTAAAACAAGCTCATTAAGTTGTTTTGGAGTTCTTTTTCTCCTCTGAGTAAAACTATTCTTTTCTGAAGTGCTGAGGAAACTCTTTGGTTAAGGTCTTGTTCACTCATTTCACTAACGTTGATGCAAAGGCTCCTAGGCACTTTGTTTTGGAGTTCTTCGTGTTCTGAGTTGATGAACTCGTAAACTCGGTAAGACTCCACAAGTTCTTTGTTTTCTTCAGGAGGGAGTTCTTCGTCTTCGCCCACTTCAAGTTTGTCACTGAGTCTTTTCTGGAGCTGCGAAAGGGGAGCTTCTAAGTTAACTACTACCAAAGGCCGTATGCAGTCCAAAAAGTCCTTGTACCTGTTTGCAAGTTCCTCTGCAACTAAGTGGATTGAGTACTCGTCTTCGTTTTCAGGAACTTGGAAGTCTGGGTACTTGGGGTCAGAAGGCGTGAGGACTATTTCTTTAGAAGGGTAAGAGTCAAACACAAATACAGTATCTGGGTTCTTCTCTAAGTACCTCTGTAGTCCTTCTAAGAACTCACTGTAAACTAAGCTTTCTTTTGGCTCGTCTTCAGTGGAAAGTTCTTCTTTGGTTTCTTCAACTATTTTTTCATAGTCCACAATGGTGTAAGTTGAGGACAAGTGGGTGGCCAAAGTAGTTTTGCCTGTCATTGAGCTTCCTAAGATAAGAATTCCCCAAGCTTTGTCTCTTTTCTCTGACTCTTCAAGTAACTTGCTTATGCGCTTCTCGTCTTCAAAGGTGAGTTCTTTTGAGTCACTTAGTTTGGAAGTGTCGATGTACTCAAGTTTGTTTTGTTTAAAGAACTCAAAGCTTACAGCGTCGCCTTCTTTGCCCAGTTCACTTGACAAGTAGTAAACCTTAGATATCTCACAAACTCTTTTTTGGAACTGGTCAACTAAGTCTTCGTTTCTGGAAACAAAATTGAATATGGCGAACTTGCTAGTTCCTGCACCACTGAAAATAGAGTCTCTGAAAATAGTGATTAACTCACAGTCGTCACAGTGCTCTCCTTCCCATTCGCTTGAGTTCAAACCTCTGGCTTCACGCCACAACTTAACTAGCATAACAGCGTCCATAAGTTTGTAGCCTCTTTTTTCTAAGTACCTCAAAAAGTCCCACCTCAGTTCTCCTCTCACCATAACTACTTCAGGTTCCACCACCTTTGCTGTTGCTTCAAAAGTCTTTTCAAAAGGTCCCTCTGTGCTTTCTACCTCTCCAAACAACTCCCCTATATTTTCTCTGTAGTAGTGAGCGATTTCTTTTGCTTTAACTGAAAACTCTTCAAAGTTGTTGTTGAACTCTGCTGGGGAACTCTGGTCGTTCTGGGAACTTCCATACTCTAAAAGACGAGTTTGTGCAAGATGCTTGGCACACTTCAAGTAAATGACTCTGTTCGGCTGGCCAAGTAACACAGCAAACCTCCTAGCTTGCCTTAGATTTTGTGGAAAGTCCTCAAGGATGACTCTGTACTGAGTCCGTAAGCTAAGCAAAGCTTTGCAAACAGCGTCTACTATCTCGTAGTCGTCAGTGAGTACCTGGGTGCTTCTGCGAGTTTTTTTGGTAATGATGGACTCAAGGGTCATATGGTGGAGTGCATAGCGTTCAGTCAAGCTAGAACAAAGAGTGCTTTTGCCAGAGTACCTAGGTCCAAAAATAAACATCAATTCAGGCCTCAAAGCTTTCAAAGTGCGTTTGTAAACGTCTTTGATGGGGGCTAAGCAGTCAACTCTGCGAATGATGTTGAAGGGGTCGTACAGAGAAACCACAGGCACACTTTGGCTTTTGTAAACAGCAAACCTGTACCTGATGGTTTCTTCGTTGTCGTCAGCCCTGCCACTAGTTTTGCCTCGCTCAATAAGGCGGTCAACTAAGATGTCCTCTCTTTCAGTGTCGAACAGCACAATGTACTCCAGCTTGCCTGCAGCTTGTTCTAGGTAAACGGCCTGGTCCAGACTTCTAGGGAATCCGTCTACAAGAATAGTAGGCGCTTTGAGAGTCTTAAGGGTTTTGAGCAGCAACGCTACGGTCATTTCTTTAGGAACGAGGTTGCCTTTCTGCACAATGGCTTGGACAGCTTTTCCCTCCTCTGTGCCTTGCTTGATTTCATTCCTCATTAAGTCTCCAATAGAAATGTGCTTGTAAGGGTANTCCCNGGTAAGAATATCACACTGGGTGCCCTTTCCGGACCCAGGACCTCCAGTCATAAACACCAAACGTGGGGCGTTTTTTTGTAACTGCGACGACTCCATTTATATAGTTATTCAAATCACAACAAAAACATAAGAAAGTCAAGATGAAAAGAAATAAATGTTGTTCCGGACACTTTCGAGAGCTTTCAGCAGACAAACTGTAGGCGAAATAGTTAACAAGTACCCTGTGGTGGTTTTTTCCAAGTCGACGTGCCCTTTCTGTTCGGGTGCTAAGCAAAGGTTAAAGGCTATGGGAGTGACTGTCCACGTAGTTGAAGTAGACATCCACGATCAAGGTCCTGACTACCACAAAGCGCTTTTAGAAATGACTAACCAAAAAACAGTGCCCTACATCTTCATAAACCAAAACTTCATAGGCGGACAGCAAGAACTCATGACTAAGGACATCCAAGCACTCTTAAACTCAAGTAATTAGGAAGAAGCTTTAAGCTTTGCTGCAATCTGGCGTCTTTTTTCAAGTTCTTCTTGAGGAACTTGTTCGGGTTTCGAAAAGTCAGAGCCGCCTTGTTCTACATATTCTTGGAGTTCTTTTTGCCTTTCTTGTTTCTTCCTAGCTAAAAGTGCATCTCTTTGAGCTCGGAGTCTAGCTTGTCTTTCAGCTAGACTTTCGGTGCTTACTTTTTGGGGTTCTGGTTCACTAGTATTTTGTTTGGCGATTTCTTCAGCTCTTTTCTGGAGGTTTTCGGCTTGTTTCATTTCTTCAGAAACATCGGTCTTTTTGAAGTTCCTCACAGGCGGGAGTTTGGGGTACTGTTTTTGCTCTTCTTGGAGCTTGGTGCGGGTTTCTTGTTCTACTTGAGAGTCGATTTGGGGTTCTACTTCTGGAGGTGCTTCATAGACAGGGGCAGGTTTTTGCTTGAGCTGTTCTATTTGCTCGGCTTCTTGTTTGCGGAGTTCTTCTGCTTTTTTGAACTCTTCTTCACTGAGTTTTAGGGCGAGTTCGATTTGTTTCTTTTCTTCTTCTTCAAGACGAAGGCGTTCTTCTTCTTGGGCCATCGAAAGGGCAATTGCGTGTTCGATTTCTGCGTTTCTGGCTTGTTCGTTGGCTTCTTGGAGTTCGTTTTNTGGGACTTCTGTTCCCATCATTTCTAAAGCTTCAGCTTCTAGTTCTTTATTTCTTTTAACCATTAGTTTTTTGAAGCTCATGAAGTTGTCGCAGGCTATGATCTGCTCAAACACTCGTTTATCCCGAGAGTTCTTCAGACCCATGTTGATGATCTTGGCCATGAGTTCTTCTGATATGCCTAGTTCCCCACACAGGTTACCCATTAAGTTGTCAATCATTTCCCTAAACCGGTTGTGGACTTCCGTGTAAGACAGTTTGTTTTCTTCTTCGTCGTCGAAAACTATGCAGTTTTCGTCTACAAAGGACATTATAGGCACCTTCCAGCCCGGGCTTCTTAAAAACTGCAACAGGTACTCATAAAGCCACTCGTACGAGCTTTGGTCAACTTCGGCCATTTTATGATTACCAGTTACCCAGGCCTTTCTACTCCGCCTTCACTAACTACTATACGCTTTAACACTCTTAAGCTTTCAAAGAACCAGGCTTCTGAGCACCTAAGCGGAATCTTAGGAGTAGAAGTTTCTTTACACACCCAGCTTCCTGACTTGTTCTGCGTCCCTGTTACTGGGCCTCATGCTGTGCAAAGACTCAAAAAGTTCCTTTGTGTAGACGCTAGGTGCGGTGAAGCAGTTATGAGGGGGGCACAGATATATTCTCCTGGAGTGTTAGCTTCTAACTGCGAGTTCAAGTAAGTCTTACTTAGGAAAGGCCAGGTGTTGAGTGTTTATTCTGTTTTACAAAAGATAACTAGGGGTTCTAAAGCGGACAACTCCTTGCTAGAAGCAGCAGTGTTTCTAGGCAACGCTGAAGCACAGTTAAGTCGCAAAGAAGTTTTCAGCACTGACAAAGGAACAGCTTTTAAAATGACTGAAGGAGTGTTTAGCACTGTTTCTTTCGACAACTTGCCTGGAGACCTTTACTTTCCCCAGAACTTGCCCAGTTGTCTTGTGTCCCATGTACTCGATGTAAAGTTTATACAGCCTCAAGAAGGAGAAGTTATTTTGGACATGTGTGCAGCTCCTGGAGGAAAAACCACACACATTGCAGCTTTGGCCAAAAACTCTGCTCAAGTAACTGCTCTTGAAAGAAGCACCCACAGGTTCAACCAGCTTAAAAGTAACCAATACTTAGAGAACCTAGATATGTGGGAGCTAGACTCAGTTCAGCTGGTCAAGATGGACGCAACTAAGTCAGTTGAAAGATTCGGAAGAGAAGCCTTTGACAAAATACTGCTGGACGCGCCCTGTACAGCTTTAGGCCAAAGACCCTGCTTCAGTCCTCAACAAGTAAACATTGAACAAGCTGCAGAGTACCAAAGGAAACTGCTGCAAACAGCTTCTGAGTTACTCAAAGTGGGCGGAAAGTTAGTGTACTCAACCTGCACTACTACACTCCAAGAAAACCAAGAAAACATTGCTTGGGCTCTAGAACAGCTTCCACTTGAGCTGTTGCCTCAAAGAGTTTACTTGGGTTGTCCTTCAGAACCCAAAGGTTTGACACAAGTATTTGAACCTTCAGGAGAGTTCATAGGTTTTTTCATAGCACTCTTAGTAAAGCTATAATTAAAATGGCTTATTTGAAAGTAGTTTTAGAAGACAAATTTGAGCACCTAGAACAACCAAAGAGTCTAGAAATCTTCAAAGAAAACATTAAGAAGCTTTTTGGACTCAAAAGTTTCTCTATTGAGTACATTGACGAAGAGGACGAATTAATCACTGCCAGCACAGAACTAGAATTCGAAGAAGCTCTAAACTTCGCAATCCAAGAAAACAAGCCCCTTACTATAAAACCAACCGGAGACTTTATATCAGACATCGAAATGGTAGAGTCTCAGTTCTTAACAGAAAACACCGAACCCCGCAAAGAAGCACCTTGCCAAGCCACTCCCTCCACTACTTCCAAAGGCAACTCTGCACAGGTAGAAACCCAAATCAAAGGCTCTGGTCCTGACAAAAAAGAACAAAGCATAAGCACTTTCCCGGTAAACAAAGCCGAAGTTTCCTCCCAACACCTCCCTGCCTTAATGCTCAATAAACAAGTTGGATACGAAACAGCCGAAGTAGCCCAAAACACTGCTTCCAAACTCAACCAAAGCACCCTCACCAACGTTAACCTCGAACAGAACCAAAACGCCAGTAAGCACTCTTTNGAAGACATGGTCAGAAACATCATTAGAAACGAACTTGAACAGGTCAACCCTAAAAAGAGCCAAGTAGTGCACGAAGGAATTACTTGCAGTAGGTGTTACTGCGAAAACATTGTAGGAGCCAGGTACTGGTGTTCTGAGTGCTTGAACTTCAACTTGTGTGAAGACTGCGAAGAAAGGATTGAACATGACCATGCTTTACTTAAGATTAAAAAACCAAAAGAAAAGCAAGACGACCTGAAGTCTTTAGTCAACTACTTCATCAACACTCTAGGATTCACTGACGAGAAACAAATCATTCAAGCCTTAGAACAGACTGGGTTTGATGTTGACGCTGCTGCTGAAGTTCTTCTGCTATCTTAAGTATTATAATCTTAAATGAAACCCACAAAAAAACACCCACAAATAACAGTTCCAAAGCCTTTTGAGTTCGACTTAAGAGAACAAACTAAGCAAAAGTCTATAAGGGAACAGAAACTCGAAGAAATGATACTTGAAAAACAACTCGAAGAAGAGTTCCACTTGAACTACAGACCAAAAGCACTGCCTCCTCCTGCAGAAGTGATGATCCCTAAGTACCACGCTTTGACTTCAGAAACTAAAAGTTCCAAACCTACAACAAAGCCAGTGCCTTTCTCGTTTTCAGCTGAACGTCCTAAAAAACAAACCTTCACACAAGAAGCTCCTCCAAAGTTCAAAGCTAAACCGCCTCCTCCAACTAACTCAGTTCCTTTGTTCACACTGATGCAAAACAAAGAACAACTCAGAAAAGAAGAAATCAGGAAGCAAGCAGAAGCTTCTTTGAGTCTAGCTAAGTTGCCTCCGAGGATGGAAATGCACCCTGTAAAGTCCCAAGCTACCCCCACTCCTGAACCTTCGCAGTTCAAAGCCCGCAACCCGCCTGACTTTTCAAAGCTCTGGCAGAAGTTTGCTGAGCAACTAGAAAGCAAAAAGCAAAAGGCCAAACCTACTGTAGTCCAAGAGTTTAAATTTAAAGAAACTAAAAAGAAACCCAAAAACCTAGAACAACTAGACCAACAACCAACTAGTCTGTTAAAAGGATTCTTAGGCCTAGTTAAAAAGCATATCCTTGAGCCCAAACAACCACCAAAAACCACCAAAAAACAAACAGAACTTGAAGCCAAACTCAAAAAAGACAAAGAAGAAAAACTCAAACAAGCAGAAAAACTCAAACAAGAAGAACACCAAAGACAACTCAAGTACCAAGAAGCTGCCAAAAGGTTCAAAGCTTCAGGAATCCTCCAAAAGAAACTCCAAGAAGAAGTCAAAGCTATGCAAGAAAAATCCCTGCAAGCCAAAATAAAAGCTTCTGAAGACCAAAAAAAGCACCAAGAACAAGTCCAAAAGATGCAGGACAAAGTCAACCAAAGACCTATCATGGTCGAAACTATCAACTACGACTACTCCAAAACCAACTCAAAAAAACGCACTCTAAACGAAATCAAAAAACAAATACCTACAGAAGTCGTTCAAAACTGGGAAGAGGCACTTCAGGACTTAAACGCTGAAGACTTGGTATAGTAGTTAATAAATAAGGTTAATGAACCATATAGACACTAAAAGAATCCAGCTAATTTGTGAAAAACCTGCTTCAGCACGGACCCAGCAGGAGATTTTCGAGCTAGCAGAACTAACCCAGCACGTAGAGTTCTTCAAACAACTCATAAACTCGAACGGCGCTGAAGCACATCTAAAGTGCTGCAAATACTTACTTTACGAAAAGCACCCTCAAGACACCTACGTTTTCCGCAAAGGAGAAAAAGGAACCAAGTTCTATATAATACTGGAAGGAAACGTAGGAGTGGAGGTAGTTTACAACCAAGTCCTAGAGGAAGCCATTGAACTCACTAAAGGCGCGAGCTTCGGAGACTTGGCCCTTGAAAAAGAAGCCCCTAGAGCTGCTTCTATACTGTGCAAAACTGAGTGTGACTTTTTAGTTCTCAAAAAGGAGGACTTTGACTTGACTATGGCAGAAACCATTAAAAAGAACAGAGTTAACCTTATAAAGTACCTAAGGAACTTTCCTTTTTTAAAAGACTGCAGCAACTTAGTTCTTTCTAAACTGATTTACAAGTTTTCTGAGAAACGCTTCAAGAAGAATGAAGTTGTGTACAGGGAAGGCGAGGATTGCCACCAACTCCTTTTTGTAGTCTCAGGAGTCTTTAACCTCTACAGGAAAGTTTCCGTTCGAAAGCCTAAAGAATGCTACCCGCACAACGTCGAAATGCTTAAGAAGAAGTACTGCTCACAAGTCAGGTTGTCCTCTGTGTCCAAAGGAGAACTTTTAGGAGATGATAACGTTTTCGAAAGTAAATATAGACTCAACACCTGCATCTGCCAAGAAGCCGGGAAAGTATTGACCATAGATAAACAAGAGTTTGTAAGGTACAGTAATAACTACGACTGGGAAGCTTTTGAGAAGTCCTGTGCAATCAAATTCACCCAAAGAGAAACTAGGTACCAAGCACTCCGAAGGATTGAACACGAGAAACTAAAAAGCCAGTCGCCTATTGAAAGATTCTCAAAGTGCGAAATTCCAAGGCCGTCCCTACCCACTAATCCTTCTATCTCGCCTTCACCCAGTTTTTCCAAGTACCCCAACCCCAACACCCACAAGTACACTCAAATCGCTAAAAAGGAACTCCAGCACAAGAACTCAATAGCTGAGATCATCTCAAAGTCCAAAAACAGTGTAAAAGACTTACTGTACCAGAAGTCGCCTTTAACAGCCAGATCCCAAACACTGATTTCGACTACTTCCAGAAAAACTCCTCAACCAAAAGCCTTGAAAATAGACATACCCCACTTGAAAAAAGCATCGAACTACTCCCCAGAAACCTTTAGAAGCCTAAGGTCGGAAAGAGGAGTAGCTCTGGTGCCCATGAACTCCTTTGGGCTTTACAAGTCCTTAAGGGAACCTAACTAATCAGTTGAATATAACTAATTAAATGGCAAGTTCAACTGAGTTCTACAGCTCCACTGAAGACGAAGCAGACACTTTCGACAGCTACCAGCCTTACAAACTATACACTCACCTAGATAAAGAGTGCAAGTTCTACAAACAAAGCATCGCTGAGCTGTTTTCTAAGTTAAAAGACGCCCAAGACTGCTTACTCAAAGAAAAGAACGAAAAACAAAAACTAAGTGCCAAAGTACAAAAGTAAAAGCCACTCAGGTACGAACTAGAAAACACTAAAATCAGAGACCAAAACTCAGTTTTGAAACAAAGAATTAACATGCTTATGAAAAGCACTACTGACTTAAAACGCGAACTCTCAAGCAGTAATTCTTCCAGAAAAGCACTCCACGTTTCAAGTTACTTAATTCAGCGCAGCGAACGAAAAAGCCAACAAATAGCACGCAAAAAGGTCAAAATCAAAGAATACCAACTGGTCAAGCAGGACCTAGCTGACTTAAAAAAGGTTTGCGAAAGCCAAACTTCCAAAATGAACCAACTAGAAAAGTCAGCACAGGTCCTGAAGCTGCAAACTGCGCGCCAAACCCAACTAATTGAGTCTTATCGAAGCATCCAAATCAATAAACAGAAACTACTAAATAGAAAGACCTACTCCTGTATCATAAAAAACAAGTTTTGCAGCAATGCATGCTTTGTGTAAGCACTTAGACTCAACTTCTAATTTGTCTAATCAGCGTTAAGCACATAAGTTAAATAGCCAGTCAATAAAAATGAACCTAGCTTTCAACATTCAGCACTTCACGCTTGAAATTGAGTACCAGCACTCAGAACTAGAACTTAGAGTTAGCTCCAGTGGCACCAAGCAAACCTTTCCATACCCCTTTTTTAACTTAAACCTTCAGTTAGAAGAAAGCGAAAAGCAGAGCCTTTATTTAGAAGTACTTAAGAACAAAGAGGTCCTAGGAACTGCACAGATGCCCTTGGACGAGTTCAGTGTCACTGACTACATTGAAAGGTGGTTGATCTTAGTCCCTGCAGACTCTAGCAGCTCCCCTGAGCAGTCCCCAAAGAGGTCTTCCGTAACCGTTGGAAAGATGAAAGTCTCAGTTATTCTCGAAAAGCCTGAACAAGTTAACTGCGAGAACTGCGAAGGTGCCTCTGAAAAGATTTCCGAGGAGTCAGACAGAGAACCTGATAACTTCTTAGTAGAGATGGCCAGACTTCTAGGTCACTCAGAAGAACATCTAGAAGACCTTGACGTCCAAGAAATCGCACTGAACGTTGAAAAGCTGCAATTGGGTTCAGGAGACATCAAAGGCAAAGACGCTGAACACGTGCGGAACCTGATTCTAGGGCTGAATGACAAGCTGAAGGGCTACAACGTGCTCCAAGCCAAACTAGCTGAAAGTAGGAAGTTTGCCCAAGAGTGCTTGAAAGCCAGGGAGTACATGCAAAAACAACTAGAAAAGTCCAACTACAAGATCGAAACTCTCAAAAAACAAACTAAAGAAATGCACTCAAACACTAGCCAAGAAAGAGAAAAGGAGTCCAGAACTCTGAGAGAAACCAAAAACCAACTTATGGAAACCCAACAACAGTTGGACACTACCACTTCCCAAAAAGAACAACTGGAATCTGAAAACTCCAACTTGAAAAACCAACTCCAAAACCAAGAAGAAATGAGCCAAATGATCAAGTCCTTGCAAAACCAAATCAGTCAAGGAGATCAGGCAAGAAGCAACTTCCGCAACGAACTCAGACAGCAAGTCGAAGCCTTTGAACAACAAAAACAAGCACTGGAAAACGAAATCCAAAGACTCAAATCAGACAACCAAACCCTCACGCAGAAAGACGAAACCCTGGAAAACCAACTCAAGCAACAAAAAGACACCAACAACTCCCAAAAAGCACAAATTTCAAAACTAGAAGCAGAGTGCTCCAGAGTAAAAGCCCAAGTTGGCTCGTACCAAGAAACAGAAACCAGGAACCAGCACCTGCAAGGCCTGGTGGACAAACTACAAGAAGACACAGTGTCTCTGAACCAAGAAATCAAAAACACCAACACTCACTTTTCATACCAAATCGAAAACTTAACTAAAGAAAACGAGAACTTACAGACTGAACTCAAGAAAACCAAAGCCCAAAAAACTGAACTTGACAAGTTTGTCACTCAGCTTACCATCCAAATCAAACAACTTTCCTTCGAAAACAAAGAACAGATTTCCAAAATAGCTTCTTTGGAGCAAAAGATCTCTAACGACAAAGAACTCTACTCAGTCAAGGAAGAACTAGCAGACATCTCCAGAAACAACGCGGAACTCCAAAACCAAGCTTATAAAGACATAGACTTCATGTCTCACTTTTGCTTAAACCAAGCTGAACAGACCCTTAACAACCAGAGAAACATCCACCACCTCAAAGAGTACATCCAAGACAAAGAAAACGAAATCCACGTCCTTAGAGAAATGGTTTCGGAACTCCAGAAGTCCAGAGGAGTGTACGTGGCTGTCAAAGACGACCCTGTAGACCAAGCCATTTCCCAGTACGTCAACACCAGGTCTGTCCAGATTCCTTTTGTAAGAGAGGATGCTGGAATTTACTTGTTTGGGTCAAAACGCGTTTACATCAAAATAGAAAACAACAAAGTCATAGTAAGAGTAGGAGGAGGCTACATTTCAATTGACGAGTTCATAGAGACCTACACGCCCATTGAGATGGAAAAGTATCAAAACAAAAAAAGCCAACTCACTGAGTCCAAAAAAAGGAGTTTACTCACTACCTTGGGCACTCAGTTAGTTAGCCAGAAACTCAAAAGCTCCAACCCCTCCGAAATGTCTCCCAGCAAAGCTAAAAGGATAGTTAAAGAAGCTTTCTTCGGAGCAAACACTAACTTTTCAAATCCCTACGGCACAGCGAACCGAGAATCAACCAAAAAACGACTCTCAGCTTCTCCAGATAAGATGTCTCGTTCTTCAAGCAAAAAGCAGTCACTCCACAGCTCCTTCTTCTAAGGTAACTTATTTAAATCTAGTAATATGGATGATGCTTATAATGTAGAGCAAACCGCTTTCAAAAGCATTATTATGCTTAACCAAAGGTACTTTACTCCTGAAGCCAGGACAGAAACTCCTCAGGTTTCTGAAAGGGAAGCCCGGCCTAAAACCAGACTTTTCTTCAAAGCTTCAAAAGCCCCTAAATACATTTTTTCGCCCAAAGCTTCTAAGCCTCCTAGGAAGTGCTACAAAAAAACCAGTCCTAGGTCTCGTTACTTCAGCAACACCCCTAAAATCTCCATCCAGCCACTTGAAATTTTGAAAAAAATCCGAAAAGATCGCAACTTAGGCCTCAAGTGCAAGTTTTGCAGAAGAGTGAGTTGCAAGTGCAGAGAGATCCAAGACACCAAACTCGACTTCATTAAAACTAGGTATAACATGAGTTTACAGAAAAAAAACAGTCTAGTGAAGGAACTCATAGAAGGATTCTCTGGTAGCAGAAGAAACAGGTCTGTGTTTAGAGCCTCTAGTGTATATCCTAATTAAACTTAAATATGATGTCAGGGACTTTGAAAAGGAGCTTTTCAGGCTTACTGAAGTCAATACCTGAGAACCACGAATTCCCTATACAGAACTTGCCCTTTGCTTGTGGAGTTCCTAAGGAGTCAAAGACTCCTAACTGCATTTCGCGAATTGGAGACAAAGTAATAGACTTAAAGAAACTCGAGGAACAAGGAGTTTTCAGAGGCACCCTTCCAGATAACACGTTTTCTCAGTCTACACTCAACAAGTTTATGGAACTCAGTCCAAGTCACTGGAAGAAAGCTAGGGAAATCCTGACTGATAAACTAACCAACTCCCAGATTGACTTTTGCATCAGATCACTAAGTGACTTTAAGTTAACTCTGCCAGCACAGATTGGCGACTACACTGACTTTTACTCATGCAAAAACCACAGAGACAACTGCGGAAAGATGTTTCCCAAAGCACTTACTCCTAACTACGAGTGGGTTCCAATAGCTTACCACGGAAGAAGTTCTAGCGTTATGCTTTCAGGCACGCCTGTGCTACGACCTTCGGGACAAGTAATGCCCCCCGAAGCCTCTGAACCTTTGTTTATGAAGTCACAATGGCTGGACTACGAATTCGAAATGGGGTACTTTATAGGAGGTAAAACCAATAACTACGGAGAAACTATCCAGGTAGACAAGGCTGAGGAAAACATCTTTGGACTAGTGATACTGAATGACTGGTCTGCTAGAGACATCCAAGCTTGGGAGTACATTCCGCTGGGTCCCTTTAACTCGAAAAACTTCTTAACCACTATTTCGCCGTGGGTGGTTACTTTGGAAGCCTTGAAAGAGTTCAAGACTGAAATGCCCCAGCAAAGCCCAACTCCACTTCCTTACCTCCAAGAAAAGAACAGAAGCATTTTCGATGTGAACCTTGAAACCCACTACAAGGCCTCTGAAATGGAGAACTTCCAAAAGATCAGTTCTTCCAACCTAAAGGAACTTTACTGGAGTTTGAACCAACAAGTCACCCACCACACAGAAACAGGCTGCAACTTAAGACCAGGGGACTTAATGGGAACAGGAACAATCTCTGGAACCACTAAGGACTCTGCAGGCAGTTTACTGGAAATGAGTGAAGCAGCTAAAGTCAAGATTCCTCTTCCCGTAGAAAGGTTCTTTTTGCAAGACGGAGACACTGTGAAGTTCACTGCTTTTGCTCAAGGCAAAAGCTTCAGAGTTGGCTTTGGAGAATGCACTAGTTGCGTACAAACAAGTTAATTTAATCAGAGGAGCTGATTTTTTTCAGTTGAGAAAGTAATTTTTGGTTTTGTTGGTTCAAGTAAGCAATCTGCTGGTTGTTGGCGTTGATCTGGTTTTTAATACGTTGTTTCTGAAATTTCAGTTCATTGTAACTAGAACAAGTTTCAAGGTCTTCTTGTTGGAAAGAACGCAGGTACTCGACTTCTTTTTCTAACTCTTGGACTTTTTCGAAGAGTTGTTCTCTAGACGGCCTCTCTGGTTCTTTGTTTATGAGTATTTGGAGCTTGTCTTCAGAAAGTTCCTTTTCGGAGTCTTCACGAGTTAGCTGGCCTTTGGTCATGACGCAAGTATCTGTGCTTGAAGTGCTTGCGTTTAAGTCAGGCATCACTGGAGTGCCTCTGGTTCTGGTTAGAAAAGACCGGTTGCTTGAACTGATGTGCATTGGAGAGCAGTGCTGTCTGCGTATTTCGTAGAGCTGCAACTTGTAGTTAGAGAAACTGAGTTCAGGTTTCTTGAGTAATCTGTTTTTGGGGTATTGGACTGTATGGGGACTTAAGCTTTTTTGAGAGGCACCCAAATTTTTAGAGTTTTTCGGCTTCATTTACTATTATGCTTGAATTTCCATTAGTTTCTGTAGTAACTTACTACACTCACATACATTTAACGGAAATCACTTAGAACTTAACTATTCTTTAACTTGGTGAGTTTCTTGAGCCCGAGGTTGAAAACTTTACTGAAAATCATGCAAATAGCACTATAAGTTATGGTGTTTTGGTGCCTGCAAATCAAGCTGGTAGAGTCTTCAGTGCACTTTAAGTACCCAATCACTGCAAAAAACACCAGAAAAGAAATTGCTACATATGAAAGCCAAGTGCCTAAGCCAGTCCACTTGACTTCTCTTTTTAGTCCCTTTTGCTTAAAGACCACAATTTCTTTTTTGTCGTTTTCCAAACTGACTTTGTAGTAAGCTAAGTACTCGGGTTCGTTCTTAGGCAGCGCACACACGTAGTCCTTTCCTACAAACACGTGCCAATGGTAAGGACTTAGCAGGTTCAGTTTGTACTGAAGGGCTTCGCAGGCTTTGTCGCTTGAAATGTAGTCTAGTTGTTTTGCGATCTCTTTGAATTCTGGTTCTAGCTCTTTCAGGTCTAGCTTGACAAAGTTGACTTTCCAAGGAGTCTTTGTTGTGAGTTGGGTTGCTAAGGGCACTGACAAGTCTCTAAAAGGAGGCACGTAAATCAGGTAGTGTGTGGTTTTTTGCTGTGTTTTAACTAAAAATCTTCCTGAGCTCTTGGCAGCTATACTCACTCTGAAGCTAAAGTTGGTGCCTGCTGTAACTACCCACAAATCCCCGTGTAAGCTTTTAAGCATGTTGCGCACTTGAGTTGGCTCCTGGTAAGTGTCCAGGACTTCCAAGATTGTGTTTTTGATCTCATTTGGGAAAGAGTTGTGCTTAACTTCTACTTTCATTAAAGATTACCAAGTAAGACTTTGCCTTAGAGTGTTAGTAATAGTGCGCCGACAATAACTCTGAACTTAAGATCAGAATTCTATCCAGACTCTATAACAGCTGGAAAATGAGCATTTCGCTAATTAAGAAGTTACCATCCGTGAAGACGTTGACTTCAGTAATAAAACATCTACTTGCAAGCCAAGTAAATTCAAAACACAATGACTAATTAGTTAAACACAAGCAACCATTAGGATCCTTGTTATCTTAGAGTGTCTACAGCAGTGAGTCTTTTCTTCACCTAGTATTTTAATTCTAATTTAAGTTACACAGACTCTTCTAGGGTCAGTTGCGTAGTTTCTCACACTGCTGCTTCTGCGAGTGGGATTAGAAGCAATTCCAGGAAGTTTAGTGGAGGTGTGTCTGGCTATAGTGGAAACCTTTTTGCGGTACCTGAGGTGGTGTCTTTTTAAGTGCAGAGTTGACAAGTTAGAGGACCTGTTCACTGCTGAGAGGTACACTTGCTCTACTGAGCGTGTGAGTGGGTGTTGTCTTCCAAGACTGCGCACAGCCAGTTCGTACCCCCTCTGGAAGTAAGTGATACTTTCATCAAGTTTTTTCATGTATTCTAGTTCAACACCTGCGTTGTGGAAAGTAATAACGTGAGTAGTTAGGTCTTCTTGGGTGTTTTGGGAGTTCTGACTAAGTTCTTTGAGTGCTTGTTGGGCAAAATTAAAAGCTTCCTCGTGTTTTTTTTGGGCTGAAAGCACAGCACAGATATTAAGGTAAGAACTTGCAAGACTAACACCTTGGACGCCTCTTTGTTTCTCTATAGACAAAGCGCGTTTTAAGTACTCAAGGGAAGTCTTGTACTGTTTTTTCTTTTTGTAAAAACAGCCTAAGTTGTTGTATGTGATGGCTATAAGTTTTAGTTTGTTAGTTACTACTCGTTTGGGCTGGGGCATGTTAATGAGTCCTTCTGCTCTTTGAAGAAGCAGTTTGGCCTTTTTGAAGTTTTCAAGACCTAAGTAGTTCATTGCAACTTTGTTCAACTGGAGAATAACTTCTTCTAGGCTTTCTATTTTGTCTTCCATAACTAATATTTAATTTTTGACTGAACCACTCCATTAATAACAGAATGGAAAGAGAAATCCAGCTCCAAGTAAACAATGTAGACCCTTCGGAAGTTGAAGAACTTGTCCTGGACAATTGGAATGGCGAACAGCTTTCTTTGGAGCACAAGCAACTCCTTGAAAGGTACAACAACTTGGACTTTTTGTCACTTTCGGGTTGCGGACTTAGGTCTTTGAAGAACTTCCCTGAGTTGCCTAACCTTATTAAGCTAGACCTTACACATAACGACTTGTCAGGCGAACTCCAGAGCATTAGCCACCTTCCAGAACTCATGCAAGTGTGCCTCAACAGCAACAGAATTGCTACTTTGCAAGAACTCGAACCACTGAAACCCCTAGAAAACCTTATAAGTCTAGACCTAGACCAAAACCCTGTGTGTGAGCTCCCTGAGTTCAGGAAAAAGGTCTTTAAGATACTGCCTCAGCTGAAACTACTTGACGACTTAAACTCAGAGGGCGAAGAAGGCCCTTTGTTTTCAGAAGAAGAAGAAGACCAGGACGAAGAAGACCTTGGTTTTCTAGACGAACTTGGGCAAATTGGTTCTGACTACGAAGTAGAGGTTGAAGAAACCACTAACTCAAAAAGACCTAGGCAGTACAACTCTGAAGCAACTCCCCAAAAACGAACTAAGCAGTAACTCATATTAAGAATGTAAAGTGGAGGGAACGATAGATTTAAATATGAGTTCTCTGATATGCTTCTCCTCAGAAACAAGTCAGCTACAGTCTCCATCATTGCTGGGGCAAAGCATGGTTACTTTAGACACTTCAGCTATCAAAAACTTAATGGCCCGGGCTCCTTCAGCACCTGTCACTGGAAAGAAAATTGTCCAAGAAGCCCAACTCACTGCAGGTGCAGAAGACAGCGAACCGCGGTTCCCTAAGCCTTTGGCAATTGGATCCAAACCCCGTAAAAACAAGCTAAACGACATCTCTAACACTATTCCTGTGAAACCTAAAGCTATCAAGTCCTCTACACCTACAGCTGCCAAACCTCCTAAAAAACCCACTGTAAGTAGAGTTTTGACTGCTGAAAAACTAGTAAAAACTCCTAGACCTACCCGGGCAGAACCTCCCAAGCCTCCTAAACCTAGGCAGTCCAAGCAACTTAAGGAATCCAAAGAATCCAAAGAGGCTAAGGAACCTAAGGAGCCCAAAGACCCAACTCGGATCAAAAAGATCGTTAACGAAAGCCTCAAAAAAGAAGGGGCCAAAAAACTCCAAAAAGAAAGAGAAATGAAGGAACTCAACGACTACAGAGAACAAAGAAAAAGCATGCTTAGAACACAAAACGAACAAATTAGGTATGAGAACCTTAAGTTCAGACAACAAACTTTTATACCCAAGACCGCTTGGGGAGCGGACGAACGCAAACTCTACAACTCAGAAGAACTGAAACTCCGAAGAGAAATTGAAGAACAAAGAGAAAAGAAAAGACAAGAAAGAGAAAGATACAGGTCCCAAGGCAGAGCTAGGATTGGACTTGACACCTTCAGCAACTTGAAAGTCAGCTTCAAAAAACCCAAACGCAGTAGCAGCAACCACACCCAAGAAGCTTCGCAAGAGTGTCCTAAACCTAAAAACCACAACATGAGTTCATTCATCAAAAAGAAAAAGAAAGAAATCAAAAAACAACAGGAAAGAGAACAACTCCAAAGAGAAGCTGAAGAGTGCAAACGCATCAACCAGTTAAAAATTCTAGAACACCATAACAAAACCCAACTCAACAAGTACAAAAAAAGAACCAATAAAAAGAAACCCAAAAAGAGACCTGAAACTCCTAAAATCGACAGGTGGGAAGAAAAGGAATTCACAGGCAGCAGACCTTCTGAAGACGAAAGGATGTTTGAAATCATACGCGACAGACTGGTTTACGAACAGTCAGGAAAGTCTTCAGCCGAGGGCGAAACTCCAAATGCCTCTGAAGAAGTGCCCTTGTTTGAGGCTGAAGAACCACAAGAAGAACAAAAAGTCATTGACCTCAGACTTCCTGAACACCCTGCTGAAGACACTGACGAAAGCGACCTTGAAAGCTTGGGCGAAAGACATCGTGACATAAAACAACAGCTTCTAAACCTTAGGAACCGCATGGACCAACTCAAAAAAGCCACTGTGGACGAACAAACTCAGGAAGCTGCTGCTATTAAAATCCAGGCGCACATTAGAAGGTTCTTGGTGCAAAGGGCACTTCAAAGGTACGAAGAAGACTACGTGTCTGAAGATGAAGAAGTCCAAAAAATCATGCAGAAACTAGACTCTTCCAAGCCCAAAAAGAACCTTGAAATCATGATATCTGACGATGGAACCCCTAACTCACACCCAGTGATAGAAGAACAAGACTCCCGAGAATCTGAGAGGACTTACGAATACCAAGACTTTATGGACGTGAAGCCTGGCACACAAGAACTTGAAAACCAACTTATACAAGACATTCAACAAGTAGAGCAAGTCAAGCATAAGCAACAAGAGTACCAAAAAATACTTAAAGACCAACTTATGTGGCAAGCCAACCAACTCAACACTCTTGAGCAGTTAAGAGAGTATGACATGCAAAACATACACTACATAGCAGAACAACTAGACCAGGGCCCTGAGTTAGAAAACGCCCTTGCAGAGATAATAGACCGCAGCTTTTCTCACCTAGCCCATGCTTTTGAACAGAACTTAGAAAACGTTGCTAGTGTGCTTAAACGGGACGGGGAGTTGGAGGAGTACTCTGAAGACACAGAAAACACTGAAAGTGTAGAAGGAATGATGGATGCCCTCCAAAAAGAAGGAATACAACAAAAGGCTTTTGATGATATTGAATCAATCCACCAAAGACTGCAGGAAGAAATAGACGAGTTCCAAGACTACTCAGAAAACGAAAGACCTGAAAGTGCAAATTCTATGCCAGGTGGACATAGTGACTTTATCAAGCAGATTGATATGTTTTGGGCTCCCATGGGAAACATGAGTTTCGAAGGCCAAGAAGATTCATTTGGTAGGGAGGAGTCAGAACATTCCATAGTCGGTAGAGAAGAGCCAGAACATTCCATAGTCGGTAGAGAAGAGTCAGAACATTCCACAGTCGATCAAGAGCAGTCAGAGCACTCCATAGTTGATAGAGAAGAGTCAGAGCACTCCATAGTTGGTAGAGAAGAGTCAGAGCACCCCATGATTAGTGAAGAAGAATCAGAACATTCTGTTTTTGAGCCAGAACCCTCTGTAGTTGACAGGTCATATGCCACTGAGGAAAATATTCCAGACCACCCAGATTTTGGATTCTTAGACACCAACCGTCTCTGCGAACAAGAGCAGTCTGAACCTGAAGTCCCTGATATTCCTCAGGACAGTTACAGAAGTGACTCCCAAAAAGACTCTCCCTACACCAAAGAACAACTTAGTTCCCCAGAAAAAATAATTGTAGTTGACGAGCAAGAATCTCCCCAAAAGTTCCTGTCCCAAGAGTCGCCTGAAAGTTCTTCTCCACAAGAGTTTGAGAGTCCAGAAAGTCCAAGTGAACAAAGTGAATCCCAAGAAATTCCCCAACTCCCCATTAAAAGTGAAAACCAAACACCAGTATCATCATGCTCATCACGAGAAATGCCGCAACTTCAAATGTTCCAGAACCTAGAAGAACCAACAATTCCCAAAAAAATAGTAAAAGAGTCGCCCCCGTCTTCACAGAGAGAAGACATCCAGAGACTCGTTCCTGAACAAAGTGGAAACTCATTTACCCCTGAAAGCATTCCTGAACGGCCCTCAGCCCCCTTCCAAGAACTCGAAAGCGACGATGACAAAACTCCAACTCCACAAATCATCAGCAACAAAAGCTACGAAGAAACCAGTGAAACAGAGTGGCAACTCGAAAAAGAAGTTACTCCAGATATGATTAATGAACTCACAGAAGACGTTTTGAAACTCCTGCTTCAAGAAAACATCTCTTTTGAAACTAAGCCCAGCCACAACTTGCCTCCCCTGAACTTAAGGGAACTCAAACAAGAAGGCTACGACGACCCAACAGTGTCTACAGACAAAGGCTTGCAAACTGACCAAAAAGCAGTTAGGGAGTACTTAAACCAACTTTTCAGTTTGGCTGAAAACAGTCCAGAAGAGGTTGTAAACAACCTCAAAAAACCCCTAGAAAGGAACGTTTTGGAAATTCTTGCCAAAATGCAAGAAACTGAAATCGGAACTCCTCTTGAACTTGAAATCCACGACTTCCCCCCTATTCTTAGAGTTGACTGGTACTTGGAACTAGAAAACCCATCTGAAAAAACCAGCCACACTCCCAACACTGTGCAGCTGGTTTCCGAGGCTGCCCACATCCACAACAAAATGATGTTTGACGCAGCTAATGAAGCCCTACAAAGAATGCGGCCTTACGGACTTAAAGGAAAACCCTTGCCCTGGAACCACGATACAAGGTGCTTCGGGCTTACTTTTTCTGACTTGCCCAAACTGCTCAACCACGTTGCAAACCAACTAGAAAGCTACGCTGCCACTCAAGCAGGCAAGATTCCAACTAACGACATGGTGCTGAGCAGTGGAATTCTGGACGAAGAACTACTCCACCAAGTCCGTGAAGAAAGACTTGCCAACATGTTGGCTGAAGAAGTGATGATGCGGGATGAAATCTGGGTGGACTATGACTTTGAAGAAACCCAAGTAGTTCTAGACCTAGCAGACATGGTGCTCGAACACGTTGTCCAAGAAACTATTGAAATTCTAAATGAATAATTAATAAAGATGTTACAAGAGGAGTACGAAAGGGACGTTTTGGACGGGTCTCTTGAAGAGTTTGAAACCTACGAAGACTACTTGAATGCTGAAATCACAGAAACTGACAAGTACTACTTAGAGGACGAAGAACTTGCAAGACAACTAGTAGAAACCAAAGTGCTTGGAAAGGGGGAAATCCTTTCGAGGGAAGAGTTTGAAAAACGCAAAAGGGACAACGAAGCTGCTAAAAAGGCCAAACAAGAAAACGTACCTAAGAAACTAGCAAGTGCAGACATAGACTTAACAGGGTTCCCGTTCCTCCAAGAACTAGCTTCAAGGGAAGAACAAGTAAGGAACGGCAGACTAACTACTATAATCTTTATCCGGGACGTTGTTTACAAAAACTCCAAAAAACAAGAAATCTCAGGGTACATTGACTACCACCACAGACTCAAAACTGAGAACTTCGAAGAGTACTTCCAAAGGAGGAAGAGACTCCTGCCTTTGCCTAGTGACCTGAGTTACTACTACTGGGACGGCCAAAAAACCAACATTAACGAGAGTCCTAACTTCAGAGTAGACACTTACAGTGAATTCGGACTTAAGTTCAAAAACAAAAGAGACCGCAAAATCATCAATGTGGACCCTGACGCAGAGTCTCCTGGAGACAACACTAACCGAGTTGAAATCAACACACCTGAGTACGCGCAGGTTGTTCTTTACGACCACTACACTAGAAGGAGAACCCAACTTTAACTTAGTAAGTTTCTTAACGACCATTTTCAAATTTAACAAGATGCAAGCTAAAAAAGAAGAGGCACTCCGCACACACAAAGTGTCCAACGCTTCTACTTGTGTGCAAGTAAGCAGAACTGACTTCTTTTCAGACGAAGACAACCAAAACTTCAGAGAAGAAAGTTTCTTAAGCGGGTTTTCAGACAGCTTCCACCAGCCCAAGTTTTCAATCAACGAAATATTTCCCGAAAAGTCCTCTGCCAACCCCTCTCTGATCAAACCTGTAAATGAACTGCCTGACTTCACAATTCCTGAGAATCTAGGTCCAAATCCCTGCTCTGTGTACTGTCCTTGGTGCTCCAAGTATGTGAACACTCGACTTAGTTTGCAGAAGAAGTCTGTGTCCTTATACTTACTGAACTACTTGTCCCAACTGTTTGAGTGCTGTAACAACTCCTGGCTCACCTCTAAAAAAGTGCACTGCTGTGAAGAATGTGGTGTCAGACTGGGTAATGTAATTTAACGAGATACAATTTATAGTGCAAGCAATTAAATACAGTCAAAATCCAAGGGGTGGAATAACTTCTTGAAGCCTAAGTTCCAAGACCCGCAAGCAGCCCTGTAAGACCTTTGGATGAAGAAAAGCGAGTTGCTTAACTCGTCAGGAACGAGCACTTCACTGCATAAAAGAGAGTGTTCAGTTCCCCAGAGTCCTTCAAGGCGTAACTTCTTTTTGTAGTCCCAGCCCCACTTGTAAACTTGGGACTCAGACAAACCTAGTTTGCGGGAGATCTGCTTGACTTCTTGTTTGCTCCAATTAGGGTTCTCATAGAACTTTTCTTTCAAGTACTTGACTTGGTCATGTGACTTGCGCTTTCTTCTATGCTTGGGTCTGGAAGAAGTGGGGTAGCAAGGGGACTCTGTTGTACTGGTTGAGGCTTCGCTGCAGTACTCCAGGTTCTTCTTCTCAGAAACTTCTTCGGTTTCTTTGTAGTTTGATGAGTTTATGTTGTTCTTTGCTCTTGTTTTCATGCGTAATGTGCGTAAAAAATGTATATTTAAATACCATTTGTAACATGCGAAACCCGCCGGAGTTTCATATTTATTGACCAATCAGATTTTAGTTACCAAAACTTAGTTTAACTTCAGCAGCAACTCTCAAGAAGTGTTTTGCTTACAAGTGAAGTTTGTGGTGTTTAGTTCTGGTGAACTAGTTAGTGCCTTGTTTTCACTGAATAAACTTAACTATATAAATGCTGACAAAACACTGCTTTGGCAAACTTCGAAGCCCTGTGCGTAACTTTTCCAGGAAAAAGCCACCTAAGGGCTTCGAAAAGTTCTTCAAAAAGGACAACAAAAACCAGTCCAAACACGAAGAAAACAAAGAACATACTACTGACTACAAAGTCCAGTTTGAGGAGTTCTGGTCGAAATTAAAGGCAAGCAAGGTCGAAGTAGGCTTTGCCTTGGCTGGCTTGGGTTTGGGAACGCTTTTGGTTCGCAAGTACAACCAAGAACCTCCTGCTCCCTTGGTTACTTACCAGGACTTTATCAACGAGTACCTAGAAAAGCACGACATTCAGAAGCTCTGTTTAAAGAAACCTGGAGTTGAGGGAGAAAACCAGTTACCGGAAGTAGAAGTCATAGTGAACGACAAAGCCGTAGCAAGAATCAAAGTGCCGCACGTGAACTCCTTTTTAAAGACTTTAAGTCAAGAACTCAAATCAAGGAGACTCCCCCAGTTTGACCTAGAAACAGAAGTGCTTCCCCCTTCCCCTTACCTCAAGTTGAGGGCGTTTGCAAACCTAGCTACAATTGGTGCACTTGTGTTTAGTTTCTTTGTAATGTTTCGAATGAGTAGGAGGAACTCAAATGAAATGTTCAATTGGTACAACAAAACCCAAAGCAACCAAAAAACCTTTTACAGAGTCTACGGTGCCAACGAAAAGATCAATGTTTCCTTCAAAGACGTAGCAGGCTTAAAAGAAGCTAAACAAGAAATAACTGAGTTTGTTGACTTCTTGAAAAGACCTAAACGCTTCATCAAGTTAGGCGCTAGAATTCCTAAAGGAGCCCTTCTGACTGGACCCCCTGGAACTGGCAAAACGCTACTGGCTAAAGCCACCGCTGGAGAAGCAGGAGTTCCCTTTTACACAGTCTCAGGTTCCGAATTCACAGAAATGTACGTAGGAGTAGGGTCTTCCAGAGTCAAAGAACTCTTTGCAAAAGCTCGAGAAAAAGCACCTAGTATTGTGTTTATTGACGAAATTGACGCTATCGGAAGCAAAAGAAGCACAAGCATGGGAGGCAACCAAGAAAAAGAAACCACTCTGAACCAACTCTTGGTGGAAATGGACGGGTTTGGAACTGACTCCAAAGTAGTAGTTATGGCTAGCACCAATAGATCAGACATACTGGACCCAGCTTTACTGAGGTCAGGACGCTTCGACAGAACTATTGAGTTGACCCTGCCTGACATAGAAGGCCGTGAAGAAATTATGCACGTGCACTTAAGACCCTTGAAACTAGAACCATCAATGGACGTTAGCGAGTACGCCAAGAAACTAGCTGCACTCACTCCAGGGTTCAGTGGAGCTGAGATATCTAACCTTTGCAACGAAGCTGCTATAACAGCAGCTAGGCGCTCTAAAGAGTACGTTGACTCTGAAGACTTCCAAACAGCGTCAGAAAGAGTACTGGGCGGTTTGGAGAAGTCCAAAAGACTCCAGAAGAAAGAAAGAAACATAGTTGCTCACCACGAAGCAGGACACGCAGTGGTGGGTTGGTTCTTAGAAGGTGCAGACCCAGTGCTCAAGGTGTCTATTTTGCCTAGGTCGAAGGGAGCTTTGGGATTCGCACAGTTTTTGCCGAACGAAACAATGCTTTACTCCAAAGAAGAACTCATAGACAAAATATGCGCTATTTTAGGAGGAAGGGTTGCAGAAGAACTGTTTTTCAACGAAGTGAGTACGGGGGCTTCAGACGACCTCCGCAAAGCAACAAGCATTGCAAAGGAGTTAGTGACCTCGTACGGAATGAGCAAGTTGGGACTTGTAGCTTATAGGTACTCGGCCGAGTCCTTTTTGAAACCTTTCAGTAAGTACACCAACAAACTCATTGACGATGAAGTCCGGGAAATCCTTAACAACTGTTTGGGACTTACTAGAAAAATACTTTCTGAGAAAAAAAACCTTGTTGCTGCGCTTGCAGAAGCCTTACTGGAAAAAGAAAGAGTGGTGCACCAAGACTTAGTTGAGATCCTAGGAGAAAGACCCTTTGAAGGCACTGAAGAGTACAACAAATATGTGAACGCTTAAATTAACTATTTTCAAAGTCGAACCAAGGGTGCTCCAAGGCTTGGGCTGCAGTAATGCGGTCACTAGGGTGCAAGCATAAGCATGAACTTATTAGGTCCGTCAAGTAAGTTCCTTCATACTTACGCCAATAACGAGGGTTGAAGGTCAGGGGTTTCCCAGGAGTCCACTTAAGCACGTAAGGCGAAAAGCCCACTGTGAGGTTGTGGAGAATCAGTCCGTAGCACCACATATCCACAGCAGGAGTCACCCAGGCACCATCCCGCACTTCGGGAGCAACGTACTTGTCAGTTCCGCACTGCTTGTCTATGAAAACTCCACCTGAAGAGTTGCAGCGTCTTGAAAGACCGAAGTCACCTATTTTCACAATAGGATACTCCAAGTAGTTAGACTCAGGTTGCAGCATTATGTTAGCTGGTTTCAGGTCCATGTGAATAACATTGTTGGAGTGCAGGTACTCCAAGCCCGAAAGTATGTCGTAGCTAAAGCTACGGAGTTTCTCCACGTCTCCTTTGATGTTGAAAGGTTTATTGTTGACTTCTAGCCTGTCCACAAAGTAATCGTACTTAGTAATGTACTCTAGCATCAGTAAATAGTCGGAGTCCGTCTCTCCTGTGTCAAAGCACTCCACTATGTTTAGGTGCTGCAAACTCCTGTGGATCTTGAGTTCCCTTTCTGCCGAGACAACTTGTGCCGGAGAAAGTAACTTGCGTTTAGAGACTTTTTTGATAACTACAGGAGTTTGAGTAAAGGTGTCTAGGTACAACTTTACTTGGGAAGGACTGGCTTCTTCTTCGCAAATGTCCTTAACCAGGCTGTACCTGGGGTTCACTGAAAACCCCTGAGGCGTTCTGAGAAGGCACTGGTGTGGTATTATTGAGTGGGAGTAATTGCTTTTGTCCAACTCCATCATTAGATTAACCTAAAAAACTTAGGCAATTAGTTTTTCATAGTTAGATTACTAAAATGAACCAGCCAAGGAACAAGTAAAAGAGAACTACTGGGTACTCAGCCAAGGCTTTTCTTTTTTCAGGCACAAGTTCTGTCATAAAGCCAATTGAGGAGTAAGTAGACCACCCAAACCCCGCCACCACCACTAGGATCTTCAAAAAGCCAGGCAAGAACCACAGAAAAGCCACTGCGAGTGCAGTGATGTTCATTGGGAAAATGCAATAGCCCAGCAAACACACACTTTGGAAGAACGAAACGTTGCCCCCCAAGAGTTGGGAATTCACTGTAACTACAGCAGCACCTAACCACACTACCACAAACACTATTCCAAACACCATACTAGCGGTGTCTTGGGAAGTCCCTGTTGAAGAAGTACTTGCGGCCAGAGTGATTGCTAGCATCAGGCAAAGCAACAATGGTCCCCACAAGTCCCAGTCCTTGAGTTGCTTGGCCTTTTCATGAGGAGGCGTTTGGGGGATCAGTACATACTTAAGCTTAAAGCCTATTCTTTTTAAGTCCCGCAGTATAGTTTCGCTTACAGGTTCTTCTAAAGTGTTAAGTGCATCTCCTTGTCTGACGTAACCGGGTTCGTCGCTTTTAGGTCCTGAAGCCAAAGCAATGTTTCCGCTGAGTTCGGCCATTTTATTTGTTCTTTAAGGGTGTTCAACTACAATATACTTTTAGTTTGTCAGTAGTTGGGGGTTTAAAAGTTTACTCTAACTAAACCAACTAGCTGCAAGTTGAAGCATTTAAGTTCAATTGCGGGCGGACAATTTCTCCATATTGATCCGACAAAAATAACTAGAAGTACGAAGCAATTGAAATATAAATATGAGCATAAAAGGATTTCTCCTTATCGGAATTCTAGCCTTCATTATCCAAATGACAAGTGGGAAGCTCCACAAGAATTTTATGCCTGACGGAGTTATGAAGAAGTCGGGCAAAATGAACTATGTTAAGTCCATGCTTGGAATGACAAGAGACTGTGGTGGTGGCAAATGTGCTAAGAAACCCTGTGGCAAGAAACCTTGTGGCGGAAAATGCTACGGAGATAAGAATGTGTGCAGCAACGAGTGCAATGTAAATGTTGTATGCGGAGGCTACGCAAAACCTGAAGAAATGGAAGAAATGGAAGAAATCGAGGAAATTGAAGAAATCGAAGAAATCGAGGAAATTGAGGAAATTGAGGAAATTGAGGAAATAATTGTACCTGAAGAAGTTCCTGAAGAACAAATAATTATCCCAGAAGTTCCTGAAGAACAAATAATTATCCCAGAGGTTCCTGAGGAAGAAATCCAACCAATTCCAGAGGAAGAAGAAGAGGAAGAAGTCTGCGAAATCTGCACAACCTACTCAGAATCAGGCTATGTTGACACTGGTTCTGACAAATCCTCAGATACTTACAGTAACGAGTACGAAAACGAATGGGAAACTCGGTACAGTGACTCAGGCAGAAAAGACTCCGAGTACGTAGAATGCAACACCTACGTAGTCAATGACGGAGCTGACTGGGAGTACGACTACGCAGCTTCAGGCAAGAACTCAGGAAAATACGATACAGCTTCTGAGTCAGAAACGAACTACGAAAAGAGCTCAATCACCAACAGTGAAGATACTGTTGGAGAAGGGTTCCAGAAGAGCTCAAGTGTGACTGAGAACTCAGAAGACACCAACACAAAAGGAGCCAGTTCGTCCACTTTCTCCAATGAGTCCACTGGAGAAAGTGACTACAGATACGTTTACGACCCTGACTGCAATGAGTACCACAAACTCAGGGGAGGCAGCAAATGGAAGAACAGCAACAAAGGAAAAAGCAACACCAAGCACTCGAGTTCCCGTAGCAAGGACCAAACCATTAGAAGGTTCTCAAGTTCCTACAACGACTGCGAGCTCTGTGAAGGAGAAGAAATTCCAATTAGAAACTAAGCATGTTGGTTTTCACCAACAGAATTAATATATAAATAGATTTGTTTACTCTGTGTGTAAATGTCAGAAGTTGTTCCACTTAAAAGAAAAGGTTCCAGTGATGAGCAAGAAACCCAAAAAGTACCTAAGCTCATTACTGACATCTACTTACACAACTTGCCTACTTCGACTCTTTACGAAAAGAGTTACATGCACCGGTCAGAAGTTAGTCATGTAAACATCTCTGTTCAAACCAACACCTTTTTGACAGCTTCGGCTGACGGAGTAGTTAAGTTTTGGAAAAAAGCTGACAAAGGAATTGAGTTTGCAAGGGAAATCAAAGCACACACTTCCAAAGTCAGGTCAGTCCGTGTTTCAAGTGACGGCAACAAAGCAGTCAGCATTGCAGAAAACGACAAGTCCTTAAAGGTGTTTGAGGTCCCTGCCCTTGACATGATAGACATTGTGCGTTTGGAGTACTTCCCCCAAGCCGTTGAGTACTTGAGTCCAGGACTAGTGGCAGTAGCCCATTCAAACATCATTGAAATCAGGTCCTTAGAAGAGAATCAACTCGTTAGAGAACTCAAGATCCACCTAGGAAACGTTCTTTTCATAAGTTACAACTCTGCTTATGGATGCGGAGTTAGTGTGGACGACAAAGGATTCATTGAGTACTGGGACATTCACTCAGGGAGTTTTCCAAGTGTTTCTTTTCAGTACAAAACCTCGACAGACTTGTTTGAACTAGTTAAACAAAAGACCTCAGCGTTGTCTTTAGACTTGTGCGAAAGTAAGTTTTGCATCTGGTGCAGCGACAGGTACATCAGGGTGTTTGACTTTTTAACTGGAAAACTTGTCCAGAGTTTAGACGAAACCTTGGAAACTTACGAGGAACTCCAAAACACCCAGAACTCCCTAACGAGAATTGACAGACTAGAGTTCCAGCGCAAGATTGCCATTGAAAAAGAACTTCAAGAATTCAACCCCAAGTTGTCTTTTGATGAGTCCGAAAGGATTCTGATCTACGCCAGCTACGTGGGAGTTAAGTTCGTGGACTTAAAAACCAAAACCACCCTGAAAATTCTGGGCAAAGAAGAGTCGGAAAGGTTCATCCAGGTTGGAGTCTACCAAGGGACTCCTCTGAGAAACACTGCAGGCGAGTCTGGAAAGGGAGGTTCATCTTCCCAAGGGGAAAAGCAAACTGACCCTTTGCTAGTTTGCACTGCTTTGAACAAAAACAGGTTTTACTTGTTTTCTAAAAGGAAACCCACTGACGTTGAAATGGAAAAGCACGACTTAGGAGTAGTCAGGGACGTTGTCAACGAAAAACCCACTGAAAAGCAAACCAAACCAACTCTCAAAGTCAAACCTAGCATAGAACTTCCTAAGTACGGAGTCATTCGAACAACCCTTGGAGATATTTACATGCAGCTGTTCCCAGAAGAGTGCCCCAGAACTATAGAAAACTTTGCAGTGCACGCCCAAAAGGGCTACTTCGACCAAATGGTATTCCACAGAGTAACTAAGGGGTTTATGATCCAAACTGGAGACCCCGAAGGAAACGGCACTGGGGGAGAAAGTATCTGGGGAGGAGAGTTCGAGGACGAGGTTTCTCCCAACTTAAGACACGACAGGCCCTTCACAGTGTCTATGGCCAACAGAGGCCCCAACACCAATGGGTCGCAGTTTTTCATCACTACAGTGCCTGCTTCTTGGCTGGACGGAAGACATACTTTGTTTGGGCGGGTTTACAAAGGAATGGACGTTGTGTTGACGATAGAGTCAGTGCCTGTAGATAAAACACAAAAGCCCTTAGCCGATGTCAGAATAATCCAAGTCGAAACTTTTTCAGACACTGCGAGTAACTAATTTAAGTTATAATAATGGTAGACTACAAAGCAGTCATTAAAGGCAGCGACATGCCAGACGACATGATGCAGGACGCCATAGAGTGCGGAGTGCAAGCACTGCAGTCAGATATCACTGACCGCGAAATTGCAGCTTACGTCAAAAAGGAGTTTGACAAGAAGTACGGGCCTACTTGGCATTGCATAGTTGGGAAACACTACGGGAGTTTTGTAACGCATGAAGCCTACAACTACATGTACTTTATGCTCGGACAAAAGGCTGTCTTGATTTTTAAGTCTGCTTAAATTAACTCAATAATAATAAGAATTCTGACATTATGGGAATACCTAAGTTTTACAGATGGCTATCAGAGAGATACCCACAAATAAGCCAAGATGCTTCTAACGCACCAGAAGTAGACAACTTTTACTTAGACATGAACGGAATCATACACGTCTCAGCTCACTCTAACTCGCTGGGACACTTGATTCCCCACCTCAATTCGGCCAAGGAACTGCCTGAAGTATGGTCCAAAATTTTTGCCTACATCGAAATGCTTGTGCAGTTAATCAAGCCCAAAAAATTGCTGTACTTAGCTCTGGATGGAGTTGCTCCGAGGGCCAAAATGAACAACCAAAGAGAAAGGCGCTACAAAAGTATTTACGACATCCAACTCCACATGCAGAGAGAAGCCAAAGCTGGCCGCCAAGTTGAAGACAACTGGTTTGATTCCAACGCTATTTCTCCGGGAACTCCTTTTATGCTTGAACTCAACCACCAACTGAAGTGCTTCATCAAGTGGAAACTACAGAACGACGTGAACTGGAAACACCTGGAAGTAGTTTTGTCAGGTTCTGACGTTCCGGGAGAAGGCGAGCACAAAATCATGCGCTACATTAGAAACCACAAAACCACTCCTAACCAAAGACACTGCATCTACGGACTTGACGCGGATCTGATCCTGCTAGGACTCATTGCACACGAGCCCTACACTGTGTTGCTGCGTGAAGAAGTCAAACTCGGAAGTGTGCGTTCTCTGCCAGACCGTTCGTTGTTTGGAGAGCCCCCTAAGTTCCAGTGTTTGTACATCAACGTGCTCAGAGAGTACTTGACTCACGAAATCGCCCACATGCCACAACTAGACTTAGAAAGGTTCATAGACGACTTTGTGGTGCTGATGCTTTTTGTGGGCAACGACTTCATTCCGCGACTTCCGACTTTCGAAATCAACGAAGGCGCTGTTAACAAACTGCTGGACATTTACAAAGCAAAGTGGCAGGAAACTGGCTACTTGTCTGAAGGAGGAGTGGTCAACTGGGAAGCACTTAACACCTTTTTGAAAGAACTTCCTAAGTACGAGTACGAAACCCTTGAAAAAAGAATTAAGTCCAAAAAGAAGGGCAACAACTCTGCACCTATGAAAGCAACCAAAAAACTACCCTCTATTAAGGAAGTTGCTTACTCAGTAACCAAAGAAGAGTCTGACATCTCAGGTGCAGACGTAAACGAAGAGTTCTCCCTTGAGCAAGTGTCTGCTGAGTCTGCTGTTGTCAAGGACCAAACCCCTGAAGAACTTAAGTCTGACGAAAACCTAGCTACCCAGTTCCTCAAAGAAAAGTTAGGCAAGTTCCTAGAAGAAGGAATACACAAAATCAAAAAGTTCTACTACTCAGAACACCTAAGGATCAACCTCGAAACCCAAGAGGGCCAAGAACAGCTTAAAGAAATGATCCAGAAGTACTTAGAAGGAATCCAGTGGGTTATGTTTTACTACTTCGAAGGAGTTAGTGACTGGCAGTGGTACTACCCCTACCACTACGCACCCATGGTGTCTGACTTCATTGAGTTCCAAGCAAAAGAAATCAGTTTCGACGAAAGGGGCCCTTTCAGACCAGTAGAACAACTCATGGGTGTGCTGCCTCCTTACTCAGTTAGGTACTTAATTCCAATTCCTTACCAAAACCTACTCAAAGACCCTTCTTTAGCTCAGTATTTTCCAGAAGCTCCAGGAATAGAGTATGACAGTTTATGCGCCCAAGTTGGGTGGCAGTCCATGAAAGTGATTGTGCCTTTCGTGCCCTTTGACTTGCTGGTGGACAAAGCCCGCCAGATCCAAGAGTCTGATGAACTCCAAGAAATGAATGCCTGCCGCCAAGAAAAGGTTTTTTGGTTCGGAGGAGACCCCTACCCAGAAAAGTCCACACTGCCCCAACTCATACCTGACTTTGAGTGTTGTGTCAAAGAAGCCGAAATGCACTACGAAAGGGTGTCCTTCACCCCAACAGTTTTGCAGGGCACTGCAGAAGTCCTTCCTGGGTTCCCCAGTCTCAAGTACCTCAACTACGTTCCTGAAGAAAAGGACATAGCTATCAACGTTTTCCAAGTAGCCTCTCCGTTCCCCACCATGGTTCTGAGTTTCCTTAAAGACGAAAGAACCCTTCAGGAGGCTTTTGACCAACTTTACGACAAGCAGATTTACGTGGACTACCCCTGCAAAGAACTAGGAGTGGTGGTAGGAGTGTCTGACGAAACTCAGTTCCTTCCCGAGATGCCTCCTGAGTACTTTGCTGAAGTCGGAATGAGCAAAGAAGGGTACCTAACTCACATCAGAAACGAAATGAAGGAGTGTCTAAGAGCAACTAAAGGCTTGGAAATCAAGCCAGAACTAGGAACGATAGTGCACTTCCTGCCCCTCAAAATGATGAAAAAAACTCTGCAGGGGAACTTCATTCCTGAGTGGGCAGACGAAGAGTTCTTTGTGCCTTTAGAACTAGTGATGCTTGACAGGGAAAAGGGACACCCCAAAAACCCTCCCCTTTTCAAAAACTTAAGCGAAGAATTCCAAGTTGGAAAAGAAGCCATTGTCCTGACCAAAGGGGAGAAGTTTGGGTCTCTGGGGAAGATTAAGGGCTACTGCAATGACAAATTCTCGCCTTCAGGAGGAGTTAAAGTGGTGACTACCCAAAAACCTAAGTTCATCTACGACCAGATAAAAGACGCTGCCAAAAAAGAACACGAAAAGTACTACACTATTGGAGAGCTCGCCAGAATACTCAAACGCCCCATAGGACTAGTTAACCGGTTCCTAGGAACACTCAAAGTGAACTCTAGGTTCAAAGGCAAAACTAAAATACTCCAAATAGGACTTAACTTGAAAAACGAAGTAAAAAGCCTTGTAGTGCTTCGCTACGCCCGCTGGGCAGCCTTTTGGAACAACGGGTGCGAAGACAAGTGGCAGTTCTCCCAAAAAACTTTAGAAATGCTCAAGGAGTACTCTTCCAAGTACAAGGAAATGTGGAACGAAATCGAAGTCAAGTGGACTACTGGAAAACGCAAGTTTGAACTCATGGACATTTTCAGGTACGCAGTAAACCCATTGGGAGAAGCCGAACAAGTAGCACTTTGGATTTCCAAGCTGCCTAGTGCCAAAGAACCTTGGGCAAGCATATTTTCTGAGTACTTGAACGAAAGCGTAGTAGAGGTCTTGGACAAAATAGCTTCTGAATGCCCAAACGAAACTGAAAGCCGGTTGGTCAAGTGCAACCCTGGGCACGTGTTTGTGGAGTCGCCTTTGTGGGTTCCTCACTTCACAGCTTTTCCACAACTGTTTGAGTTGGGAGACAGAGTTCTGAACATCAACACTAGTTACCACAAAAGCATTCCTTTTGGTGCAGAAGGGACTGTTATTTCCATAGTTGAAAAAGAGTACACAGAAGTCCTGTTTGACGAAGTAGTTGTGAACACACTTTCCCAAGGAAGAAGGGTCCTAGTTCCAACTAAGTGCTTGATCAACTTGACCCAACCCAACCAATGCTTGAAAAGAGGAAAACAAGAAAAAAAACCAGCCTTCAGAGAGTCCCAGATTGGCAATTGGACTCCTTTTGAAGTCAAAAAAGTCCAGGACCGTCCGAACTTGCAACCAAAGGGAAAGCCACTGCCTCCCAAACCCCAGCCCCCACAACTCTCCAAACCCCAACCTGAACTCCAATCCAACATCAAAATTCCCCTGAAAGAAATTTTCACAGGTTACAACCCAGAAGCCTCAGAGTTCGTTCCAGACCCTTCCTCAGAAATCAAGCAAATGATCAACGTCGGAAACTCTCCAGAAGTCTTAACTAAGACTAAGTCGGAAGAAGACGCCAAAAACGAAATATTCAAGTTGATACAAGGCGACACCACTGGGCCAAACCAAACCCCTCCTCCAGGCTCAGACCTTCCAATGCCTTAACTCATTAACTTATTCAATAAAGAGTTTCTCTTTTAGTTTCGTTTTGGTTCGATACGTGGACTTTAGGCGGGGCTTCGAACTGTTTAGCTACTAGGTTAGCTTTTAATATGTCTTCGCTTCTAATGTGCCACAGCACCACTGTTATGGGCAGAACCAAGCATCCTCCAGTAAATATAAACCCTAAACTCAAAACCCAACTTACTGCTAAGTTGGTGATCACTTCTGCATTTGCAGACACAACAACTGATGTCCAAACTGAAATCCCAAGTTCTCCCAAAGCCACTAAACACATAATAACGCAAGTAGTTTGTAAAGGAGTGTTTTTCTTCAGAAAGGTTTTTAAAATAAACTTTTTGCAAGCTAGTAAACCCAAACCACTAAGAGTCCCAAATACCGGAACTGCAAGTGCAACCAGGTCAGTCATTGCCCACCAAATTCCCACCAGCACTTGGAGAACTAACCCTAGTATCCAGTAGGTAGTTAATTTGTAAAATAAAACTGCATAATTGTCCAGCCCTAGTTCCTCTATCATTTAAATTCCTATTTAAGCAATTTATATAAGTAAAATGAACAACAACTTCCAAGAACTTCCCCAAACAACTAACCAACAAAGGAGTTTGGAACCAGTAAACAAGGCTAGTGAAGACCACTTGTCCAAAATCCAAGCAATGAAGGAGTCAGCCAGAAATCAGAAATCTTCAGAAATCCAACAGTGGATGCCTATGCTCAAAGACACTATTGAGTCTGCCCAAGAAAACTTGCAACTAGCAACAGTGGAGTTGTTTAGTGACTTAGTCTACCTGTTCAGAGAAAACTCTGTCGAAAAAGAAGTTGCCAAAATCATGAATGCGAACTTTATTAATCTACTGCAAACTGGAAATCCACAGTTAGTTAAAGCAAGTTGCGAACTGATGACCTCGCTTAGAGGAGTTTGCACAAAGAAATTCCGTGACTTTATTGTTGCAATTGTAGAAAAAGAGGAAAACGAAGAAAACCTTATCCAAATGCTTAACTTCTTTAAGTACTGTGACTACACTCTAGATGCTCAAGTTGCTTGCAAACTAATCAGAGCACTTAAGTTGAAGCTAGAGTCTTGCTCAGACGATGACTTAGTAGTGCTTATTCTAGAGGTACTTGAGATGGCATTGAAGCTTTCTAACCCTTCCAACCAAGACACCCTGAACTGTGCAAATGAAACGGGACTGGCGTCTGTGGTGCTCTTCCAGCTAGGAAACCCTGAACTTGAAATAAAGCTACTGTGCATGAAAGTCATAGGGTACTTGAAACACGCCCCCGAAATGCTTAATCTAATCAGAGACCAAGGAGTTTCGATCATAGTGGCTCACCTCAAAGAAGAAGACCCTGAACTTATAAATGGAGCTGCAAGTCTCCTGGCAGACTTAGCCAAAGCAGGAGTGCACTTCAGAGACGTGCTACTAAACAGAAACTTTGCACCTACTCTTGTAAGACTTGCCACTGGAAACAACTTGGAAGTTAAAGCTTTAATGCTAAAGATTGCCAAGTACGTTTTCAGCGATCAAAAGGACAGCAACACCTTTGAGTTAGTTGAAAACAACATTATAACTGTACTGTGCAGAGTCCTTGAAAGGGACTTGCGCAACAGAAAGGTAGCACTGGAATGCATATTTGAACTTCTTAAGTCCCAAAACGACCTTTACAAAGCAATTCTTGAAACCTGTAAGTTTTCAAGACTCATAGAAAAGGTGTTTGCTGAGGATATAATCCACAGAAACATTGCAAAACAAATCATTGAAAACCACTACCCAGAAGTGCCTAGACAACTGCCCCAGCCAAGTCCCCAGCCAAAAGTAACTCCTAAACCTGCCAAGAAAGTAGCCAAAAAACCCAAAAAAGGAATTTTTCCAAAAAGCTTACTCAGAAGAAGATTGCGACAACAAAACAGAACAAGGGTTTCTGAAACAAGCGGAGAATACCTAGGAGCAGTTTTGGAGTACTTGACAGCAGAAGTACTGGACGCCGCAGGATCAGTTACTTTGCTAGATTCCAAGAAAAGAATTACCGCGCGGCACTTACTTGTTGCAATTAGGATGGATGATGAACTTAGAGAGTTGCTAAATGGAGTAGTTTTACCCGAAGCGGGACACGTGCCCATTAATAACTAATACTTAGGCCTGTTTTTAATAGGATCGTAAATAGGTCTGACTCTGCCAACTTTGGGGTAAACATGTTCCGCGTACCACTTAGGGTTTTCTTGGCACCTGTTGAACTCGTGGATTTCCTTTTCACAAGCTAAAAGGTTTCCGTGGTACTTGAAGTTGCACTCTCTGAAGTTGTTGAGTGCGTCCATACAAATGGGTTCTACCTCCTCAACTTTTTCGTAGCACTGGACGAGTTTCAGAGACTCACTTGCACAGTTAGCTGGGTTGGGTTGTCCTTGGTAGTTTAGTTGTCTGCAGTCTTCGTAGTCGTACACTTGTTCCCTGCACAAGTCAAAAGCTCTCTGGGAGTGGAGCACTATGTCTTCTGTTTGGGAGTACATTTTTATTTACAAGGCATTTAAGCTAAGTGTGTTATTTATACGAAATAAACGAAGGCCAGGGGTAAAGCAAGAGCTAGGGCTGAACTTTGCACTTCCTCCTCAATGTACCCTTTGACTTTGTTTTCTGGAACTTGGCTGGGGTCTTCAGGAAGCTTGCGTTGTTTCAAAAAGTCACACTTGCCGTCTAAGCAGTCGCCAATTGTTGAACTTGCCCCTGAGAAACCAAAGTCATAGTTCTTTCCAGAAGATGCTGAGTACTTCCCTTTCTTGTACTTAGAAGCTGAAAATGTTCCCCCTCCAGTCCAGCCTCCTACGTCAATTTCTGCCTCACCTTCAACGTTGTGGTCTTCTTTGAAGTTGTAGAATCCGCCCTTTCTATACTTCCCTTCCTTCTTGTAATCTACTTTGTTTTCTCCAGATTTGACTCCACAGTCTGTGCAGTCGCCTGAGGCTAAATAGTCTTCTTTGAGCGAAGTAGAAGTTTCGGAATCCAAGCTGGAACCCCATTGGTGTTCGTTACTTCCCTTAGCCACACCTTGGATATTCAAAGAGTCCCCTGAGTCTTTCCAAAGCAAGTCTAGTTCTACTTCGTACTCTCCTCCCTTTTCTCCTAAGTGTTCGTACCCAATGTCTCTTGACTCTTTAATGTCTTTGCTGTATCCTGTTTTGAACTCGCAAGACTCCACACAACCTTCTTCTAATGCTTCTTGTTCTCCAGAAATAGCTTGTGTGTCTTCTATTTGTTGTGGTTCTCCCAGGATAACTTCGGTGTCTTCGGGTTCTTCAGAAACAGGTATGTCTTCTATTTGCTGTGGCTCTCCAGAAATAGGTTGTGTGTCTTCTATTTGCTGCGACTCAAATTCAGTATCTAGAGTAGCTTCACTGTCTTCGCACTCAGTTCTTTTACTGGAGAACCTTTTGATGTCTTGGCTTTTTTGGTAGTTGTTTCTAGTGTCAGTTTTTCCATTGAAGTAGTTCGATGACTTAAATTCAGTTTCGCCTTCTAAAGAGTAGTACTGGTTGCATTCTGGGTCTTCCACGTACTTGTAGTTTGCAGTTCCTTCAGAGTTACTAGTTCCCGACTTAGAAACACTGCTGGAGTCCTTCACTGAGTCAAACTTCTTTTGGGTTTCAGAACGACTTTCAAAGTTGTCCCCCAGTGTTTCTTCTCCAAAAGTTTCGGAGGTGTGGATCCACTCTGAATCTCCTTCGCTCGATAAGTCTAAAGTACCAGAGTCAACTCCTTTAGAATCGTAGTCGTACTTGTACTCAGTGCCACTCCCAACAGTCACTCCGTAGCCTTTGTAGAACACTGACTCCTTCATACCAGAGTCTTCGTATTCGTTTGCCCACTCATTGCTCCATTCCTTTTGAAGTTCGTTTGCATAGTTTTCATCCCCAACATCGGAATAGCCGCGTCGGTAGAAGGTAGTGCATTCTTCGGATTCCTGCTCTTGGGGCTCTTGTTCCTGAGGTTCCTGTTCTTGGGCCACAGGCACGGGTTCTATAAAGTCTTCAATGGGCTGGATGTCAATAGCTTCAATTTCAATAGGTTCTTCTTCAATTACAGTTTCTTCAACTATAGTTGCTTCTTGTAGTTGCTCTTCAACTACAATTTCTTGCTCAAGATCAGCTTCTTCTAAGCTTTTTTCAGCTTTTGTGTACTTTTTGCAGTCTCCACAATTTACATTTACATTGCACTGGTTACTGCAATAGTTGGAGTCTCCAGAGCAGTCTTTCCCGGAACACTCACTGCAAGAACAATCTTTGCCAGAGCAATCACTGCAAGAGCAGTCTTTGTCGGAGCAGTCTTTGTCGGAGTAGTCTTTCTTACGATCTTCTGAATCCCAGAATTTCCAACCCCATACTCCGGTCTGGGAAGGCTGGACAGGGGATCCAGGCAAATAAGCACCTCCATGCTTCGTTTTTTCGCCTCCCACAGGAGCATACAACTGTTCTCCCATAAGGTTCATGTTTGGTGCGTTTTGTCCTTGTGCTCTGTAAGCGGTTGACTTTCCAGATACTTTTTGCGAAGTCATAGTTGACTTAGTTTGGGCACCACTAGAAGTCGGGGCTTCTTGAGTTTGTGATTTGCTAACCATTTCGGCTTGGTCCATTCCTCCTTTTCCGTTTGGTCTGGAGAACTGTTTTTTTGTGGTCTTTACATCTGCTGCGCTCACAATTTGCAAAGCAAATAAGCACGTAATCCCTAAAAGGATTGTCCTCTTCATCTTAATTTACAAATTGCTTTGGCCAACTTATACATAAATTTGGTGGAAATATGGGCAGAATTCTCCTACAATGCTTACTGAGTTTACTGCCAAGTTCAAAAAAGCCTACTCAAGTCTTGGCATTTAAAATTTAATCAGTATGGCTGTGCTGCTGGAAACTTCTGCAGGGGACGTAGTCATAGACCTCTTCACTAAACAAACACCCAAAACATGTCTGAACTTTCTGAAACTCTGCAAAATAAAGTACTACAACAACGCTTTGTTTTACCAAGTCACCAAGGACTATGTTGCCAAGTGTGGACACCCCGACAGAGACTCCTCTGTTTTTGGAGTCCTGGAAGGCGAACAAAGCAAGTTCTTTCAAGACGAACTCAACCCAGAAGTAAAACACGACAGAAAAGGAATAGTTTCCATGGCAAACAGAGGCCCTGACATGAGTGCTTCCCACTTCTTCGTAACAATGGGTCCCTGCAACCCTGAACTGGACCAGAAACACTCAGTTTTTGGGGAACTCGGGGAGGGCTTTGAAGTGCTTGATAAAATCAACCGGGCAATTTGTGACTCGGAAGGAAGGCCTCTCCAGGACATTAGGATTTGGCACACCTACATACTTGAGGACCCTTTTGAAGACCCCAAAGGACTTCAAGTTCCTGAGTCACCACCTCCAGTTGTAACAAGTGACCGACTTCTGGAGTCAGATACTCTGCCTGGGTCTATGCCTGAACTGCACCAGTCTATAAAGGAAAACGAAGCCAAAACTCGGTCCATTGTGCTTGANATGCTTGGNGACATTCCTGACTCCGAAATCAAACCTCCTGACAATGTGGCCTTTGTTTGCCGGCTGAATAAAGTTACTACAGACCACGACTTGTTTGTGATATTTTCGCGGTTTGGCCCCATAAAGAGTTGCGAAGTAATCAAGGACTGGAAAACTGGAGAGAGTCTGCAGTATGCATTTATAGAGTTCGAAAACCCCAGGGACTGCGAAGAAGCTGTGCTCAAAATGGAGTCAGTACTCATTGACGATAGAAGAATCCACATTGACTTTTCCCAAAGTGTCGCAAAACTCTGGAGGAAGTACCGTAGAGGCCAAGTTAAGTCAAGTAACACCCAAATGGTTTTTAAGAAAAGGCCCAGAAGCAGAGAAAGGTAGCTTGTTAGTAATTTATTTATTTATTAGGTTACTCGTCTCGTTGACTTTCGCCAATGTCTCATGGATTACCTCACAGCTCTCGAGCCTTCACCTCGCGTCGCATAGCTTGTTAGTAATTAATGTCGCAAAATCGTTTGTTTTTAATTAACTCGCACCTAGTGTCTAGGTTCCCCAAACTAGAAAGAAACACTGACTTGGAAGAGTTCAGGAAAAGAGAACCAGAAATAAACTCGGGCGTGTTTAGAGAGCACTACTTCGGGGTTTTCGAAAAAGACTACTCTAGGTACATGAATTTAATGTCTGATCAGAAATTCAACCACTACCAAGAATTTGAAATGGAAAGACAAACCCAAAGGGGGGAAACCCTTAAAAAGTTGCTCAAGGTTTACTTTTCTGATGAATTTTCACCAGAAATCGACAAACAGCACCCTCTCAAAAAAGCCTCTATCTTGTACAGTTTAAGTGAGTATGACGTAGGACTGGGAACTAGACTCATAGTTCACTTTGTTTTGTACCTAGACACCATCCACAACTTAGGCACTGAAAAACACCAACACCTGCTTGAAAGAGGCTACAAACTCCAGGACTTCGGGTGTTTTGCCATGACAGAGTTAGGCCACGGGTCTAACGTAGCTAAGTTCGAAACCAAAGCAACTTACGACAACAGCACCAGGGAGTTTGTTTTGAACTCGCCCACTGCAACTTCTGCTAAGTGGTGGATTGGAGCTGCTGCAAAGACTGCAAACAAAGCTATAGTCTTTGCCCAACTGGTAGTTAACGAGCAAGAAAAAGGAATCCACGCCTTTGTGGTGGACATTAGGAACAAAGAAACCCATGAAGTCCTAGAAGGGGTCACTATTGGAGACTGTGGAAAAAAAGCAGGTCTTGACAACATTGACAACGGCTTCATACTCTTCACTAACTACAGAGTTCCTTACAACAGTTTGCTTGACAGTTTGAGTTTNGTTNCTGCTGACGGAAAGTTCAAAAGCAGCATTAAAGACAAAGACAAAAGACTCGGGTCCATGCTTTCTGGACTTGTCAGGGGNAGACTGAGTGTGGTCAACGGAACTGAAGGCACCATGAAACAAGCTTTATGCATTGCTTTGAGATTCTCAGCTGCAAGAAAACAGTTCGGCCCCAGTGATGGGCCTGAGTGTTCCATACTAGAGTANCAACTCCAAAAGTTCAGACTTATGCCCAACCTAGCTAAGTGCTTTGCGCTAAGGGCCATTTCAACTTGGNTGTGGAACACATACAAAGAACAAAGGGAAGTTTTTGCTGAAGACCCTGAGTGCGAAGAACTTAAGGAGTTCCACGCTGTTTTGTGTGCAATAAAAGCAATAGCTTCTTGGTACGGAGTTAAAACTACTCAGGACTGCAGAGAAGCCTGTGGAGGGTTGGGGTACTCTGCTTATTCTTCACTAGACAGACTCAGAAGTGCCCAAGACATTCAAGTGACTTGGGAAGGGGACAACAGCGTTTTGATTCAGCAAACTTCAAGGTTCATTCTGAAGCAAGTCCAAAGGACCTTCAAAGGCCAAAGAATCACTGCATCTTCTCTTGAGTTCCTTAAAATGGACGTTGACGAAGTCAAGAAGTTCCGGGCAGAGTTTGAGTCTGAAGAAGAACTCAAAAAAGAAGACCTTCTTTTGCAGTTACTAGAGCACAGAGTAAACATGTACTTGCATTCCACAGTCACAAAACTCCAAAACAACGCAGGCAACTCCTCTGACATGCAGCAAGCCTGGAACAAAACACAAGTTTTCCATATACAAGAACTTGCAAAGTCTTTTGGGGAACTTTTGATTGCAAAGGAGTTTTGCAAGTTTGCAAACGAGTTGCTTCAAAAGGATCAAACTACAGGTCAAGCTTTCAAAGACTTTTTCTACATTTACGCCATTGAAATACTCCAAAAGGATATTGGTGTTTTCTTAGAAGCAGCTTTTAGCAAAAACCAAATAAAGGTAGTCAAGGACTGCTTAGTCAGCCTGTGCGAGTCAGCAGAGGTAACTAGTCTTAAACTCGTTGAAGCAGTATCTCCTCCTGACTCTGTGTTAGGTTCAGCCATTGGTGCTTCTGATGGACAAATCTACCAACACTTAATTGACTCCGCAGAAAGTGCTCCTGGTGTTTACTCAACTCCTAGTTGGACTAATCTTTTAAAAAGCATTAATTAGTTATTACTGCTGCAGCCGTCAAAATGGTTAAGTAAAGTAACAACCACCCTGCGCAGAATAAGAACGTGTAGTAAAAAACCTTAATGTTCCTTCCTAAACACTTCCCAATCCAAATAACGTGCTTAGTTCTGCCCTTAACACAAATATCACAATCCACACAATGAAGAGTCCCAGTTTCACGCAGTACTTCACAAACTCTGCAGAAGTTTTTGTTGTTGAAGTACCTGCAAATTTCCTCCTCAGAAGGAACTCTGAGTTCCAGTCCAGGATTTAAAACTCCCATTAGCAACCAACAAACCATTCCTACAAAGTACACTAGTCTACTTAGTCTCCCAAGACCCAGGAAGTAAAGCGGCAGTTCAAACTCAAGAGTCAGCATAAGTCCAATCACAGTTCCTGCAACTATGTAACTTACTGCAAAAGCCCAGTAGTCTGGTCCCAAAACAAACAAAGGAGTTCCAGATTTGAGTTGGCAGAACCAGTGGGTGTTGGCGACTTCTAAGTGCCACCTTCTTTTTCCAGCTAAACTTGAATACTCCTCTATTTCTAAGTTATCCATTTACTTACGCTTTTTTTTAGAAAAAGCAGCATTGAGTTCGTTTTTGAGTTGCTGGATTTCGTTTTCTAGTTCGATGTTGAAGTTGAGGGTCTGACCTAGTCTTTCGTTGATTTTGTACAACTCAACTTCCATCATAGTGTACTCTGAAGAGTAGTCCCTCAGTTGCAACTGGGCGTCTCTGTACTTAGCAGTTAAGTTTTCTTTTTCAATGTCTGCGTTGGCCCACCCCATTTTGGCGTCCACGTACTTCTTTTCTAAGTTTTTGTAGTCTTCTTGGAGCTTTCCAAGTTTGGACTTGGTTTCTTCAACTTCAATTTGGATTAAGTTGTGCGACTGCCCCTTGTTTTCTTCACTTGACCTTTCTCTAACTAGTTTGTTTTCTTGCTGGAGTTTAGTGATTTGTTCTTCGTAGGAGTTAGCAAGGTCTCTTTTTTTCCTTTCTAGGATTTCAAGTTCCTTTTCCAATATTTCAATGCGTTCTTGCAAGTTGGCTCTTTCGCGTCCAAAAGCAGCTTCTAAAGACCGAGTTTTTTCTTCCATGCCTTCGAGTTGTTCTTGCAAAATGTAGTTGGCTGGGTCCGAAAACTCAGTTGAAGTGGCTTTTTTGAGTTGGTCCTTTAAAGTGGAGTTTTCTGACTCGTAGGTTTCTTTTGTCTGGTAAACTTCTTCAATTTCTTGGTCCTTTTTCCGGATTTCTTCTCTGAGTCGGTTCACTGTGCCTTCTAGTTTTTCTATTTTGGTTTGAGTTTGCATTTGGTCGTAGGAGACTTCTTGTGACTGGTGGAACCTAAACTCCAAGTCTGCTATTGTGGACTGGAGTTCCTGGTTTCTGGCTTTGAGTTCTTGGTAACTGCTTTGGAGTTTGTTGTACCTGGAATCAAAATCTCCTTTTTCCATGGAAGTCTTGCGTTCGCTGTTCCTCCTTGCTTGGACTTCTTCTTCAAGTCTTTGAATCAAGTCACTGTTGTCTTCCCTCAAGTCTCTCAGTTCGGTTTCTAAACGTGACACTTGGTTTTTGAGTTTTTCTTCAACTTCACTTACTTCTGACTTCGACTTCTGCAACTCGTAGACAAGTTCTGTTTGTTTCGAAAGTGCTTCTTCTTTTTCGTTTTCTGCGTCTTTTATTCTCTTTTTGTAATCTCCTATCAATATTTCAGTTTTCTTTTTGTACCTCGACAGTTCAATGTCTGACTCAGTGTCTCTGGAAGTTAGAATGTTCCTGGACTCCTCTAGTTCTTCCCGCAACTCGTTCATGTTCTGCTTCAAGTCAGTGTTTTGGTTTTGCAAACTACTCACATTGTGCTCCAAACTACTGACTTGTTCCTGGGCTTTTTCCAGTTGCTTTTCGTACTTGAGGGCTTTTTCCTCGGCAGCTCTGAGTTCGTTCCTCAGTTGCTGTGTTTCTTCTTTGAACTTTTCTTTGTTGTTGGAGAAGTTGGTGTTGTTCTTCTCCATTTCTTTGAGGTCGTTCAGCAAGGACTGGTTGGTGCTTTTCATCTTCTCGAGTTTTTCGTCCCTCCTCTGGACTCTTTCTTTGAGCTTTTCGTTTTGCTTTTTGAAGGAGTCCAGTTCTTCGTTTAGTTTCTTACTGTGTTCGTAGTAGTTTTCTCTTTCTTTTTTCGAGTTCGAGTAAAGCAACGAGTTCTGTTCCTTAAGTTCGTCCTTTTCGGACCGCAAAGAAGAGTTTTCTTTTTCAAGCACCTGCACCTGTGCTTGCAGTTCCCTTATGTCGGGTTGCGACTGTCTGCTCATAGCTTCTGAAATCTTCACAGGGTTTATAGCCCCCATATCAGGCAAGTTAGGTTTGCCTGCCCTAATCAGCGGGGGTTTCCCGTGACTTCCAGGAATTATTTTGGGTGCACGTGCTTCTTCTTCGAACCCAGTGAGGTCCTGTTCGAAAAGAGGTCCTTGGTAGTCCCCCTCAGTCCCCATGCTGATTCCTGAAAACCCAGAGGCTTCACTCATGTTGTCAGCTGTCATGGCCTCTCCAAGAGGCTGGGCACTTATACTCAAACAGATCTTGGCCTTTTTGTCCGGACAGTCTTCCAGGGAAAAGATCTGCTCGTTAAGGTTCTTTTCGCGGTACTGTGAAATGTCGAAAGTAACTTTGCCCACTTTCTTTCTGCCCTTGTCTTCCACTATTGCTTGGATAGTCAGTACTGCCTTTTTCCTTTGGAATTTGCCGTTTTTGTCCATGTAGAGAGTATTGATCATCGTTAAGTTCTCGTTTACCTCCACACTGCCGCTTGAAGGCGACAGGGCATTTTGGTTCTTCGTTTCAATTCTTTTCTTTCCTAAGTGTCACTTACTTCTTTTCCAGATCACATTCAACCTCACAGGAATAGTCAAGGCCAGTTGGATCCAGTGCACCGTCACGTCGTAAGAAAACACCTGTTTTTTAGTTCCAATCCTCCCAATGTACTTTGCCATTTATTACAAACCCATGAAGAAGTTTAACAAGTCTGAGTACTTGTGGAACGAAGACATCGACTACAGAAAAAGACCTGACCTCTACCGCATTGGAAGGGGACAGCAAGGCGTGCTGACTTGCCAGCCCTATAAAGACATCATATGCCCTCACTGGAAATTCAAAACCCCCCAACTTGCAGAAACTAGTTCCCAAAAGATCTACCAACTCTTTCTGGAGTTCCTGTCCCAAAGAGACTTTGTTGGAGCAGACCTAGCCAAAAAGTACCTCCACATGGGGTTCACAAGGTCCCGGAGGTACGCCAACCACTCTGATGGCAAAAAGTGGGCTACTGATAGCTCCGGAACCCCGTTTGTCTTACCCCAAAATTCTGACTGGGCTTTTAATGACAAGGCCCAGTCTGCTGAAATCTTTAAAAACTACTGGGAACTCGCAAGGAACAACCAAACGTACTTAGAACTAAAAAGCAGACATAAACAGTTATATGAAACCAATAATTAGTAAACCATAACTCTTATAAAAATGAAAACTATTTTACTTTTGGGACTTTTCGCTCTAGCGAACTGCCAAAATTCTCAAGAAACTACTCCAGACCAGAACCTCTCCAATACTAGGGACGAAATCGAGTCTTTGATTGGCTGCAGAAACGAATGCACTGAAAAGTGTACCCTTGAAGGCTCCAGAACAGAAGCCATGGAATGCGCCAGAGCTTGTGTTTGCGAAGCTCCATTAACTCAAGAGTCCCCTGAAAGCTACAACCCATTAACCTCACCAGTAGTTGTTGTTTGCTTCTGGGGCAGCATTGCACTTATGGCTGGATTAACTTACATGCACAACACCAAAAAGTCACCCAGTAAGCAAGTCAGGAAGTACTACCTCGACGAGGACCAACCAAGTGAGCCTAAGGTTTTTGATGCTTACCAAGAAAGTTTCTATTCAAGACTGGTGTCTCCCCTAAGCAAGTACCTAGACTACTTAAGAATCCAAATCTTCAACAAGTACTCCAAGATCAGGAAGACCCAAACCATTTATGTTGATGATTCCCAAGACTGCGGTTATATTCGCCTATAATTAAATAAACTGCAATGGAAAGCCACTGCAAGCACAGGTGCCAGTCTTTTTTATAGTGTAAGTGTGGAGAACTCTTGTGTTCCCATACAACTAGTTACCACCTAATGCAGGGACACTCTACTAAACTAGTAATTCAAGTACCTGGAGAAGTTACT
>PR_CR_10_Liq_1_inCRDRAFT_1000077_pt1 | contig 50018 bp, 47 predicted proteins | sample PRCRCaboRojoPR_3_FD_10241 | JGI IMG/M metagenome (IMG submission 10241) | reverse complement strand
GCCGGAGGGCGCCGGCAGGCCGGCGATCCGAACGTTGACGCAGGCCGGCTTGCCGCTGGCCACCGCGCGGGCGAGCGCCGCGTCCAGATCCGCCGCCTCGGTCACGTATTCGCCATGCCCGCCGAGCGCCGCCACCGCCGCGTCGTAGCGCGCGCCGCTCAGCTCGCATGCGATCAGCCGGTCGGGGCCGTAGTCGCGCAGCTGGATCTGGTGCTCGGCGTTCCAGCACGCGTCGTTGCCGATGACCGCCACGACCGGCAGCCCGGCCCGGGCCGCGGTCTCGAACTCGGCCAGGTGAAAGCCGACCGTGCCGTCCCCCATCAGGGCGAAGACCGGCGCCGCGGGCCGCGCCGCGCGTGCGGCGATGGCATAGCAGATCCCGCCCCCGATCGCGCCCGAGGGGCCGTTGATGACACGTGCCGCCGGGCCCAGTCCCGCCTGCGCCCATTGCCCGAATTCGCCGCCGTCGCAGACCGCGACCGCGCCCGGATGCGCCGCCATCGCGCGCTGCACGGCCGCGGTCAGCTCCGCCGGGGTGACACGCCCGTCGGGATCGCCCGGATCCGGCGCGCGGGCGGCGGTGCGCCGGGCGGCCTCGTCGCGCCAGCCGGCGCGGTCGGCCGCGGGGCTGCCCCGGGAAAGCGCCTCTGCCAGGGCGTGCGGATCGGCCTCCAGCGCGCGGTCGAGCCGGTCGCCGAGATTGGCCCGCGCCATCTCGAGCGCCGGCGTCTCGGCATCGACGACGATCCAGCGCGCGCCCGCGGCGAAAGCCTCGGCCTTGCCGAGCCCGAGGGTGAAATCCACCCGCTTGCCGAGCGCCAGGATCAGGTCCGCCTGCCCCAGCACGCCCTTGAGGTCACCGAGCGCCGGGTCGCCCAGCCCACGCGGGCTTTCCATCGGCAGGACCGGCGCGCCCAGCGCCGCGGCCAGGCGGTCGGGCAGATCGCCCGCGCGCGTGGCCGTCATGGCGGGCCCGGCCAGGATGACGGGCCGCGCGGCCCCGTCCATCGCCACGCGCAGCGCGGCGACGGCCTCCTCCGCAGGGGCCGCGCGGTCGGGCCGGCAGGCGGCCCGGTCGGGGACCGGCGCACCGGTCTCCGCGTTCAGAACGTCGAAGGGCAGAGCGAGATGCACCGGCCCGGGCCGGCCGGCGGCCGCAAGCCGCAGCGCGCGGGCGGTCTCCTCGCCCATGCGGTCGGCGCTGGCAGGCCGCGCGGCGTGCTTCACCCATGGCGCGGAGGCCGCGCATTGGTCCATCTCCTGGAAGGCCCCCCGCCCATCGAGCGCCACGGGCGCGTCACCCGAGAGCAGGAGAACCGGGCTTTCCGAGGCGCGCGCGGAATACAGCGCCCCGAGCGCGTTGCCGAAGCCCGGCGCGGCGGTGACCAGCGCCACCCCCACCTCGCCCGTCAACTGCGCCCAGGCGTCGGCCATGAAGACCGCGGCGGCCTCGTGGCGGGTGTGCAGGATGTCGATCCCGGCATCGATGCAGGCGTCGTAGACCGGCATGATCTGGTTGCCCGAGAGGCTGAAGATCCGCCGCACCCCGGCGGCCGCCAGCGTCGCGGCCAGAAGGTCCGCTCCTCGCATGTCGTCTGTCCTTTCCGTTGATCGGCGGTTCAGCCCGCCCGCGTCTCCGCCGCCGCGCGGCGCTGGCGCCGCGCGTCCCGGTGGCCCTTCACCCCGGCGCGGACGATGGCCACCACCGTGATCAGCGTGACCGTCCAGAAGAACCAGGTGATCGGCCCGCGGGCCAGGATCCACGGGGAACTTCCCGACATCAGCATCGACTGGCGGAAATTGTCTTCCAGCAACGGGCCGAGGATGAAGGCGATCAGGAAGGGCGCGGCCGGGATGTTCGCGCGCAGCATGATGTAGCCAAGCCAGCCCATCGCGAACATCACGCCCACGTCGAAGATGTTGTTGTTGACCGCGTAGACCCCGTAGACGCAGAGCACCATGACCGCCGGGAACAGCACGCCGCGCGGGATGTCCGCCACGTAGCGGAACGCCCGGATCGAGATCGAGCCGACGAAGAGCAGCAGGACCGAACTGATGATCAGCCCCAGGAACATGCCGTAGATGATGTCGACGTTCATGATGAACATCATCGGCCCGGGCTGCAGCCCGTGGATCATGAACGCCCCGATGATGATCGCGGTGATGACGTCGCCCGGCACGCCCAGCGCCAGAAGCGGAATCAGCGTTGCGCCGGCGACGCCGTTGTTGCCCGCCTCTGAGGCCGCGACGCCCTCGATCTCGCCCTTGCCGAAATTCTCGCGGTTCTTGGATTTCCGCCGCGCCTCGCTGTAGGACAGGAAGGCCGAGGGCGCGGCGCCGATGCCCGGGATCGAGCCCAGGAAGACGCCGATCAGGCTGCCGCGGATGATCGAGCGGAAGCAGCGCTTGTATTCTGCGAAGGTCACCCATTTGGCCCCGAGGCTGCGGGTCTTGCCGTCGGCGCTGGCCGGGTTCCAGACCATGTTGAGGATCTCGGGGATCGCGAAGAGACCGATCAGCACCGCGATGAAGTTGAGCCCGCCCATCAGGTTCGGATCGTTGAAGTTGAAGCGGTTGGTCCCGTAGACCAGGTCGAGCCCGACGGTGGCGAAGAGCAGCCCGAGCACCGCGCTGAAGATGCCCTTGAGCAGGCTGTCGCCCGACACGCCCGCGATGATCGTCAGCGAGAAGAGGATCAGCGTGAAGAACTCCGGCGGGCCGAAGTTCAGCGCGAAGGAGGCGAGGATGCCGGCGAACATGATCAGCGCCATGTTCGAGATCAGGTCGGCCGTGCAGGAGGCGTAGAGCGCCATGCCGAGCGCCTTGCCCGCCTGGCCCTTCTCGGCCATCGGGTAGCCGTCCAGCACCGTCGCCGACGAGGCCGGCGTGCCGGGTGTCTTGATCAGGATCGCGGGGATCGAACCGGCGAAGATGCCGCCCTTGTAGACCCCCAGCAGCAGCAGGATGCCGGTGATCGGCGCCAGCGAGAAGGTGAAGGGCAGCGTCAGCGCCACCGCCATGGTCGCCGACATGCCCGGGATGGCCCCCGCGATCACGCCGACGGTGACGCCGATCGCCAGGGCAAGGAAGCTTTCGACATTCGCGACGAGGGCGAGCCCCGCCATGATGCTGTCAATGAAACTCACGGCAACCTCACGAAATCGCCCTGGGGCACCGCGACGGACGCCACGTGGGCAAAGAAGGCATAGAGGATGAGCGGCACCGCGACGGCCGAGACCAGCGCGGGCAGCGGGTGGCGGGTGCGCATCAGGAAGGCGGCGGCGGCGAAGGCCAGCATCGAGGCCCAGACCATGCCGAGCCGCGGGATCGCCGCGGCGTAGACCGCCATCAGGACCGCCATCGCGCCGAGCCGCATCCAGGCTTCGGTCCCGTGCGCGGGCGCGTCCGCGGCGTCGTCAGGCGCCGCCACGATCTCGCGGCTGCCCATGATCAGAAGTCCCGCGCCCACCAGCGCCAGGACGCCAGACAGCGCGTAGGGCCAAAAGACCGGCGACAGCACGACGTTGGAGACGTTGCCGGGCGTCGTGACCCAGGTCGGAATGGCGAAGAGGAAGAGAAATGCGGAGAGCGCCAGCGACGCGAGCCCGATCGTGAAATGCGACGACTTCAGCATGTAATCCCCCTGAAATCGGGGCCGCGGCGCAGGTCGCCGCGGCCCCGGACCGGATCAGCCTTCGATCCGCATGCCAAGATCATCCACAAGCTCGCGGAAGACCTCGTACTGGGTCTCGATGAATTCCTGCGATTCCACCGGATCCATCAGCCGGATGACCGAGCCGCGTGCCTCCATCTTGGAGACAAACTCCTCGTCGGAGGTCGCCTCGGCAAGCCATTCACCCCATGTCGCGGCGATGTCGTCCGGCAAGCCGTCCGGTCCCGCGATGCCGGTCCACCCGACGAGCCGCTGGAGCTGCGGCATGTCGAGATCCGCCGAGGTCGGCGCGTCGAAGCCCACCACCGGCTCGGCCGTGGTCACCACGAGCGGCTTCAGCTGCTCGTTGGTGACGAAGCTCGCCAGCGCCGAGGAGTTGGTGCAGATAAAGGTCGCGGTGCCGTTCAGCACGGCGGTCGCCGCCGCCCCGCCGCCCTTGAGCGGGATGTGGATGGCGGATTCGACGGGGTTCTCGACGCCGAACTCCCGCAGCATCATGGCGCCCGCGAGGTGCAGCAGCGAGCCGACGCCGGACGAACTGTAGCTGACGGTGCCGGGGTTCGCGTTCACCTCCGCGACCAGCTCCTCCATGCTGTCGTAACCCGAGTCGGGATGCACGGCGCAGGCCACAGGGTTGATCTCGTAGACGCCGACGAAGCGGAAATCGTCCAGCGTGTAGGGCAGCGTCGCCTTCATCGCCGGGTTCACCGTGTGCGAGCCCACGCGGGCAAACAGCATGGTGTAGCCGTCGGGATTGGCGTTCTGGACCGACACGGAGCCCGTCGCGCCGCCCGCGCCGGTGCGGTTGACCATGACCAGCGGGTTGTCGACCGCCGTGGTCAGCGGCTCGGAAATCGTGCGCGCCGAGATGTCGGTCGCACCACCCGGGCCGTAGGGAATCACCATGGTGATCGGTCGCTCGGGATATTCGGCCACGGCCATCGAGGCCGTTACGCTCACGGCTGCCGCGATGGTGGCGCCTTTCACGAGATGTCGCATTCTAGTCCTCCCAGTTTCGGTTTTCCTTGCGGGCGCCCGTCGCTGCCGTTGGCCGGCGCCCAGATATTGTCATTTGACGGCTTGTTGACACAGGTTAAAAGTAAGATATTTTTAGCGATAGTGATATCTTCTTACCCGGAACGCAATATTTTCTTACAATAAGAGGCGACTCTCTTGTGTCCATCCGCAATCTCAGAACGCTCATTGCGGTGGCCGATCACGGAACGTTCAGCGCCGCGGCGGAGGCCGTTTTCGTCACCCACGCCGCCGTCAGCCAGCAGATGAAGGCGCTGGAGCAGGAGTGGCAGGTTTCCCTCTTCGACCGCTCGAGCCGGACATCCAGCCTGACCCCGCTCGGCCATGCCCTGGTGGCAGAGGCGCGCAAGGTCGTCGCCGCCTATGACAGCATCGTGCCGGCGGCGCTCGGCGACGGGGGGCTGGCCGGGGAACTCACGCTCGGCGCGGTACCGACGGCGTTGACCGGGATGGTGCCGTTTTCGGTGGCGATGCTCAAGGACGATTACCCGGATCTGCACGTCCGTGTCGTGCCCGGCGCCACCATCGATCTCGTCGAACAGCTCGAGCGCGGCGCGCTCGATGCCGCGGTGATCACCAAGCCGCTCTCGGTCCCGGCCACCACCGACTGGCACGAGATCGCCGTCGAGCCGCTGGAACTGATCGCCGCCGCCGAGACCGAAAGCGAGGATCCGCGCGAGTTGCTGGAGACCAACCCCTTCATCCGCTTTTCCCGCAAGGCCGTGGTGGGCGCGATGATCGATCACTGGCTGCGCGACCGGGGAATCCGCGTCGCCGACAGCATGGAGCTCGAGAACCTCGAGGCGATCTCGTCCATGGTCTATGCCAATCTCGGGGTCTCCATCGTGCCGCGCCAGTCGGTCGTTGTGGCCGACCGGCTGCCGCTGCGCCGGATCCCGCTGGGGGATTCGAACGCGGTACGCGTGATGGGCGTGCTCTCGCGGCGGGACCGCGTGAAGGTCCGGGTGCTCGAAGAATTGCGGGCAAAGCTCCAGAAAACCGTCGAAATCGGGCGCTTCGATCCGCGACGGCAAACACCCGCGGAGACCACCACGGGGGATAGCGAAAGGAAACCGACCAATGGCTGAAACCATCCGCTACGACGCCGCCGAGGGCGGCCGGATCGAGGCCGACTTCTATCCGGGCGGCGCCCACGGGGTGCTGCTTGCCCATGGCAAGGTCTTCGACAAGGACAGCTGGGCAGAGCTTGCCACGGGGCTGCAGGGGGCGGGCTACACCGTGCTGGCGCCCAACTTCCGCGGCTACGGCGAATCGACCGGCGACGGCGCGCCCAAGACCTATGCCGCGGACGTGGCCGGCGGGCTGGCCGCGCTGCGCGCCCGCGGCTGCGGGCCGGTCTCGGTGATCGGCGGATCGATGGGCGCCATCGCCGCGGCCGAGGCCGCGATCGCGGGCCTGGCCGGCGAGGTGGCGCTGCTGATGCTGCTCTCGCCCCGCCAGATGAGCGCGCCGGAAGACCTGGCCGGCGGTCACGTGGCCTTCGTGGTCAGCGAAGACGAGGACTGCGCGGCGGATGTCCGCGCCATGTACGACGCCTGCACCGCTGAAAAGAGCCTCGAGGTCTATCCCGGCGCCGCCCATGCGCAGTTCCTCTTCGACTCCGACCAGGCCGAGGCGCTGAACCAGCTGATCCGGGACCGCCTGCAGGCGGCGAGCACCGCCGCCGCATGACCCTCGAGACCGTCGTGGTCATCCTCTTGGGCGGTTTCTGCGGCGGCTTCGTTACCGGTTTGGCCGGGTTCGGCCTGTCGCTCTTCGCGCTCAGCTGGTGGCTTCAGGTGATGCCGCCCGTCCAGGCGGTGCCCGCCGCGCTGGTCATGTCGGTGGTCAGCGGGCTGCAGGGCGTCTACCTGGTGCGCACCTCGGTCGACTGGCCGCGGCTGCTGCGCTTCCTGTTGCCGGCGCTGCTGGGCATCCCGCTTGGGCTGATGCTGCTCGACGTCATCGACTCGCGGTCGCTCAAGCTGGTGATCGCCGGTTTCCTGATCCTCTATGGCGGCTTTTTCGCCTTTCGCCGCGAGCTGCCGAACCTCACGCGTCCCACCCCGGTGATCGACGGCGGTATCGGGTTCGTCAGCGGCTTCCTGGGCGCGGTGGCCGGGCTCTCGGGCGCGCTGCCCACCATGTGGTCGGCCATGCGCCGCTGGGGCAAGTCCGAAAGGCGGGCGCTGCTTCAGCCTTTCAACGTGGCGATCCTCGGCATCTCGGCCGCGATCCTGGCGGTCACCGGCGATATCGGGCGGCAATCGCTGATCACCATGGCGCTGGCGCTGCCGGTCACGATCATCGCCACCCAGATCGGGATCCTGGTGTTCAAGCGCGTGTCGGACACGGCTTTCCAGCGGTTGGTGATCGTGCTGATGTTCATCTCGGGGCTTGGGCTGATGCTGCGCGAGCTGATGATGGTCTGAGCCTCAGCCCAGCGCACCCTCCGCCCGCAGCGCGGCGATCTCTGCGGCGCTGAAGCCCGCCTCGAGCAGCACGGCCTCGGTGTCGCGGCCAAGCGTCGGCGCGGGCGCGGGCGCGGGCGTCTCCCAGGCGTCGGTCTGCACCGGGCTGCCCGGCACCGCGACCTCCATCCCCAGTTCCGGCACGGGCATCGGCCGCATCAGCCCGCCCGCCCGCATCTGCGGATGGGCGAGGATCTCGGCCAGCGTGCGCAGCTTCGCGGCCGGCACATGGACCGCGGCCAGGCGGGCCTCCCACGCCGCGGCATCGCGCGCCCGGAACGCCGCGCGCAGGGCGGCGGCGATCTCGGCCTCGGGCGCGCCGGGCAGGTCCGGCAGGCCCAGCGCCTCGGACAGGCGGCGGGCCTGTGGCGCCGTGTTCGCGGTGATGACGAGCTGGCCGTCGGCGGTGTCGAAGACGCCCGAGAACGGGCTGTCGGAAAAGGCGCGGTTGCCCTCGAGCCCGCGCAGCGTCCCGGTGGTCTGCCAGTGCACCGCATAGGCCGCCATCATCGCCACGAGACTGTCGAGCATCGGCACGCCGAGATACTGCGCCCCGCCCTGCCCGGCCTGCCGCCGGTGGAGCGCCGCCAGGATGCCGAGCGCCGCCTGCTGCCCGGCGATGTAGTCGACGATCGGGAACCCCACGCGCAGCGGACCGCTTTCCGCGGTCCCGGTCATCGCCATCATGCCGGAGATGCCCTGAAGGATATGGTCATAGGCCGGCGCGCCGGCGAGCGGGCCGTCCTGGCCGTAGCCCGTCAGGCTGCAATAGACGATATCGGGGCTGACCGCGCGCACCGCCTCGAAGCCGACGCCGAGCCGGTCCACCACGCCGGGGCGGAAGTTTTCCATCACCACGTCGGCGCGCGCGGCGAGCCGCAGGCAGGCATCGCGCCCGGCCGCGGTCTTGAGATCGAGCGCGACCGACCGCTTGCCCGCGTTCTGGCTGAGGAAGGACGCCCCAAGCCCCGCGGCCTTCATCGCCTCGGTGCCGCCGTGGCGGCGCACGAAATCGGTGCCGTCGGGATGCTCGATGCGGGTCACCTCGGCACCGAGCAGGGCGAGCTGGTAGGTCGCGAAGGGGCCTGCCAGGACATGGCTCAGGTCCAGCACCCGGATCCCGTCGAGCGGCGGCGCCCCCGCCATGGCTCAGATCAGCTCGTCGGAGCGGTCGTCGGTCTCGCCGAAGCGTTTCAGAACGGCCGGGCGGGTGCCCTCGTAGACCTTGTCGAGATTCTCGGCGATGCGGGCGTTCTCGCGCTCGAAGAGGCTGTTGCCCTCGAGATCGCTCTCGACGATGAACGGACCGAAATTTTCCACCTCGATCACCCACATCGCCTGGGCGAGGCCCAGTTCCTTGCGCCAGTGGACGGCCTTCACGCCCTTCACCCCGCGCCCGAGCAGCGCGCCGGTCCCGTAGCCCACCGTCGTCAGGTAGATCGCGCCGTTGGGCACGAAATGCTCGCGGTAGTCCTTGGCGCTCATACCGCCCTTGCCGAGGATCAGCCTGGCGCCGGATTTCTGGAACCATGCCCCGATCCACTTGCTGAAGCGGAACGAGGCCGTGGCCGTCACAGCGCCCATCTTGACGTTGCCGTCATCGTCCTGGGTCGCGGCCGGCGAGCAGTGGAAATTCGCCGCGCTTTCGGCCGGCAGGTCCAGCGGCAGCGGTTCGCCCTCCTCGATGGCGCGCTTGTAGACGCCCTCACGCCCCGTGTAGACCGTGCCGTCGAGATAGACGATGTCGCCGATGCTGAGCTTTTCGAGCTCTTCCCGCGAGGGGTTGGTGCTCAGGCGGATTTGCTTTGGCTTTCCGTCGGCTGCCATGCGACCGTCTCCCTGCGTTGATAATCGGTGAACCACTGCGGATCGGTGCGGTATTCCACCCGCCCGTCGGCGTGGATCCGCGCCACCGCGCGGCGCGAGGACAGGCAGAAGGCATGGACGCTCATCTGCATGCCGCCGGTATGGCAGTAGCCGACCTCGATATGGCAATCGATCACCATGTTCTTGCCGACGAAGCCCATCGCGCCCATGCCGATGGAATTGCCGAGCTCCTTGAACTCCTCTTCCAGCTTGGCGATCTCGGGGTCGGGGTTGCGGTCGCCCACGGTGCGCAGGCAGGCCGCGCGCTTGCCGAGCACCATGCAGGTGTCCTTGGAGCCCCCGAGCCCGATGCCGATGATCGCCGGCTGGCAGGCCAGCCCGCGCTTGCCGAAGGCCACGAGGCTGTCGAGGTAGAAGCGCTTGATCCCCTCGATCCCGTCGGAGGGGAACAGCATGCGGTAATCGGTGCCGAAAAGCCCGCCCTTGTGCACCGTGATGAGGTCGATCCACTCGCCTTCGGGTTCCGGCTCGAAACCGTATTCGATCTCGGGGGCGTTGATACCGACGTTGTTGTCGTGGTCGGTGCGCCAGAGCGGATGCACCCGGTTCGGGCGCAGCGGCACGCCGTTGGTGGCGTTGGCCGTGGCCCGGCGGAGGGCCTCTTCCAGCGCGATCGGGCCGCCCGCGACGCGGGCGTCGTTGCTCATCTTGACGTACCAGCGCGGGCAGCCGGTGTCGCCACACATGGCGCGGCGGTCCTCCTTGGCGGCCTCGTAGTTCTCCAGCATCGCCTGGAGCACGAAGGAGGACAGGTCGCCCTCCTCGTCGGCCGCCGCGGCCTGCAACCCGGTCAGGTAATCGTCGGGAATCTCGATCGCGGCCTTGTCCATCAGGGACTCGGCGGTCGTCTGGATCGTGTCTATGGGTATCATTGTGCTGCCACCAGTGTTTCGGCCTCGTCCTCTTTCAGCAGGGTCTCGCCCGGGCGGACGATGCTGAACTCGACCGCCTCGCGGGTGACCTCGGTCTCGCCGTCAACCTGCCGCGCCACGGTGAAGTAGGAGCTTTCCAGGTCGCCCGTCTCGGGGAAGTCCTCGCGGTAATGGGCGCCGCGGGAATTCTCGCGCCAGAGCGCGGCGCGCGCGATAACGTCGGAAATCTCCACCAGGCTCTGCAGGTTCAGCCAGTCGTGCCAGGTGAGGTTGAAGGCCAGGTTGTCGTCCGCGACGCCGATCTCCTTCAGCTCGGCGCCGATCTCGGCCACGCGCGCGGCGCCGCGCTTCAGGCCCTCGGCGTCGCGCAGGACGCCCACGTCTTCCCACATCGCGTCCATCAGCGCCTCGCGCAAGGGCTGGATCGGCTGCGCCTTGCGGGTGAGCGGATGACGGGCGCGGGCGATCTCGGCCTCGAGCACGGCCTCGTCGGGCGTCCGCAGCGACGTCATGGCGCGGGCGTCCGCCGCCATCACGTCGCCCGCGACGCCGCCATAGACGGTCGAGTTCGCCACCCCGTTGCCGCCCAGCCGGTTGGAGCCATGCGCGCCGCCCGCGTCCTCGCCCGCGACGTAGAGCCCGGGAATGGCGGTGCGCGTCTCGGGGTCGACCACGACGCCGCCCATGAAGTAATGCGCCGTCGGCACCACCTCGACCCGGCCGCCAGCCAGGTCGAAGCCGCAATCGGCGCAGCGCTTGACCATGCCCTTGAACTGGCTGGCGACCTTGTCGGGGCCGAGATGGGCCATCGAGATGTAGACCCCGCCATTCGGCGTGGTGCGGCCGGCGCGCATCTCGGCATACATGCCGCGGCTGACCACGTCGCGCGTCGCCCGTTCGCCGTGATCGTCGTAGTCGAACATGAAGCGCTGCCCGTCCCCGTTCAGCAGGTAGCCGCCGGCGCCGCGCAGCCCCTCTTCCAGAACGGTGCCGGTCATCCGGGTGCCCAGCCCGGCCAGAAGCCCGGTGGGATGGAACTGCACCATCTCCATGTCGCGCAGCGGCAGGCCGAGGCGCAACGCCATGGCCAGCCCGTCCATCGTCTTGTCGCCCGAGGGGGTGTGATAGCGGTACATGGTCGGCCCGCCCCCCGTGGCCATCAGCACCGTCTTGGCCCGGACGAAGCGGAAGGCGCCGCGCCGCATGTCGATGAAGAGCACCCCGGCCAGGCCCTCGCCGCCCTTGGCGGGGATCAGGCCGATGGCGCGGTGTTCCTCGAGCTTCTCGACCGGGCGGGCGAGAACCTGTTCCATCAGGCGGCTGATGATCTCGATACCGGTCAGGTCGCCCTTGTGCACGGTCCGGTCGGCGGTCTGCCCGGCAAAGGCCTTCTGGTGCAGCGTGCCGTCCGGGTTGCGGTCGAAGAAGCAGCCGATCTCGTTTTCCAGCTCCGTGATCCGCTCGACGGCGGTCTTGCAGAGTTTCCAGGCCATGTCCTGGTCGGGCAGCCACTTGCCGCCCTTGATCGTGTCCATGAAATGCCGCTCGACCGAATCGCCGGTGCCGACGGCCACGTTGTAGCCGCCCTGCACCATGCGGGTGCAGCCGCATTTCCCGATCAGCCCCTTCACCGCGATGGTGATCTTCTGCTCGGGCGCGGCCTGCTGCGCGTGGAGCGCGGCGAAGAGCCCGGCGCCCCCGGTGCCAAGGATAAGGATATCGGTGTCGTGGCGTTCGATCTGCATCAGACGGCCCTCAGAAGGAAGAGCCCCGCGACGAGGAAGGCCAGCGCCGCGGCCGCCGCCGCATAGGCCTTCTGGCGCCCCGACCAGGGCAGGAATTCGAGCGCGATCAGCCGCAGCCCGCCGAACATGTGCACCGCCAGAAGGAAGACGAGACCGAACTCGGCCAGCTTCACCGCGGGCAGATCGGCCCAGTGCAGGAACCCGTCCAGCCGCGCCGGGTCGGTCAGCGCGAAGGAGAGCACCCAGAAATGCAGCGGCAGGAACAGCGCCAGCAGCAGCCCCGAGACGCGGTGCAGCGCGTAGGCATACCAGAGCGGGTGCGACCTGTGGGTCCGCGCCAGGCTCATGCCGCCGTCACGGCGTAGACCGCCCGTGCCCCCATCGCGAAGAGCCCCAGCCCCGCGGCCCAGGTGAAGATCGCCAGCCCCGTGCCGCGCAGCCCTGCCATTTCGTGCAGGATGGCGCGCAGGCCGATCGCGGCATGGACCGAGACTGCCGCGACGAACAGCCCGTAGAACGCCGCCCAGCCGAGCGAGCCCTGCGTGCGCCCGAGTATCTCGGCCGCCGAAAGCCCGCCCTGTATCGCGTAGACCATCACCGCGATATGGGTCAGCACAAGCGGTGCCATCAGGATGGCGGTGATCCGTTGCAGCATGTAGAGCCGGAGATCCAGCATCGCTCAGCGCCTCCACTTGAAGAAGGACTTGGCCGTCTCGCGCTTGAGCCCGGCGATCGAGGCGGTCGGGTTCAGGTCGTTCGGGCAGTGCTGCACGCAGCCCTGCTGCGAATGGCAGTTATGGCAGCCGCCGCCGCCCGAGACCGCGGCGAGCCGCGCGTCGCGCGCGCCGTCCTTCTGGTCGTTGACCAGCGTCCAGGCCCGGTTCAGCGCCGCCGGGCCGAGGTAATCGGGGTTCGCCGCCACCACGTCGCAGGCGGCGTAGCAGATCCCGCAATTGATGCATTCGATGGCATTGTCGATCTCGACGCGCCTTTCCTCGCGCGGGTCGATCTTCGGGATCTCGTCGGTGCGGGTCGCGGTGGGATGAAAGACGCCCTCGGCCGCCACCCACTTGTCGAAGAACCCGCTCATGTCCGCGGCCAGGTCCTTGATGACCGGCATGTTCCGGAGCGGCGCGATTTCCAAGATGCCGCCGTCGAGCACCTTCTGGACATGGGTGCGGCAGGTCCAGCGGGGCTTGCCGTTGACCGTCATCGCGCAGGAGCCGCACATCCCGACCCGGCAGGCGTACCGATAAGAGAGCGAGGGATCGGCGTTCTGCTGGATCCAGGTCACCACGTCGAGGACGGTCTGGTTCTCGCGCTCGGGCACCTCGAAGGACTCGTATCTCCCCTGGTCGCCCTGCCCGCGCCACACGCGGACCGTCATATGCGTTTCACGCTCTGCCACGATATCGACCGCATTTCCCATTTCTGCGTCGCTCTACAGACTAATTCGTTACATTCCCTAACACAACGGAACTAATTCTTACCCGTAGCGTCATATTTGCTTTCACAAGGGCGCGGATTGCATGGCCTGCTGCGAAGCCATGCAGAGGGCGCATAGCGACTTTGCGCCGCCGGCTGTTGCTGCAGCGCGGCATACGCGTATGTAACGGGTCAAAGACAGACCGGAGAGACACATGGCCCTCATCGACCGCACCCCCCTGCAGCACGACGCCCCCGTCCTGGCCCCGCTGGCCGCCGCCGCCGCGGCGATTGCCGGGCTGTTCGACGGCGTTCTGCGTGCCGCCCGGCTGGCCGATCGCGCGCGCCTGCTCGCCGCGTCCGACGCCGCGCTCGCCGCGGAAGGCCTCGACCGGGACGCGCTCTGCGACGCGCTGCGCGACGAGATTTCCGGCACCGCCTGAGGCCCCTTGCCCCGGGGCGGGACGCCGCGCCGCGGAGCGGCAAGGCAGAAGATGCTTGCCTTGGACGTCCGGCATCGACAACACTTTCCTATCCGCCGCTATGCTGCCCGGTCCGCGTTGGGGAACGCGCCCGCCTGGCAGAGACGAGGATCGCGATGGAAAAGAAGCTGCTGATTGCGGAAACCGAAGAGAACGGCGCGCTCGCCTGGCTCTGGATGGCCCGTCCCAACGCGGTGCCGCGGGCGGTCTCGCCACACGAGGTGGGGCACCTGCCGCTCGACGAATGGGAAATCCACGGCGCGTCGCGTGACGCGGTGAAGCTCTGGGTGACCCGGCACGCCGAGAACTGAGACCGCCCGCGCACCCGGACCCGGCCGCCCCCGCGCGGCCCCTGTCGACGCGCCCGGAAAAACCATTGGATCAGGACCCGTTAGCCCGTCGCCGCGGCCGTGATGTGCCGTGGCCTGGCCCGCGCCCTGCCCGCCCCGGCGCGCGGCGCGGAGGGCCGCGCCCGCGGGCTGACGCTACGGTATTGGGTTCACGCGTTGCCACGGGTGCAGCGATCCCTTGCCCGTCGGCACGGTGCTGTTAATCTAGCGTCACATTCGAACGGCCCCCGCGAACCGGGGCCGCTACAACAGGGAGACCTAGCCTATGAAACCGACGACCGGCCTGCTTGCCGCCGCGCTGCTCGCGACCACCGCGATCGGCGCCCCGGCCGAAACGTTGCGCTGGGCGCGCGCGGGCGATTCGCTCACGCTCGACCCGCATGCCCAGAACGAGGGCCCGACGCACACGCTGGCCCACCAGATGTACGAGCCCCTGATCATCCGCGACATGACCGGGGCCTTCCAGGCCGCGCTCGCCACCGACTGGGCGCCCAAGGACGGCGATCCGAACGTCTGGGTGTTCAACCTGCGCCAGGGCGTCACCTTCCATGACGGCGCCGCTTTCACCGCCGAGGACGTGGTCTTCTCGATCAACCGCGCGAAGTCCGAGAACTCCAACATGAAGGAGCTGCTCTCCTCGATCACCGAGGTGCGCGCGGTGGGCGATCACACCGTGGAATTCGTGACCGACGGGCCGAACCCGATCCTGCCCTCGAACCTCACCAACCTGTTCATGATGGACAAGGGCTGGGCCGAGGCCAACGGCGCGGTCGACGTGCAGCAGGTCGAGGCGGGCGAGACGACCTTCGCTTCCACCAACACCAACGGCACCGGCCCCTACAGGCTCGTCTCGCGCGAGCCGGACGTGAAGACCGTGCTCACCCAGAACGAGGAGTACTGGGGCATGGACCAGTTCCCGCTGGACGTGACCGAGATCGTCTACACCCCGATCCAGAACGCCGCGACCCGCGTCGCCGCGCTGCTCTCGGGCGAGGTGGACTTCATCCAGGACGTGCCGGTGCAGGACCTCGGCCGCGTGGCCGACACCGAGGGGCTGGTCGTCAAGACCGCGCCGCAGAACCGGGTCATCTTCTTCGGCATGAACATGGGCGCCGACGACATCGCCAATGACGACGTCGAGGGCGCGAACCCGCTGGCGGACGTGCGCGTGCGCAAGGCCATGTCGATGGCCATCAACCGCGAGGCCATCCAGCAGGTGGTGATGCGCGGGCAGTCGCAGCCCGCGGGCATGATCGCGCCGCCCTTCGTCAACGGCTGGTCGGAAGAGATGGACCAGGCGACCACCGACATCGACGCCGCCAAGGCGCTGATGGCAGAGGCGGGCTACGGCGACGGGTTCTCGATCCAGCTCGACTGCCCGAACGATCGCTACATCAACGACGAGGCGATCTGCCAGGCGGCCGTCGGCATGCTGGCCCAGATCGGGGTGACCGTGAACCTCGACGCCAAGCCCAAGGCGCAGCACTTCCCGCTGATCACCAACGGCGAGACCGACTTCTACATGCTGGGCTGGGGCGTGCCGACCTACGACTCGGAATACATCTTCAACTTCCTCGTCCACACCCGCGGCTCCGAGCGCGGCAGCTGGAACGGGACCGGCTACTCCAACCCGGAGCTCGACGAGATGATCGTGAGCCTTGCCTCCGAGACCGATCTCGACGCGCGCAACGCCACCATCCAGTCGATCTGGGAAGTGGTGCAGGACGAGCAGCTCTACATCCCGATCCACCACCAGGTGCTGAACTGGGGGATGACGGATGCCGTCGGCATCGATGTCAGCCCCGAGGACGACCCGAAGATGAAGTTCTTCACCATGAACTGAAGCATGGGCCGGGCCTTCGGGCCCGCCCCGCCGGCGCCGTGCTCCGTTCCGGGGTGCGGCGCCGTCCTGTAACGGAGCCGCCATGCTCGCCTACATCATCCGACGCGTCGCCCAATCCATCCTCGTGCTGCTCGTCGTGGGCCTCGTGGCCTTCTCGATGTTCCGCTTCGTCGGCGACCCGGTCGACAACATGCTGGGCCAGGAGCGCACCCAGGCCGATATCGAGCGCCTGCGCGAGACGCTGGGACTCGACCAGCCCTTCCCCGTCCAGTACTGGCGCTTCCTCGAACAGGCGGCGCAAGGCAATTTCGGGCTGAGCTACCGCCAGGGCCGCGAGGTCGGCGACATCCTGCTCGAACGCCTGCCGGCGACGCTGGAACTGGCCTTCGTGTCGGGGATCTTCGCCATGGTGGCGGGGATCGGGCTGGGTGTCTTCACGGCGATCCGGCGCCGCGGCGTCGCGGCCAACGCGATCATGACGCTGAGCCTCGTCGGCGTGTCGCTGCCGACCTTCCTGATCGGGATCCTGCTGATCTACCTCTTCTCGGTCGAACTCGGATGGCTGCCGTCCTTCGGGCGCGGCGCGGTCACCTCCGTCGGCGGATGGTGGACAACGGGCTTCCTGACCGAAAGCGGGCTGAAGGCGCTGATCCTGCCGGCGATCACGCTGGGGCTCTACCAGATGACGCTGATCATGCGGCTGGTGCGCACCGAGATGCTCGAGGTGCTGCGGCAGGATTACATCCGCTTCGCCCGCGCCCGCGGGCTGCGCGAGCGCGCGATCAATTTCCACCACGCGCTGAAGAACACGCTGGTGCCGGTGATCACCATCACCGGTCTGCAGCTCGGCTCGATCATCGCCTTCGCCATCATCACCGAGACGGTGTTCCAGTGGCCGGGCGTGGGACTCTTGTTCATCAACGCGATCCAGTTCGTCGACATTCCCGTCATGGCCGCCTACCTGATGCTGATCTCGGTCATGTTCGTGGGCATCAACCTGATCGTCGACCTGCTCTATTTCGCCATCGATCCGCGCCTGCGCGTGGACCGCACATCGGGGAAGACGACATGAGCGACACCCCCCTCAGCCCCGTGCGCGAGGCCCGCGCCATGCGCCGGCTCAAGCGCGCCTGGGACAGCGATTTCGCCTATTCCTTCCGCCGCGCGCCGGTGGCGGTGATCAGCTTCCTCGTGGTGCTGACGCTGGTGCTGGCGGCGGTCTTCGCGCCGCTGATCGCGCCGCATGATCCCTTCGACCCGGCGACGCTGAACCTGATGAACGGCTTCACGCCCCCGGGCGAGGCCAACGCCTTCACCGGCGAGTTCTTCCTGATGGGCACCGACGACCAGGGCCGCGACGTCTTCTCAACGATCCTGTTCGGGATGCGGATCTCGCTCTTCGTGGGGTTCGCGGCGGTGCTGCTGGCGATGGTGATCGGCGTCACGCTCGGGCTTGTGGCGGCCTATATCGGCGGCTGGACCGAGACGATCATCATGCGGATCGCCGATGTGCAGCTGACCTTCCCGGCGATCCTGGTGGCGATGCTGATCTTCGGCATCGCCAAGGGCATCACGCCGCCGGAATACCGCGACCAGATGGCGATCTGGGTGCTGATCCTGGCGATCGGCCTGAGCGACTGGGTGCAGTTCGCCCGCGTGGTGCGCGGCGCGACGCTGGTCGAGAAGAACAAGGAATACGTGCAGGCCGCGCGGATGATCGGGCGCTCGGGCCCGGGGATCATGCTGCGCCATATCCTGCCCAACGTGCTCAACCCGGTTCTGGTGATCGCCACGATCAGCCTGGCGCTGGCGATCATCGCCGAGGCGACGCTCAGCTTCCTGGGCGTGGGCGCGCCGCCGACGAAGCCGTCGCTGGGCACCCTGATCCGCATCGGGCAGGAATTCATGTTCTCGGGCGAGTGGTGGATCCTGTTCTTCCCCGCCGTCACCCTGCTCGCGCTGGCGCTCTCGATCAACCTGCTGGGCGACTGGCTCCGCGACGCGCTGAACCCGAGGCTGAGATGACCCAGACCACAGACGCGCCTCCCGTGCTTTCCGTCCGCGACCTCGTGGTCGAGATTCCCACCCGCGCGGGCATCCTGCGCCCGACCGACGGCGTCAGCTACGACATCCGCCGGGGCGAGATCCTGGGCGTCGTGGGCGAATCCGGCGCCGGCAAATCCATGACCGGCAACGCGGTGATCGGGCTGCTGGACCCGCCGGCGCGGATCGCCGGGGGCGAGATCCTCCTCAACGGGCAGCGGATAGACCGCCTGCCGCGGGACAAGATGCGCCATATCCGCGGCGACAAGATCGGCATGATCTTCCAGGACCCGCTGACCTCGCTCAACCCGCTGCTGACCATCGGCGACCAGCTGACCGAGACGATCCTCGAGCATCTGGACGTCTCGCAGTCCAAGGCGCGGGAGCGGGCTATCGCCGCGCTCGAAGAGGTCGGCATCCCGGCGGCGCGGTCGCGCATCGACAGTTACCCGCACGAGTTCTCGGGCGGCATGCGCCAGCGCGTCGTGATCGCGCTCGCGCTCTGCGCCGAGCCGGACCTGGTGATCGCGGACGAGCCCACCACCGCGCTCGACGTCAGCGTGCAGGCGCAGATCATCGCGCTGCTGAAGCGGCTCTGCCGCGAGAAGGGCGTCGCGGTGATGCTGGTCACCCACGACATGGGCGTGATCGCCGAGGCCGCGGACCGCGTTGCGGTGATGTATGCCGGCCGGCTGGTGGAACTCGGCCCGGTNCAGGAGGTCGTCGAGACCGCGCGCCATCCCTATACGGCCGGCCTCATGGCCTCCACCCCGCGGGCGAGCCTCGGCCACCGCCGGCTGCGCCAGATCCCGGGCGCCATGCCGCGGCTGAACGCCCTGCCAACGGGCTGCCCCTTCCATCCGCGCTGCGACCGCGCGGAGGAGAAATGCCGCCAGGAGCCGGCCCCCAGCCTCGGGGCCTGCGGGGGCCGCGCGGCCTGCTGGTTCCCCCTTGACCCCGGGAAAGAGGAAAACGCTGCATGAGCTCGCTGATTTCCGTCCGTGGGCTGACGCGCATCTTCGACGTTTCCAAGCCCTGGCTGAACCGCGTTCTCGAACGCCGGCCCAAGGCCTACCTGACCGCCGTCTCCGACGTCGATTTCGACGTCGAGGAAAAGACCGTCTACGCGCTGGTGGGCGAGAGCGGGTCGGGCAAGTCGACCATCGGCAAGATCGTCGTGGGGCTGCTGTCGCCCAGCGGGGGCAGCGTCGAGATCGAGGGCATCGACCTGTCCCATGAACCGGATGCCGCCAAGGTCGACCGGATCCGCTCCGACGTGCAGATGATCTTCCAGGATCCCTATGCCTCGCTCAACCCGCGCTGGCGGGTGCGCGACATCATCGTCGAGCCGGTGAGCCACCGCGGCGGCGATACCGAAGGCCTGGCCGAGAAGCTGCTGGAACAGGTGGGGCTCTCGGCGCATGACGCGTCGAAATTCCCGCACGAGTTCTCGGGCGGGCAGCGCCAGCGGATCTGCATCGCCCGCGCGCTCGCCTCCAACCCGCGGGTGATCGTCTGCGACGAACCCACCTCCGCGCTGGACGTGTCGGTGCAGGCACAGGTGCTGAACCTGATGAGCGACCTGCGCGAGGAGCTGGGGCTGACCTATCTCTTCATCAGCCACGACCTGACGGTGGTCCAGCACATGGCCGACCGGATCGGGGTGCTCTATCTCGGCCGGCTGGTCGAGGAGGCCCCGCGCGACCGGCTCTTCACCGAGCCGAAGCATCCCTATACCGAGATGCTGTTCGACGCGGCCCCGCGCATGGACGCCTTCGGCCGCGAGGTGAACCCGCCCCAGGGCGAGATCCCCGACGCGATCAACCCGCCCTCGGGCTGCGCCTTTCATCCGCGCTGTCCCATCGCGACGGAACGCTGCGCGCGCGAACGCCCGGAGATGCGCACCATCGGCGACACCCGCGTGGCCTGCCACCTCGCCGAGTGACCGCGCGGGGGCCTGGCGCAAAGGCGCTTTCCCACCGCGGCGCGCGTGCTACCCTTTGCGCATAGCCGCGACGGAGACTGCCATGGCCACGCTTGCCCGGAGATTCGCCTCCCTGACCCTCGCCGCCCTTCTCGCGGCCGCCCCCCCGCTTTGGGCCGACGACACCGAAAGCGTGACGCGCCACGGGATCTCGGCCTTCGGCGGGCTGAAATACGGGCCGGACTTTCCGCATTTCGACTACGTCAATCCCGACGCGCCCAAGGGCGGGACGATGAGCTTCCGCGGCACCGGCGCCTCGCGAACCTTCGACAGCCTCAACGCCTTCATCCTTGCAGGTGAGCCCGCGCAGGGGCTGGCGCGGCTCTACGACACGCTGCTGGTTCCCGCCCATGACGAGCCGGACTCGGTCTATGGCCTGCTGGCCGAGACCATCACCTACCCCGAGGACCGCAGCTGGGTGATCTTCCGCCTGCGCGACGGCGCCCGCTTCGCCGACGGCGAACCGGTGACGGCGGAGGACGTCGTCTTTACCCTCGAGACCCTGCAGGCCCAGGGCGCGCCCACCTACCAGATCCGGCTGAAGGACGTGGCCCGCGTCACCGCGCTTTCGGCGCGCGAGGTGCGTATCGACTTCGCCGACGATGCCTCGACGCGGGACCTGATCGCCGATGTGGGCCAGATCCCGGTCCTGCCGGCGCACTACTACGCGACGGTGGAATTCGCCCGCTCGACGATGGAGCCGCCGCTTGGCTCGGGGCCATATGTCGTCGACGGCGCCGATGCCGGGCGGCAGATCACCTATTGCCGCAATCCAGACTACTGGGGCGCCGATCTGCCGGTGAATGTCGGGAAGGACAATTTCGACTGCGTCCGCTACGAGTATTACGCCGACAACACCGGCGCCTTCGAGGCCTTCAAGACCGGCGGATACCTCTTCCACGAGGAATTCACCTCGGCGCTCTGGGCGACGAATTACGACTTCCCCGCGCTCGACCGGGGCTGGATCCTGCGCGAGGAAATCGCCGACGATCGCCCCTCGGGCGCGCAAGGCTTCTGGCTGAACCTGCGCCGGGCGCAATTCGCCGACCCGCGGGTGCGCGAGGCCATCGCGATGATGTTCAACTTCGAATGGTCGAACCGGACGCTGTTTTACGGGCTTTACGAACGCACCGACAGTTTCTGGGAAAACTCCGGCATGCAGGCCGAGGGCCTGCCGGAGGGCGACGAACTGGCGCTGCTCGAGACCTACCGCGACCAGCTGCCCGAGCGGGTCTTCACCGAGCCCGCCGTCACCCCGCCCGTGCAGAGCCCCGAGCGCGGGCTCGATCGCGGCACGCTGCGCGCGGGCAAGCGGCTGATGGAGGCGGCCGGCTGGCGCCCCGGCCCCGAGGGCCTGCTGCGCAACGCCGAGGGCCAGACCCTGCGCGTGGAGTTCGTCTCGGCCAGCGCCGGGTTCGAACGGATCGTCCTGCCCTTCATCGACAATCTCAAGCGGCTCGGGGTGAACGCGATCTATACCCGCGTCGATCCCGCGCAGATGCAGCAGCGCCAGGAGGAGTTCGATTACGACGTGGTGATCGGCCGCTTCATCCTGCCGCTCAGCCCCTCTATCGAGCTGCGCACGCTCTTCGGCAGCGAAAGCGCCGCGGCACAGGGCAGCCCGAACCTCGCCGGGGTGCAGGATCCGGTCGTGGACGCGCTGATCGAACAGGTGATCGCCGCCCCCGACCGCCCCACGCTGGAGACGCGGGTCGAGGCGCTCGACCGGGTGCTGCGCGCCAAGCACATCTGGGTGCCCAACTGGCACAAGGGCTCGCACTGGATCGCCTACTGGGACGTGTTCGGCAAACCGGCCGAGAAACCGCCCTATGACCGCGGCATCGACTACTGGTGGTGGGACCAGGAAAAATACGACGCGCTCAAGGCCGCCGGCGCCCTGCGCTGACCCCTGCCCCGGCCCGGAGCGGCTTCGGATCTGTCCCGTATCGTGCTATCCTCGCGCCAGTTCCGGTGACCATTCGTGGCGTGATCGATCTCGTACTGGCTGGAATTGGGGGAAAATCCATGACCGTAGAACGCAGCATCCTGCTGGTGGTGGGCCTCGTCGTTCTCGCGACGGTTCTGCTCGCCGCCTATCACAACATCAACTGGCTCTGGGTGACGGGTCTTCTCGGCGCGCATCTCGTGCAGGCCTCTTTCACCGGCATCTGCCCGGTGGTGATGACGCTCAAGAAGATGGGGCTGCCGTCGAAGCCCGGCTTCGCCTGACCTGACCGGCCGGGCGCAGCGGGTCAGGAGAGGTCGAAGGGGGTGAAGCTGTCGGCGCGTGCGCGGCGCCAGCGCATGCGATAGCCGAAGCGGTCGTCCTCGCCGCCCTCCTGCAGCAGGAAACCCTCGGGCATGTAGGGGTAGATCTCGTCACCCGTGACCATATCNCGGTCGCCCTCGCGCATCAGCAGATGGTGCGGCATGAACTTGCCGGGATGCTCCAGGCCGGCCGCACCGGTCATCTCGGCGATGGCGTGGAGCGTGTTGGCGTGGAACCGCGCCACCCGCTCTGACTTGTCCGGCACGTCGAGCGCGCGGGCTCGCAGCGGATCCTGCGTCGCCACGCCGACCGGGCAGCAATTCGTGTGGCAGGCCTGCGCCTGGATGCAGCCGATGGCGAACATGAAGCCGCGGGCGGAATTGGCCCAGTCCGCGCCCAGCGCCATGACCTTCAGGATGGTAAACGAGCTGACCAGCTTGCCCGAGGCGCCGATCCGGACCCGGTCGCGCAGCCCCGCCCCCCGCAGCGTGTTATGCGCGAAGGTCAGCCCCTCGATCAGCGGCATGCCGAGGTGATCGGCGAATTCCACCGGGGCGGCGCCGGTCCCGCCCTCCTTGCCGTCGATGACGATGAAATCCGGCACGATCCCGGTCTCGAGCATCGCGCGGACCATGCACATGAACTCGCGCCGGTGCCCGATGCAAAGCTTGAAGCCCACCGGCTTGCCGTCCGACAGCTCGCGCAGCCGGCCGATGAACGCCATCATCTCGACCGGCGTCGAGAACTCCGGATGTGCGGCCGGCGAGATGCAGTCCTGCCCCATGGGGATGCCGCGCGCCTCGGCGATCTCGGGGGTGATCTTGGCGGCCGGCAGCATGCCGCCATGGCCGGGCTTGGCGCCCTGGCTGAGTTTCAGCTCGATCATCCGCACCTGCGGATCGGCCGCCTGTTCGCGAAAGCGGTCCGGGTCGAAACGGCCCTCGGGCTTGCGGCAGCCGTAATAGCCCGAGCCGACCTCGTAGATCAGGTCGCCGCCCCCCGCGCGGTGATAGCGGCTGATACCGCCCTCGCCCGTGTCATGGGCGAAACCGCCCATCTTCGCGCCCTTGTTGAGCGCCAGGATCGCGTTGCCCGACAGCGCGCCGAAGCTCATCGCCGAGATGTTGTAAATCGAGGCCGCGTAGGGCTGGCGGCAATCCGGCCCGCCGATGGTCACGCGGAAATCCGGGTCCGCGACCGTCTTCGGCACCGAGGAATGCGTCAGCCATTCATAGCCGGCGTCGTAGACCCGCTGGCGGCTGCCGAAGGGGCGCTTGTCCTCGACGCCCTTGGCCCGCTGATAGACGAGCGAGCGCTGGTCGCGCGAGAACGGCTCTTCATCCGCGTCGCTCTCGATCAGGTACTGGCGGATCTCGGGGCGGATGCCCTCGAAGAGGAACCGCATATGGCCAAGGACCGGGTAGTTGCGCAGGATCGCGTGCGACCGCTGGAGCACGTCGTAGAGGCCGAGCGCGGAGAGAAACCCGAAGAGCGCCAGCGGCACCAGGAACCAGGCACTGAGCAGCAGCCCNGCGAGCGAGACCAGTGTCAGCGCGACCGCCCCGCCGAAGACCGCGAAACGTTTCAAGACCGGACCCCCCCGGCTACGGGGCGCGCGCCGCGCGAGGCGAGATGGAGCATCGCGGATCTCCTCTGTCGCGGCCGCACGGGCCGTCCAGGCGAAGCATAGCCCCGCGCCCGCCGGAGGCCAAGCGCCTGCCGCGCGGCCGGCAGAGATGGCTCGACCAACGGTCCGAACAGACTATGTCACCGGGATCAGGAGGCTCCATGCGTATCGCATCATTCATCCTCGCCGCCGCCGTCGCCGCGGCGGCCCCGCCCGCCGCCGCCAGCCCGGTTCTTTTCGACGACGGCTGGCGCGAGCAGAAATTCTCGCTCTTCTCGAGCAACAGCTACCGGCGCGACGGCGACAGCCTGGCGATCCGGTCGGACGGCACGGTCTCGTTGCTCTGGAAGGCGCTGCCCAGCGGCTTCTGGCAGGGACGCACCGCGTCGTGGCGCTGGCGCGTCGACGAAACGGTGCCGCCCACCGACCTGACCCGGAAGGGCGGCGACGATCGCAACATCTCGCTTTATTTCGTGTTCCTGCCGCCCGAGCAGGCCGCCGCNGCCGCGGGCAAGAGCATCCGGGCCCTGCTCGACGCGCCCGAAGCGCGGGTGCTGATGTATGTCTGGGGCGGCGCCCATGACCCGGGCGAGATCCTGCCCAGCCCCTATGTCGGGCCGCGCGGGCGCAGCGTGATCCGCCGCGCCGCCGGCACCGGCACGGCGGCGGAACGGGTCGATCTGGCCCGCGACCACCGGNGCGCCTTCGGCAGCGCGCCGGGCAGCCTCGTGGGGATCGCGGTCTCCTCCGACAGCGACGACAGCGGCACGCGGGTCGTCGCGCGGCTCTCCGGCTTGCGGATCGAATAGGCCGCGGTCTCGGTTGCCCGGTTTTCGGCGCCACCTATCAGGTTGACGGTATCCAGCGCCAAGATCCTGGCCGTGTCCCGGCGTCGGACCTACAGCGACCGGAAAACATAGACCGGGCTGGACCAGGCCTGGGTTCCATCTTCGAGGGTCACGCGAACGAAGAAAGGATTATCCCGTCCCGTCCCGGGTGACACTGTCCGCTCGATGCTGACGCAGGTGTGAGGGTTTTCATCGGGCAGCCGAAACAGCCGAATGCCGCGCGGCAAGACGCCCGATGCATCCAACACGGTATCCTCGTAGCCGATATCGCCCAGTGCGACCGTTTCCTTTATCAACGGCGTTTCCAGCGCGATGTTGCCCGATTTGCCGTTCTCGAGCGTCGCGATGAACCCGGCCAGGTTTCCCGTGGTTACCGATTTCCAGGCCAGATCAGCGGGGCCGCGCAGATCAAGTGTCTTGTCGCGATTGAAGAAGTTCACCGCTTCCGCGGAGGTTACGGCAGCCGCGTCGAAATGCGCAGAACCGTCCCATGGCACGGCGCGAAAACGGCCGCGATATTCTGCCCCTTCCCACAAGACCCCGATGCGGTCACCCAGGTCGCTTTCGGCATAGGGACGGTGGCATTCCAGGTGATCGAGACCATTGAAGATATCGATGCAGCGCACGGGCGACGCCGCCTCGACGCTCATCGTCAGGTGAGCATCGCCCGACGGAAGATGCACGATGTCACCCATCATTGCCTCGGAACAAGGCTCGGTCGCGCATTCTTCGGTCAACAGGGGATCCTCGAGATACAGCGTCGCCTGTTCATCAAAGGACATCCTGACATCCAACCGGATGCGCCCGCTCGGGCCGCCGGTGGTCGCATAGTGATGTCGCCTGTTGATGCACTCGATCAAACCCTTCCGGGTCAGATCAGGCATCAAAAAACACGTCAGACCGCCGACCGCACCGAACCAACCCGCGCCGGGATAGCTGGCGCCGGGCCGCCCCTTGTGACCATCCGAATTGCCGATGATCCCGACACGGTATCCGCTCTTGAAGGCATCCTGCACGATCCACTCAAATGTGCCCCATGCGGAATGAACCTCGACGGATTTTTCGAACCTGCCATCATGTGCCATCGTGATGTCGGCATACCGGCCGCCACAATGGGCAAAACAGATGACATCCCATTCCCCGGCTTCGGCAAAGGCTTCGAAAAGTTCACCGGCGGTGTGGCAATCTGTGCCGACGTCGCTTTGATCCTCGATCAGGGCATGCGAAGAGCGTCGTATCGTACGCCCCTCGACCGGGAAGAAAACATTGCGGTCACCGCCCAAGGCCGTGTTGCCCGACCATTCGTAACCGGGCAGCGTGACGAATTCTCCGTCTTGATTGAAATGTTCCGTGACCTTGTTGAGATCCTTCCAAAAGGTGTCGGTCATTTGGAAATCGTTACCCTGGTGCGCGCAGGCATCCAGAAAGGCGCGGTCACGCCCGAACGCGAAGTAATCGGCCGCGCTGTTGGTACCCAGGGTCTCATCGGATTGACCGTGAAGATCGCCCCAGTAGCTCCTGATCGCCGGTGCGGCCGTCACCCTGGCGGGATTGCACGTCGTCACGAGTGATCCGTCCGGCGCGTGAAGCGTGATCCTCAACGGGCCGTTTTCGTGGGCGACCAGCCCGGGCAAGACAGCGGCAAAATTACCCTCCTGGATTTCAAGGGTCTCCGGCAGGTTCTCGACCGGCTGGCTGGCCTTCGGCAACAGCGTCATCGCCGCCTTGTTCGTCGGATTGCCCCAACTGTCCTCGGATTTGATCTTGAGCGAAAAGGGTTCGCCGCGGGCAATCGTCGAGGGCACGACAGCGACCCAGGTCTCCGGGGCGCCGGGAACGATCGAGATCGCTGGTTGCTCAAGCAGCGTCTGGAAATTGTAGGTCGCGATCGGGTCGACCAGAACGCGAAACTCAAACCGGTTTTCGCAGAAGGTCTGCAACCGCATCCCCGGCGATCCGTGATCGGTGACGCCAAAGCGCACGGTGATCGTGTCGCCTTCCTTCATGAAGCCTTTGACGACTTTGATCTGAAGCGTCCGGTCCCATGGACGTATATTGCCCTTGGGGTCAAACCGCGCCTCGAGAACGGCGTTGTTGGACGCGAAAACCTCGGTGAACCCCGGTGCCTTGGGATCATCGAACTGGGGGTTTGTCTGGTCGGTGGCAAAGCGCCAGACGATCCGCAAGCTGCCACTGTCATCAATGCCGAAACGACCCGCGGTATAGGTCAGCGTGAAGCTTTGATAACTGCCCGCCTCGAACGCGCCGGATTTGTCGAGCACCGCCGTACCCAGGAGGCTGGGATCGATCGGGGTGCGCAACGTGCCGTTATGCATTTCGAGCGGTGTCATCATCGAGTTCGGATCGGACATGGGCCCCTCATTTTCGCTTATGGGATCATACGCTTACAAACTGAAACTGATTTTCCGGTTTTGAGGAAAAGAAACGCGTTCATTGCTCTTCCAAATCCGATTACTTGAGAAAATCCGCGGATTTCCATTGTGTAAGGAACCCCTTTCAAGGCGCTGCCGATCAAAAGAAAGCGCGCGGGGAATGCCATCGGCGCAAGGTCTTTTGGCAAGCGCTCGGTGCCCGCTAGACATCAGGACCATCCACGCGGATTACCAACTCGGTCCTTGGCCGCTCGGACGCGGTTCGGTGCCGTCCGCTGCGCGGGCATATCCAGGGGCCATCCGCCGCTTCGCGCGCATCCGCTATCCAGAGCCGGCGGCCCCTTCTCTGCAATGCCGGCGTATCGCCGGCGGCGGCCTCCCAGCCACCTTCGGCCGTTTCGACCGCCAAGGTCGCGATCAGCTCTCCGGCAAGCCGCGGATTGAAGCGGCGGTCGACCAATCCGGTGCGCGTGAAATAGCCTCGGTCGACGTCGTCGAGGGTATCCAGGATGACATCAATGCCAAAGCCCAGCCCCGACATCGCAGCCTCGGCAAACCGTCTCGCATTCGCCACCTGATCCTCGAAAGGCTCGGCGGGGCTGGCTTCGGTCGATTTGACGTAAAGCACGGGCGCGAGTCCCGCCCGGCCGGCGAAATCACGCAGGTTTCGCGCCGCCTCCCATGGCGACACGCTGCGTGGGATCGTGAACTGCGCGCCGCCGATCACCCCGGGATGGCGCGCCTCGAAGGCCGTGATCTCATCGGCTTCGGCCAGGGTGAACCCGTGACTGATGAGGTGATTGAAGCGTGCGCCGGTATGCTTCGCCCGATCCTTGCGATTGACACGGGACAGCACGATCGGGAGGCCGGACGCCCGTGCCAGCGCACCGACGTCATCGGCCAGATCATCCGCCTCTTCCCAGTTCAGGATCAGCTCAAGACGCTGTATCAGCGCCGCATTCTCGGTCAGCAAAGCGCGTTCCGAGGCATCCGGCATCCCGTAGAGATAGACGTGAAACCGATGCCCCATGCGCACCATCAAGGCCATGCGCCCCCGGATTCGCGCATCGGCGAGGTCCTGGATCGGGACGCGCAACCCTCGGAGCGCCATCTCCCACATCGCCATGAGCGGATAATCGTTCCGGGCGCGTTTTCGCCGGAACTCGTCCACCGCCCCCGAGGGCGCGACCATCAGTTCCTCGGCCCAGGCGTGGCGAAGGTCCACGAAGACATGGTCCAGTCCCTGGGTCTTGAGATGCGGCCGCCGCGCAACCGCAGGTGCAGGTTCGGCCTGCGGCGGCAACGTCGCGCCATAGCTCCGATGGTACCGCGCGACATGGCCGTTTTCACGGATTTCGAGCGTCACGAACCCAAGCTTGGCAGAATCGTTGCGCCCTTTCTGGTCACCCCCGTCAATCCGGTACATCTCGGAATAGTCGTGCCGGACGAAGCAGGTAGACGGCGTGATGTAATAGTCCGTCTCGCCGATGCGGTCGTACCAGAAATTGTGGACATGCGCGCTGAACAGCGCTTCCGGTTTGTAGCGCCGCAAAAGCTCCAGGAACCAGCTTCGGGCGGGCTCCTCGATATTGTCATAGCTGCCCGGCTCATCCGGATTGCTGATATAGGGCGGGTAATGACTGAACAGAAACATCCGCTCGCCCTCGTGGCGCGCGAGAAAGTCTTCCAGCCAGGCGGCCTGTTCCGCCTCGGCGGGATCGCCGGAATTCAGCAACGGCGCGTTGATGACCACGAAATGACAGCCCTGGTGTGTAACGGCGTAAAAATCCTGTCCGAAATGCTGGCGATAGAGCGCGATGAAATCGCTGTTAACCATCCCGGCCGGCATCCACTTGACCGGTTTGTCACCGATATCATGGTTGCCGGGAACAAGGTGAAGTGGTGACTGCAAGCCTTTGGCGATATTGTGGAAGTTTTCCGCGGCAGCAGGGTAGCTGGCCAGTTCCGGAACGGGGTTGACCATGTCACCGAGGTGAATGGTCAGCGCCGGCCCAATCTGGTTGACCTGGGAGAACACATACCTTGCACGCGGGTTGGCCTCGGCGTTGGCCGGGTACGGAGACGCCGAGAAATCCTCCTTCTCGTTCACATGCGTGTCGGAGACGATCGCAACGTTGAACAGAACCTCGCCGATGGGCTGTGTTGGCATACTGCCTCGCTTATGTCTGCTGCGAAGGCGGCCCGCGGTTTGCCCGACACGCTGCGCCAAGACATCGGCCGACGATCCCGCCTCGCTCAGGGTCCAGACTAAATTGTTACTTCTCCTAACACAAAGGAACTAATTCTTACCCATAAAGTCATTTTATCTTTTATAATGCAGCCGTTTGCATGAAATCTTGAGGTCGATGCGCGCCTTGCGACGAGCCAGAAAGCGTCCGCAGCCGGTGATCCGAAAGCGCATCTCTTGACCGTGCCGCATCGCCCCGCGCAGGCGGGTCCCCGCCCCTATCGTTTCGGGGCCGGCCGGCAGATATCCGGCTGAACCGATCCCAAAGGTGTCAGGCCGTCCCAGGCGCAATCCCGGCGACGGCATCCGTCATTCGACTCGATTTGTTATCGTGACCGTTCCGGTCTCCGGCTCCACGATGAGATGATCGCCAGTCCGTATCAGTTCGACGACGTCGCCATCTTCAAAACGGTCACACATGGCGAGACCAGCCAATGCGGCGCCTTGTGCCAGGATCGTGTTCGCCGTGTTGAACAGGATGGCCTTGGGTGTGATCCCCTGTGTTTTCATTTCATTGAGCATCCAGGCCGAGGCGACGCCCCCCTTCGCGGTGTTGTGCACCAGGATCTTCCCGTCGTAACTCTGGCCGAACAATTCATGGTCCGGGCGTGAAAACACGCCTTTTTTTCGATCGAGATCGTAGCGTGCTGAAAAGTTGTCCTGCGCCACCAGGGCTTCGCCCTCGACCTTCTCCCCTATGCCGACATGACACTTGAGTACGATCATCAGACAATCTCCCCCCTGATTGCGGAAGCCACACACTGTTCCATATTGGCGAGCGCCGGCTCATAGCCGTAGCCGCCGAGAATATTGACGATCTTGGCCGAGTTGCTCAGAAGCCGCTTCCACCCGTTCGCTTCGCCTATTTCCCGCGCGAAGCCGTTGTAGAAACAGGTTCCGACGAGAACCTTGCCGCCTGCAGCCTCAATCTTCTCCACAAAGCCCATCCGCTCCGCATCGGGATATACCTGCGGGGCGGTGCATACATAGAGTGGAACCGACAGGTTTTTCCCGTCGCAGAGCTCCGCGACCTGCTTGACTTCAACCAGCGAGAGCTGAGGAGCGGCGAAGACGACGACGTCGACCTTGTCGCCTTTCCCGCCGAAGCGCGATCGCATGGAATCCATCATCTCCGGCGAAAGGCTTTCGGGCTCGAGACGGTCCCCGCCCACGGAAGACAGCGTCGGGGCCTCCGGCGTAATTCCCACCAGGTGAAAGAGAGGCGTCGAGCCAAAGCTCGCCATGGCCGCGCCCAAATGCTTCATCTGGTCGGAGGTTGGTGTCACATCGAGCCCTTCTATGACCGGAACTTCCCAATACGATCCGCTCAGCTTGCCAGCCACCGCACCGAGCGTGCCCCAGTCCGTGAGATCCTTGGGCTGTTCACTGACCACGAAGCGTCGGGTTGCCTGCCGGTTTTTCTCGAGATGCAAGCCGTAACGCGGTGTCCGGCCGGTCAGCCCGGCCGCGAGAGCCGACGGGCCTCCTTCAAAATTGGAACGGGCGCCACAGGCGGAGTTGGAATAAATCACCACGCCGGTGTCGCCGAACGCCACGTGTTCGCCGGCTACTGGCGGCATGATCGTTTGGTAATTGATACAGGTGTTCGTCATCATGACGCCCATCCCGGTCAGGGCCGCGATGATGCGGCGCTCCAATTCTGCCATCTCCTCCGTCTGACCGATGGGGCTGTAGTAATTCAGGTCCACGCCTCTTGGGTCCGTGATCGTCGGGACCACCGTTCTGGCGCCCTGATTGGCGAGACGCTCGAGAAACGCCGCCCCGGCGACACCGACGGCTTCGGGATCTCCCATGATGTGAGCCTGGCTGACTGGAACCAGATCCTCGGCGTCGAACATCCGGCCCACCTGCACCTGGTGATCCAATGCCCAACGCTTCACTTCGCCCAATTCACCCGCGAGCATTGCCTGCTCTTCGTCCGTAAGGCGCATCGATCGGAGTCCTCCCTTGTGATAAACCTTGGCGCCGCGTGGACGGAATTTTTCCCGACGACGGACGTGAAGGTTTTCCGTCAACAAGCCAGATATCCGGACGGTATGGAAGGGCCTTTTTCGGAAGGCCGCCGTCTCGTTCCCGGCGCGGCAACCATCGGTCTCGAGGCAGCTGATGGCCGACAGGCACGATCGCTGTCACGCCACGGGCTCCGCCCCCACCGGTAGCGGCAGCAGAGATTTCCCGGTGGCGCAACGCAGGAATACCGGCGAAAAATCCGCAAATTGGATTGCAGATTTCGACCGGTTAAACTTTCTCGTCCTCTGCGGTCCGAACGCGATGTCCGCCAAGGCGGACTCCCGCCTCTCGACGCCCGGGAAACGCCCGGACCGTCCCCCAGATTGTCGATCGTCGCGTGGCTCAGAGGCACGCCTCGAAGAGCGCGCGCGTGTTCTCGGCGGTCATCGGCACCGGGTTTCCGCCAACGCTGGGATCGCTCAGCGCCGAGCGGGTCAGCGCGTCGAGATCGGGATCCCGGACGCCCAGCGCGGTCAGCGTCGCGGGAATGCCGAGCCCCGCGTTCAGCTCGTCCACGAAGGCGGCGAAGCCCTCGAAGCCGCCGGAGATGCCCAGATAGGCCGCCGCCTGGCCCAGCACGCCCTCGACCGCCGGGCGGTTGAAGCGCAGCACCGCCGGCATGCAGACGGCGTTGGTCGTGCCGTGATGGGTGTGATGCTGGGCGCCGATCGGGTGGCTGAGCGCATGGATCGCGCCGAGCCCCTTCTGGAACGCGGTCGAACCCATCGCCGCGGCACTCATCATCTGGGCGCGGGCCTCGATATCGGTGCCGTCGGCATAGGCGCGCGGCAGGTAGTCCTTCACCAGCCGCATACCCTCGAGCGCGATGCCCTGGCTCATCGGGTGGTAATGGGGCGAACAGAACGCCTCGACGCAATGGGCAAAGGCGTCGAGCCCGGTCCCGGCGGTGATCGCCGGCGGCATGCCCACGGTCAGTTCCGGATCGCAGATCACCCCGGCGGGCAGCATCTTCGGGTGGAAGATGATCTTCTTCTCGTGGGTCTCGGAATTGGTGATGACACCGGCGCGCCCCACCTCCGATCCCGTGCCGGCGGTGGTGGGCACCGCGACGATGGGCAGGATCGCCTCGGCGTCGGCGCGGGTCCACCAGTCGCCGATATCCTCGAAATCCCAGATCGGGCGGGTCTGCCCCGCCATGAAGGCCAGCACTTTCGCCAGGTCGAGCCCCGAGCCGCCGCCGAAGGCGATCACCCCGTCATACCCGCCCGCGCGCAGCACCTCGAGCCCGGCGGTGACGTTCTTCTCGCTGGGGTTCGGATCGACCTCCGAGAACAGCGCCCGGCCAAGTCCGCCGGCCTCCACATGGTCGAGGGTGCGGGCGGTGATGTCCATGCCCGCCAGCCCCCGGTCGGTGACCAGCAGCGGTTTCGACATGCCCGCAGCGCGGCAGGCATCGGCGATTTCCGAGATGCGGCCCGCCCCGAAGCGCACCGCCGTGGGGTAGGTCCAGTTCCCGACGAGTTCCATGTCTCAGCCCTTCTTCAGATGGTAGGATTTCGGGCGGGTCAGCGCGTGGTAGCCCAGCACCGACAGCCCGGCGCCGCGGCCCGTGTCCTTGCACCCCGTCCAGCACAGCGCCGGGTCGAGATAGTCGCAGCGGTTCATGAAGACCGTGCCGGTCTCGAGCCTTGCGCCGATCGCCTCGGCGGCGGCGGCGTCACGGGTGAAGATCGCGGCGGTCAGGCCGAACTGGCTGTCATTCATCAGCCGCACGGCCTCGTCGTCGTCCCCGACGGGCATGATGCCCACCACCGGTCCGAAGCTCTCGTCGCGCATGACGCGCATCTCGTGGCTGACGCCGGTCAGGACCTGCGGCGTCAGGTAGGCGCCGCCGTCATCCGCCGGGAAGGTCTCGACATGTGCGGTCGCCCCGGCGGCGACGGCCTCGTCGATCTGGGCACGCACCTCGGCGGCGAACCGGACATGGGCCATCGGCCCGATGGTCGTGTCGCGGTCCAGCGGGTTGCCCAGCGTCATCTTGCGGACCTCTGCCACGGCCTTTTCGACGAAGGAGTCGTAGAGGCTCTCATGGACGTAGATGCGCTCGATCCCGCAGCAGCACTGGCCCGAATTGAAGAAGGCCCCGTCGAGCAGCCCGTCCACGGCCGCGTCGAGATCGGCATCGGCGCGGACATAGCCCGGATCCTTGCCCCCGAGTTCCGTGGCCACCGGCGTGAACGTGCCCGCCGCGGCGCGCTCCATCTCCTGGCCGCCCCTGACCGAGCCGGTGAAGTTCACGAAGTCGAAGGATCGCGCGGCGATCAGCGCGCTGGTGGTCTCGTGGTCGAGGCAGACGTTCTGGAACACCTCCGCCGGCACGCCCGCGGCGTGGAAGGCCTCGGCCAGGCGCTCGCCCACCTGCAGCGTTTGCGTGGCGTGTTTCAAGATCACGCTGTTGCCGGCGATCAGCGCCGGCGCGACCGTGTTGATCGCGGTCATCCAGGGATAGTTCCAGGGTGCCACGACGAAGACGAGCCCGTGCGGCTCGCGCGCGATCTTGCGCAGGAAGGCATCGCTTTCCTCGATGACCAGCGGGGCCAGTGCCTCGGCGGCGATATCGGCCATGTAGCTGGCGCGTTCCTCGAAGCCGCCGAACTCGCCGCCATAGCGGACCGGGCGGCCCATCTGGTGGGCAAGCTCGGTCGCCATGCGGTCGGTGTCCTTGCCGATCTCGGCCACGGCGGCGCGAACCAGCGCGACGCGCTCGGCCAGGGGGCGCGCCGCCCAGGCCGGCTGCGCGGTGCGCGCGGCGGCCACGGCCGCGTCGGCGGCGGCCCGGTCCAGCACGGGGCGTTCGAGATAGACCGATCCGTCGATCGGCGAGATGCATGTCAGCGTCTTGGTCACGGCAGTCCTTTCCGCGTTTCTCGGTGTGTCGGGGTTCAGGCCCGCTCGAAGCCGCGCGCGATTTCCCAGTCGGTCACGACGCGGTCGAACTCCTCCTGCTCCCAGCGGGCGCAGCGGGCGTAATGGTCGATGACGTCGTCGCCCATCGCCGCGCGCAGCATCCCCGAGCCGTCGAGCGTCTCGGTGGCCGCGCGCAGGGTGCCGGGGATCTCGCCGCCTTCGACGTCCTCGTAGACGTCGCCGCGGATCGGCGGGGCCAGTTCCAGCTTGTCCTCGATGCCGCGGATGCCGGCGGCGATCAACCCGGCAAGCGCCAGGTAGGGGTTCATGTCAGAGCCGCCGATGCGGCATTCGACCCGCACGGCCTTGGTGCCCTCGCCGCAGAGCCGGAAGCCGGCGGTGCGGTTGTCGACCGACCAGACGGTGCGGGTCGGCGCGAAGGTGCCCTTCATGAAGCGCTTGTAGCTGTTCACATAGGGCGCGAGGAACCAGGTATAGTCGGGCGCATAGGCGATCTGCCCGGCCATGAAGTGGCGCATCAGCTGCGACATGCCGTGGTCGCCGTCGGGATCGTGGAAGGCCGGCGCCCCGTCCTGCCAGAGCGACATGTGCACATGGCTGGAGCTGCCGACCTTGTCGGCGTGCCATTTCGGCAGGAAGCTCGCGGCATGGCCCTGCTGCCAGGCGATTTCCTTGGTGGCGTGCTTGGCGATGGTGTGCCAGTCGGCGCAGTTCATCGCGCCCGAATAGCGGATGTTCAGCTCTTCCTGACCGGTCTCGGCCTCGCCCTTGCTGTTCTCGACGGGAACCCCGGCCGCGTAGAGCGTATTGCGGAGCCGCCGCATGACCGACTCTTCCCGGGTGGTCTGCAGGATGTGGTAATCCTCGTTGTAGCCACTGATCGGGTCCAGGTCGCGGAAGCCGGATTTCCGGATCTCCTCGTAGCTTTGCCTGAAGAGGAAGAACTCGAGCTCGGTCGAGGTGCCGGTCGTGTAGCCCATCTCGGCCAGCCGCGCGACCTGGCGTTTCAGGACCGCGCGCGGGCTGTGCGGCACGTCCTCGTGGGTGTGATGGTCCAGCACGTCGCAGAGCACCATCGCCGTGCCCTCGAGCCAGGGCACGGGCCGCAGCGTATCGAGATCGGGCTTCATCACGTAGTCGCCATAGCCCGCCGACCAGCTGGTGGCGGCGTAGCCGTCGGGCGTCGCCATCTCGAGATCGGTGGCCAGCAGGTAGTTGCAGCAATGGGTCTCGTCATGGGCGACGTCGACGAAATGCTGCGCATGAAAGCGCTTGCCCATCAGGCGGCCCTGCATGTCGACGAGGCAGACGAGCACGGTGTCGATGTCGCCCCGGGCGACCTGGTCCTTGAGGGTTTCGAATGTCAGAGGCGCGGCCATGGGGGTATCCTGTCTCGGCTGTGGCATGTGGCGAAGGCCCCGGCGGTCACGCGCCGGAGCCTCCGGTCATCGGGACGCGCCGCGCCGGTCGGGCGCGGCGCAGGGGGCGTCAGGTGTCGTAGCGGTAGGGCCGCCCGGCCTTCTGCATCACATCGTTGTATTCCTGGATGATGCCGACCACCTTCTCGCGGATCGGGTCGCCCTCGGTCAGCTCGGCCCAGAACGCCTTGGCCGCGGTCTCGACCTGCGCCCATTCCTCGTCCGGGATCGAGGTCAGCTGCATCTTCTCGCCGTTGACGCGCAGCGCGGCCTCGCCGCCCCAGTACCACCACTGGCGGTAGTAGTGCGACTGTTCCATGCAGACGGTCAGCAGGGTCTTGAGCCGGTCCGGCAGCTCGTCCCAGCGGGCCTGGTTGGCGAAGAAGTGCCCGATCCAGGCGCCCGAGATGTTGTTGGTGAGGAAGTAATCGGTCACGTCGGCCCAGCCCACCGTGTAGTCCTCGGTGATGCCCGACCAGGCGATCCCGTCAAGCTCGCCGGTCTGCACGGCGACCTCGATGTCCTCCCAAGGCAGCGTCACCGGCACCACGCCGAACTGGCTGAGGAAGCGGCCCGCCGTGGGGAAGGTGAAGACGCGCTTGCCCTTGAGATCCTCGAGCGAGCGGATCGGGTCCTTGGTGGCGAAGTGGCAGGGATCCCAGGAGCCCGCCGAGATGTGCTTGACGCCGACCTTGGCGTATTCCTCTTCCCAGATCTCCTTCAGGCCGTACTGGTTGAACAGCACCGGCACGTCGAGCGAGTAGCGCGTGCCGAAGGGGAAATAGCCGCCGAAGACGCGCACGGCCGTCGGCGAGGCCATGGAGTCGTCATCGGACTGCACCGCGTCGATGGTGCCGCGCTGCATGGCGCGGAACAGCTCGCCCGTGGGCACCAGCTGGTCGGCGAAATAGAGCTCGATCTCCATCTCGTCGCCCGCGATCTGGTTGAACTTGTCGATCGCCGGCTTGACGACATGCTCGGCGAGCGCGGCGCCGGCATAGGTCTGCATCCGCCAGACGATCTTGGATTGCGCGATGGCCGGCGTGGCGAGCGTGGCGCCGACGGCACCGACCCCCGCGGTCGAGAGGAACTTACGTCTTGTCGTGGTCATTGTCTTCTCTCCTATTGGTTGATGGCCCCGTTCGCCGGGGTTCTCGGGTTAATTTCCGTAGACCACCCCGGGCAGCCAGAGCGCGATGTCCGGGAAGGCCATGATCAGTGCAAGCGCGCCCGCCATCACCAGCACGAAGGGCAGGATCGAGCGGTAGATGTCACGCAGCCCGATTTCGGGCGGCGCCATGGCGCGCATCAGGAACAGGTTGTAGCCGAAGGGCGGGGTCATGTAGGCGATCTGCGTGGTGATGGTGTAGAGCACACCGTACCAGATCAGGTCGAAGCCCAGCTGATCGACCAGCGGCACGTAGAGCGGCGCGACGATCACCAGCATCGCCGTGTCGTCGAGGAAGGTTCCCATCAGGATGAAGCTGAGCTGCATCAGGATCAGGATCGTCCACGGGCTGAGCCCCATCTGCTGGGTGAAGAGCCCCTCGATCGCGCGCACCGCGCCCAGCCCGTCGAAGATCGCGCCGAAGGCCAGCGCGGCCATGATGATCCACATGAACATGCACGAGACGCCCAGCGTCTTGCGCACCGAGTTCTCGAAGACCTCGCGCGTCATCCGTCCCTTGAGCACCGCCGCGGCGAAGGCCGTCAGCGCGCCGATCGCCGAGCTTTCCACCAGCGAGGTCCAGCCGTTGACGAAGGGCACCATCATCGCCGCGAAGATGCCCAGCGGCAGCAGGCCCGCGCCCAGCAGGCGGAACTTCTCGGCCCGGCTGATCTGCTCGCGCTCGGACTCGGGCAGGACAGGGCCCAGATGGGGCTGCAGCCGGCAGCGGATCGCCACGTAGAGGATGAACATCGCCGCCATCATCAGCCCCGGCAGCACCCCCGCGAGCCAGAGCTGGCCCACCGGCTGGCGCGCGATCATGGCATAGAGCACCAGCACCACCGAGGGCGGCACGAGGATGCCGAGACTCGATCCTGCCTGGATCACCCCCGTCACCATGGTCTTGTCATAGCCCCGGCGCAGAAGTTCGGGCAGCGCGATGGTCGCACCGATGGCCATGCCCGCCACCGAGAGCCCGTTCATCGCCGAGATCAGCACCATCAGCCCGATGGTTCCGATCGCCAGCCCGCCCCGCACAGGCCCCATCCAGACATGGAACATCCGGTAGAGATCGTCGGCGATCCGGCTTTCGGACAGGATATACCCCATGAAGATGAACATCGGCAGCGTCAGCAGCGGATACCACTTCATCAGCTTCATCGCCGCCGAGAAGGGTATCGCGACGCCGCCCGTCCCCCAGAGCATGACCCCGGCGATCGCGCCCACGAACCCGATCGCCGCGAAGACGCGCTGGCCGGTCATCAGCATCAGCATCATCGAGGCGAACATCACCAGGGCGATCATGTCGTGCGACATCAGATCTCTTCTCCACGGATACGGAACAGGTCACGGACAAGCTCCGCCAGCGCCTGGAGGATCATCATCACGATGCCGATCATCAGGACCGTCTTGATCGGCCAGAGATACGGCCGCCAGGCGGTCGGGCTGCGCTCCATGTGGCCGAACATCTCGGCGGCGGCGCCCACCCCCTCGGTCACCAGCGTCACCAGAAGATCGCGGAAGAAGGCAAAGGGCTCCATCCCGAAATAGCCCAGCGAATAGGCTGTGGACTCGACCCCGCCGAGGAACAGGATCACGAGATAGAAGAGCAGGAAGAACACCGTGAAGGCATCGACCCAGGCCTTGGTGCGTGGCGTCCAGCTGCCATAGAACAGGTCCATGCGGACATTGGCCCCCTGCTGCAGCGAATAGGGCCCGCCCAGGATGTAATAGGCCACCATGGTGAACTGCGCCGTCTCAAGCGTCCAGAGCGACGGCAGCAGGAAGGTCTTGGAAAAGGACGACCAGAGCAGGATGCCGATCAACACGAAGATCAGGTACATCGCGATCCGCCCGAGCCGGCGGTTCACCGCGTCGACACGGCGCACGTAGCCCCGCGCGATCCGGCCGGGCAGGCTGTGGCGCGCGGCCTCGCTCATCCGGTGCCTCCCCTGCCGGCGGCGGCATCCGCATCGGCATCGGCGAAACAGGCGGCCAGCGCGGTGCCGAGCATGCCGGCGAGCCCGTCGGCGATGGCCGCGATCCCGCCAGCGTCGCCCAGCAGGCTGTTCTTCACCTCGATCATGACATTGGGCATGCCGCGCGGCACCGCGTGGGCGCGCAGGGTGTGGGTCACCCCGTCCCCGGCGTCGTAGGGGGCGTTGAGCCGGGTGTCGAGCGCGGGCAGATGGGCCGGCGCGGCGGCCAGCATCGCGTCCGCGAGCCGCGGGTCCGCGTCGTGCAGAAGCCCCAGGTCCACCGCGCGCGGTTGCCCGTGATAGACCGGCGTGAAGCTGTGCACGGTAACCAGCACCGTCGGGCCGCGGCGGGCGTCCAGCGTCGCGCGCAGGCAGCGCTCGAAGGGGCGGTAGACGGCCTCCACCCGCGCGGCGCGCGCCGCCGGGCTCAGGCCGCGGTTTCCGGGCACCGCGATCCGCTCGCTCTGCGCCGGGATCGCGTCGGCGGCCTCGGGCGGGCGGTTACAGTCATAGACGAGCCGCGACACCCGCGCCGCGACCAGCGGCGCGTCCAGCGCCGCCGAGAGCCCGCGCGCCAGCGCCAGCGCGCCGATATCCCAGACCGCGTGCGACAGGCGGTCGTCGGGGTGCAGCCCCAGGTCGCCCAGCGCCGCCGGAACGGCGCTGCTGGCATGTTCGCAGACCAGCACGGCGCGGCCCCGTCCCGCCGGGTTCAAGACCTCGACCGGGGGGGCTTCGTCACCATCGAGAAGGGGCGCGTCGGCATCCTGCATGGCACCACGATAAGGGTGTCACCGCCGAGGCTGTCAACGATTTTTTGTAGACGTCGCTACAAGAGATGCCTACGCTATAAAATATTCTACAAAAGAGGCAGCGATGCCCGCGGCCCCGACACTCGTGAAAGAGATGATCCAGGACGGGATGGAGACGCTGACGCGTTCGGAGCGCCAGCTCGCCAACATCCTGCTGCAGGACTATCCCGTGGCCGGGCTGCAATCGATCACCCGCCTCGCCCAGGCCGCCGGGGTCTCGACGCCCACCGTCATCCGCATGGCGCGCAAGCTGGGTTTCGAGGGGTTTCCCGACCTGCAGGAGCGGCTGCGCGAGGAAGTCGCGGAGCAGATCAAGAAACCGATCTCCAAGCGCGACGCCTGGCAGGCCAAGGCCTCCGACGAGCACGTGCTGAACACCTTTGCCCGGGCGGTCTCGTCGAACCTGCACCACACGCTCGACCGGCTGAACCCGGCGATGTTCGACGAGGTGGCCGCCCTGCTGGCCGACACCGCGCGGCATGTCTACCTGGCCGGCGGGCGCATCACGCGGTCGAACGCGGATTATCTGTTCAACCATCTCCAGATCATCCGGCCGAACGTCACCCATCTCAGCCATTCGGCGAATGTCTGGCCGCAATACCTGCTCGACATGGACGACAGGGCAATCCTCGTCGTCTTCGACATCCGCCGCTACGAGTCCGACCTGTTGAAGCTGGCCCGCCTGGCCGCGGACCGGGGCAGCACCATCGTGCTCTTCACCGACCAGTGGGGCTCGCCCATCAGCAAGGTGACGCCGTTCGTCTTCAACGCGCTCGTGGAGGCCCCGTCGAACTGGGACTCGACCATCTGCATCATGATGATCGTCGAGGCGCTCATCGCCGAGGTGCAGACCGCGCGCTGGGAGGACAGCAGGGATCGCATCGAGGAGCTGGAATCGATGTTTTCCGCCACCAAGCTGTTCCGCAACTTCAACTGAGCGGGCCGCCGCCCGTCGGGTCGCGCCGGCGCCGACCGGCGGGCCGGGCGATGATGGCTTGCACCGATCATGAAAAATCCGGCACTCTGCCCCCGCTGGCAGACGCGGACGGACCGGGGTCGGGACCGGGCGCGGCGCGGCCGGCGCCGCGCCGGCATGCCCGCCGGTCCGACGGCCCTGCAAGGAGAAGGAACAGGATGCATCTCGGATACGTCATGACCACCGAGCGCGGCGCGACCGACCGCCTGCTCAGCGCCTTCGCCGCGGCCTGTATCGCACGCGGCATCCGCGTCTGCGGCGTCGTGCAGACCAATACCGACTGCACCGACTCGCGGCACTGCGACATGGACGTGCAGGTGCTGCCGGACGGCCCGGTCTTCCGCATCTCGCAATCGCTCGGCAAGGAGGCCCGCGGCTGCCGGCTCGATCCGGCCGCGCTGGAGGAGGCCGTGGCGACGGTGACCCGCGGCCTCGACCCGAAGCCGGATCTCCTGATCGTCAACAAGTTCGGCAAGCACGAGGCCGACGGGCGCGGCTTCCGCGATGTCATCGGCCAGTGCCTGACCGAGGGCGTACCGGTGCTCGCCGGGGTCAACGCGCTGAACCTCGACGCCTTCGAGACCTTCACGGGCGGCGTGGGCGAGGCGGTGCCGGCCAGTCTCGACGGCTGCGCCGCCTGGCTCGAGGCGGCCCTGGCCGACGGCAGCCGCGCCGCCTGAGCGCGCCCCGATCCCCTGCCCCGCCACGGCCGCCTGGGCGCGGCGCCGCGACCCGGCATTCGCCGTCGGAACCGTCGGCGTCAGTGCATCCTTTCGGTGCAGCCCCGCGGCGCGGGCACCCCGGAAAGAAGTGCCAGCCCCAGCTGCTGCGCCAGGCTGGCGGCGATCGGGGCGATGTCGGGGCGCACCAGCAGGGTGCCGACCAGCATCGCGTCCTCGCGTTCGCCTTCGGTGGCGATCCGGACGAAATGCGCGATGATCGTTTCATCCGACCCGATACAGCGACAGCCGACCCCGTGCCGGACCAGGGGGCGGCGTCCGTGGCTCTGGATCAAGTCGAGGAATTCCTCGAGCGATTTCAACGCCCGCCGCGCCCGGGCCGGGCCAAGCTCGACCGCAAGCGCGTTCCAGACCTCCTGGCGACGGTCCGGGCCACCACCCCAGCGCCGCACCAGGTCGATGATACGCAGGGACTGCGGATCGACGCTGTCCGTGGTGCCGATCGCCGCGGCGCCGTAGACGTGCGGATCATGGTAGGACAAGGCTTCCCCTCCTGCGACAGCCGGGACCGGCCCTGCCGGTCACGCCGCCCCGTCCCGCGCGCCGCCGCGCGGACCGAAACCGCGGGAAAGACCGGACCGGGTCAGCGGCGAAACGGCGCCGCCCATTTGCCGACAAAAACAGTCAGAATTCTCTCGGGCAAATCCTTACGAAAACAATCAGGTTTGTCAACGCCGATGGCGGCGGCGCCGCGCCCGGCCTCGAAGGGCGGGGATCACCCGCCCCGAAGGCGGGCCGGAGACGCGGCGCGTCCGGCCGGCCGGCCTGTCGCCCGTGCCGTTTCAGATCGCGAGATCGAGGCGCGGCTTCCAGAACGGGCGGAACAACTCGATCTTGGGGCAGCGATCCATCACGACCTTGAGGCCCGCCTCCTCGGCAAGCCGCGCCGCGCGGTCGTCATACACCCCGATCTGGCCCCAGAGCACCTTGGCGCCGATGGCGATGGCCTGTTCGGCGATGCCGTAGAGCTCTTCCTTGGGGCGGAAGACCTCGACCATGTCGACGGGGCGGTCGATCGCCTCGAGGGACGGATACACCGGGATGCCCCGGATCTCGGTCACGCGCGGATTGGGATTGACGGGGATCATGTCATACCCGGTCTCGTGCAGGACGCGCAGGACGCCATAGCTGAACTTGGTATTGTCCGCGCTGGCACCGACCATGGCGATGGTTTTCACCGAGCGCAGGATGTCGGACAGGTAGGCCTGCGCGTAGTCATAACGATGGTCGATCTCGGCTTCGGGCATCTAGGTCTCCTTCGGTGTGGCGATATCCGCTTTCAGCTCGTGCGGCTCCAGGGGATCGAGGAAGGGATTGCGATAGAGCGTGTCATGACTCTCGACGCCGATCTCCAGCGTGCAGTCCCCCACCGGCCGCGCCACGCAGAGCAGCACGTAGCCATTGGACAGCTGGCGATTGTTCAGCGCCACCTGCCGGCGCTGATCCACTTCGCCGGCCTTCAGCTTGGCCGCGCAGGTGATGCAGCCGCCATATTTGCAGCCATAGGGCAGATCGAGGCCCTGTTCGCGCAGCGTGTCGAGCAGCGGCCGGCGCGCCGCGACCGTGTAGCGCGCCCCGCCGCGGTTGGCGATGGTTATGGTGCAGCTCTCCGTCACAGCCAGATATCGCTGGTGCAGTCGCCGCCGGGATAGCGGGTTTCGTGGCAGCGCGAGGGGCCGTTGGGCTCCTTGCCGAAATCGACGATGAAGTCCGGGTTGATCGACATGCCGCCATTCTCGACATCGCAGTCGATCATCACCATGACGCCGCCCTGCGTGCGGATCTCGGGGTAGAACTGGTTGTCCCATGTGGAGAAGAGCGACGTGGTGACGTAAAGCCGCCGGCCATCCAGAGACAGCTGGAACATCTGCGGCCCACCGGCGACCTTGACGCCGTTGACCTCGGGCGCGCGGCCCAGCAGCCCGCCCATCCAGACCTGGCCCGTCAGTTTCGGGTTGTGCGGATCGGTGATGTCGTACTGGCGCATGTCGCCGTGCAGCCAGTTGTTGAGGTAGAGATACCTGTCGTCCATCGACACGAGGATCGCCGACATCACCCCCGGCACCGGGATCGGCCATTCGGGATGCGGTTCGTTGTCGACGTCGATGACCTTTTCCCATTCCCACTTGCCCGCATCGGACTTCCAGAAATGGATCACGTTGGTCGACAGCGCCGCGCCGCAGAAGCCGTGCGTGCTGTCGGGATCGTGCAGGAACTTGACCTCGAGCGGGATCAGCCCGTCCTCGCCGAGATACATGCTCTCGACCGGCCGCCGCTTCTCGAAATCCCAGACGTGCAGCCGGCGGCCGTATTTCAGGTGACCGACTTCTTCGAGGTCGAAGCCCGGCATGAAGGTATTGGGCGCGGCCCATTCCGAGCTGATCATCACGTTGTGACGCGGCTGGTACCAGAAATCGTAGCCGAAGGGGATATCGCCCATGGTCTCTTCCCAGCGGCCGACGATCTCGAAATCCTTGTTGAGATGCAGGTAGCCGCCCGGCGCCTCGCCCCTGGCGTCGCCGAGGAACGAGATGATGATCTCAGATCCGAGGCAATGCACCGTGTGCGGCCCCGACAGGTCCGCCTTGGCCTTGATCTCGGCCCCGTCGATCACCTTGTGAAGCCGCGGCGCGCGCGGGTCGGTCGCGGTATCGACGACGTGGATGTTGTTCGACCGCACGCCCGGCACCAGCAGATACCGGCGCGACATGGAACTGTCGTCGTGGCAGGACGAACAGGCGTTCCAGCCCATGTGGTGCAACTCGTCCCCGATCCCCGGCATCTCGAGCCGGTGGATCACCTGGCTGTAGGTCGGGCTTTCTGGATCGGCGTCCACGGTCGCCAGGTAGTCGGGCTTCTGGATGCCCGTCCCGGTGTAGATCGCGATCGTGTAGAGCAGCTTTTCGCGCGGCGCCTTGATCGCCTCCGCGGGGCTGGCATAGCCCGGTCCGCAACACCCTCCGTCCATGGCGACGCGCCTCCCTTGAATCTGCAATGATTCCCGTATATCGAAAAAACACTTATCAGGATACGGGAAAATCATGCATCTCGAACGTTTGACGCTGATCCTCGAGATCGTCGGCCAGAAGGGCGAGACCACGGTGGGCGAGATCTGCGCGCATTCCGATCTGCCCAAGGCGACCGCCTACCGGCTGGTGCAGGATCTCATCGACGCGGGCTTGCTGGAAACGGTGACGCGGGGACGGTTCGTGATCGGCAACCGCCTGAAGCAGATCACGCAAGGCGACCGGTCCGATCACGCGCTGCGCGATCTGATCGCGCCGACGCTCAGACGCGCCGCGACCGACCATGGCGCCGCGTTCTTCCTGGCGCGGCTGCGCGGACGCTCGGTCGAGATCATCCACGTTGAGACGCCCGATACGGGCGTGTCCTTCCTGCATCCGGGTCTCGGGAAACGCCCGTTGCATGCCTGCTCCTGCTCGAAGGCCGTCGCCGCCTTCTCGCCCGACCTGATCCGGTCACAGAGCCTCGAAAAACGCCTGAAGGCCTACACCGAGTTCACGCTCACCCGGCTGGAGGATCTCGAGGCCGACCTCGCGGCGATCCGGCAACGCGGATACGCCGAATGCGTCGAGGAGATCGAACGCGGCATGGCATCGGTCGCCGCGCCGCTTTCGGCGACCGGCCCCGGCGCGCAGATCTCCATCGGTGCGACGGGATCGACGCGGGTGTTCACCAGGGCCTTCCGCGCCGAGATCGGCCCGCAAATCGTGCGCATGGCGCAGGACCTGTCAGCCGGTCTGCGCTGGAGCGAGGGGCGCGAGACCCGGCAATCGGCCTGAGGGATGCGGGGCGCGACGCCGCCGCCCCGCCACGGCGTCAGGCCACACGCACGGAATCCGTGGCGAGCGCCTTCTTGGGATCGAAGAACGGCCGGTCCACGATCTCCGCCCGCGTCGGGACATCGTCGACGCGCACCTCGACCGTCTCGCCCAGCACGGCATGTTCGGCCGCGACCAGCGCCAGGGCGATGTTCTGCCCCAGCCGCGGGGAATAAACGGCCGACGTCACCTTGCCGATCGGCGTGCCGTCCTTCGCGACGGGCCAGAACACCGTGTTGGGTCCGTTCAGCGGCCCGCCGCCGATCAGCAGGCCGACCTGTTTGCGGCTGATGCCCTCGTCCCGGATCCGGGTGAGCGCCGCCTTGCCGATGAACTCCGCCTCGGTGTCGAGATTCACCAGCCGCCCCAGCCCAAGCTCGTAGGGGTTCGTCTGGGCGTCCATGTCGGCATGGTAGGACAGCATGCCGGCCTCGATACGGCGGATGGTCGAGGTGTGGCCGGGTTGCAGCCCATAGGGCGCGCCGGCCGCCATGATCCGTTCCCAGAGCTCGTCGCCGCGCGACCCGTCGCGCAGGTAGATCTCGTAGCCGAGTTCACTGGACCAGCCCGTGCGCGACACGACGAGCGGGATGCCGTCAAGCTCCACCTCGCGCAGCCAGAAATAGCGCAGATCGAGGATGTCCTCGCCGAAAAGTGACTGCATGATGTAGCGCGACTGCGGCCCTTGCAGCTGCAGCGGCGAGACGTCGGGTTCGCGAATCGTGACGTCCAGCCCGGAATGCACGGCCAGGCCCTGCGCCCACAGCAGGATATCGCTGTCGGCCAGCGACAGCCAGAAATGATCCTCGGCCAGGCGCAGCACGATGGGATCGTTCAGGATGCCGCCCTCGGCATTGGTGATCAGGACGTATTTGCACTGCCCGACGCTCATGGTCGACAGGTCGCGCGGGGTCAGCATCTGCGTGAACCGCGCGGCATCGGGGCCGGTAATCTCGACCTGGCGTTCGACGGCCACGTCGCAGAGGATCGCCGTGGTCACGAGATTCCAGAAATTCTGTTCCGGGTCGCCGAAATCGCGCGGAATGTACATGTGGTTGTAGACCGAGAAGCCCGTCGCGCCCCAACGGACCGTCGCATCGAAATAGGGCGACTTGCGGATCTGCGTCCCGAAGCCGAAATTCCTTGTCATCGACATTTCGAACCCTCCTCCCAAAGGCCTCCGAAAAAGACGCGACCGCGGCCCTGGCGCTTGGTCGGGAAACGGTGCGTTTCCTCCCCGCGGCGATCCCGACCTCCTGCGCACGCGTCACCGCGCATAGGCTGCGTGCCTTGCTCATCCGCATCTAGGGGGCACCGCCCCCACGGTCTTAGGCGAAAACGACACGAAGAGGGATGGAACCGGCAGCGCCGCAACACGTGATCGGCCCTGGGGCGGGAAAACCGGGCCAAGGCCCTGCCCCGTTCGCGGCGATCACCCCGGAGGAAGCTGTCGGCGGCCTGCAGGCGGGACCCCGCGATCCGCGGGGCCCCGCGGCATCCCGGTCAGCCGGAAAACCGCTCGCTCAGGAAGGTCGAGAAGGCCTCCCAGCTCGCGCTGTCCGCGCGTTCCTGGTAGCGGTCCGAGCCGAAGACCGTGAAGGCATGCGGCGCGTTCGAATATACCTCGATGGTATAGGTGTTGCCGGACGCTTCGAGTTCGGTGGCAAACCCCGCGACATCCTCCATGGTGATGGAGGTGTCCGCCCCGCCATGGAGCACGAGGACCGGCGGCTCGTCACCGTCCCAGGACTGGCCTTCGGGCGTGGACAGCCCGCCGTGGAAGGTCGCGTAGCCCTCGGCCATGTCGGCCATGTCGCTGCGCGCCATCTCGAGCGTCACGGCACCGCCGAAGCAATACCCCATGACGACCATCTGGTCGACGCTGGAGCGCGACAACGCCTGCTCGATGCCCGCCTCGATGAGTGCGCGCATGCGCGCGCGGTCCTGGTAGAGCGCACCGGTCGCGGCGCGGCGGTGATCGACGGTTTCCGTCGGCGTCTCGTCGCCGAACATGTCCAGCGCGAAGGCGTTGTAGCCCATCTCGGCCAGCATGTCCGCGCGCTGGCGTTCGTAGTCGGTCATCCCGTCCCAGTCCTGGATGATCAGGACGAGGCCGGCCGGATTCTCCGCCTCGGCCCAATAGCCGGTGAAGGACTCGCCATCCACGGTGTAGGACACGTCCTCGGCCAGTGCCGGCGTGGCCAGGCAGGCCGAGGCCATCAGGATCGATGTCAGTCGCATTGGTTTCTCCCCGTCAAAGGTTGTTCGAATAACGTCATGGAACGCAAACGCGATACCGAAGGATATGGTCCGAAGGAGTGTCCCGGCAACTTCGGGGACGGCACCCCGCCATACCCCGGGCGGCAATCCACGCATCGCGCCGGCCCACGCGGTCGTGATCCGATGACTCTGGACGCCGTCCGAAAGAGGGGCATGATCGGCATGCGATGACGAACCGGCGTCACATCCTTCTCTCTGCCATGGCGGCGCTGTGCGCGCCGGCGCTTCTGCGCGCGCGGACGGACGACCCCGGCGCGGCGATCGCGGATCTTCCGCAACTCCATTCCCTCCAGGTCAAGCGCGGCGACACGCTGGTTTTCGCGGCCGCGCCCCGCGGTCCGGGGCTGGACCGGCTGGCGAACATAAAGTCCTGCTCCAAGAGCATCGTCGCGCTGCTGCTGGGCACGGCCATCGACCGCGGCGAGATCCCGGCCGTCACCGCCACCCTCGGCGAGATCGCCCCCGGCCTTCTGCCGGGGGACGCGACGCCCGGCGCGGCCGACATCACCATGGAGGATCTCGTGACGCTCCGCGCCGGGCTGGAACGCACCTCGGGGCCGAATTACGGCGCATGGGTCAGCTCGCGGAATTGGCTCGCCGATGCGCTGCGCCGGCCGATGGTCGCCGCGCCGGGTACAAGGATGCTCTATTCGACGGGCGCCACGCATATCCTGGGCGCGGCACTGGCCGAGGCGACGGGGCAGAGCCTTCTCAGCCTGGCACGGGACCGGCTCGGGCAGCCTCTCGGCATCGAGATCCCGCCCTGGACGCGGGATCCGCAGGGCTACTATCTCGGCGGCAACCAGATGGCGCTGCGGCCGACGGCGATGCTGAAGATCGCGACGCTGATGCGGGATGGCGGGCGTTTCGACGGCGACCGGGTTCTGTCGCGGGACTGGATCGCCGCGTCGCGCGTGCCGCGCGCCCGCTCCCCGTGGTCGGGCCTGTCCTACGGCTATGGCTGGTTCCTGTCGCCGTCCGGCTATATGCTGGCACGGGGCTATGGCGGCCAGGTGATCGCGGCACATCCCGACCGGAATCTCGCCGTCGCGATCACCTCGGACCCGACCCGGCCCGCCCGGTCGGAGGGGTATTTCGGGGATCTGATGCGGCTTCTCGACGGGCCGGTCCTGCGCCTTGCATAGGGGCGTGGTCCGCCGTCTCATGGCGCGGGTGAGAGGGCCCTGACCGGCGGCGCCTTGGCCCGCCGACGGGGGCCGCCTTCCCGCCGCACCAGGCAAGCGGCGCCCACGTACCCTGCCCTTGCCCTGGCAGGCCTGATCGAGGACCGGCACGATGGAGAACGCGTTCGATTTCAAGGGACGCCAGGCTGTCCTCTCGGAAACCGGGTGGGGCTTTTACGTATTCATCGCCGTCCTCGTCCTTGCCGCCGTCGCCTGGGTCGGCTTCGAGATCCAGATCCGCCGCATCAAGGCACGGGAAAGGGCGCGGCAGGAGGAACGCGAGCGCGACACGCCCGATGACGAGCGATGACGCGGGCAAGGCGGTCATGCCCGGCGCCGCGTTGCCGGACCCGGCCCCGGCCCCGGCTTTCCGCCATCCAGCCCCCCGAGGCACCGCATCGCCGGGGCATGGTCATGCGCGGCGGCCGTGTCGAAACGCTTGCCCCGGGGCCAAGGCGGTGACGTTAGGGCAATCCCCGGAGTCGTGGTAAACTCGGGACACTGGGGCTGTGCCCAGACATTTGCCTGCACGCACTGGCCCCGTCCGCGGGAGGCGAAAATGTCAAAAACAATGAGCGTAGTTGCAAGCCTGTTCATGGTGTCCGGAGTGTTCGGCGGTGCGCCGGCTGGCGCGGAGGACGTCGATCTCGACGCGCTGCGCGTGGCCATGGAGAAGTACAAGGACGTGAATGTCGCGCTCGCCGAGGGCTACATCCGCGACCCGGCCGATCACTGCGTATCGGCAGAGAGCGAGGGACTGCCCGCCGCCTGGGGCAGCATGGGCATTCACTACATCCACCCCCAGCGCCTCGGAATCACGGGGACCGAGCCGCGCGTGAACGGCGTCGGCACGCATACGGACTGGATGTCACCCTCGATCCTGATCTACGAACCCCAGGCCGATGGCACGCTCGCGCTCGTCGCCATCGAGAACCTCGTCTGGCAGAAGGCCTGGAAGGCCACCGGGCAGCCGCATCCGCGCGTCAACGGGCGCGCATGGGATGCCATGGCCGACGATCCTGCGACGGCCGCCGACGAAGCGCATGGCTTCGAGCCGCACTTCGATCAGCATATCTGGCTGTTCCGCGACAACCCCTCGGGGGCGCTGATGCCGTTCAACCCGGATGTCAGCTGCGCCCACCACAGGGGCAGCTGAGGGCACCGGGACCGCAACCCGCCGGCAGCCTGCATACCGCGCCCGCGATCGCGGGCCGTCGCGTGCGTGGACACGGCGGGCGGTGACCGCTCAGTCGCGATCCATCAGGAACTCGGCCACCGCCTGGTAGGCCGGCAGCGAGGTCGGATCGATGAAGCCGTTCTGGGCCCGCGGGAAGGACGCGAGGCGCACCAGGACCATTTCGGCGGTCGGGTCGACATAGATCGTCTGGCCGTGCACCCCGCGTGCCGCGAAGGCCCCGTGATCGTTGTGGAACACCCACCACTGGGAGGTGTAGCTGCCCTCCGGGATCGTCGGGAAGCCGGCGAACTTGGCCGGATCGCCGCC
>PR_CR_10_Liq_1_inCRDRAFT_1000074_pt1 | contig 50378 bp, 34 predicted proteins | sample PRCRCaboRojoPR_3_FD_10241 | JGI IMG/M metagenome (IMG submission 10241) | reverse complement strand
AACCAAACCAGGGGCAAAAGCTTAAACAGAAACAAAAAAGTCAACGAGTCCAATCAGCCCAACCAGTCCAAAGTCCAACGCATGCAAAGTGCCCATGTTCCCCATTCCCCCTCTTCCCCAGAACTGCCTTCTTCACCCGGCAAGCAAACCATTGCCAAGTTTCCTTCAGAAACTCCTATGTACCAACCACCTGAAACTCCCAAACAGCTTGACACTGAAAGGCAAAACCTAGACACTGCAGGCAATAGCTACTTCATCTACCCAGACTCTGAAGGTAACTTCAGAGTGGAAGACGAACTCGACAAGTTCCTTCAAGAAAGAGACTCCAAGTTTAAGTTTGAGTCTTCACAAAGCTTGAGGGACTCTCCCTGGTCCAGCTGCATTAACTTCGAACTCCCCAAAAGGGACACCAAACCTTTGGTAGCTAGGCAGTCAGGGTTTCCTTCCCATATATTCTCTCAAAAAAAGTACTAGTGTAAGCTAAATTAAGTTAAGGGAAAGCTTTCTTGGTCATGATGTTGTAGAAATCTTCAGCAGTTACTTGGCCGTCCCCGTCACTGTCTGCTCTTTCAATCATTTCCATAAGCTCCTCGTCAGTCATAGTCTCTCCAAGCTCGCGGGCTACTCTGCGGAGGTTTTTGATACTGATGAGGCCAGTTTTATCGTCATCGAATAAACGGAAGACCTTGTTAATGTCCTCCTTGGTGTCCTTGTCGCTCATACGAGCAGTCATCATGTCCAAGAACTCGTCAAAGTCAATAGCTCCTGAGCCGTCCTTGTCAAGGTCGCTTACCATCTGGTAAATGGTTTGGTTCTTGGCTTCGAAGCCAAGAGACTGCATAGCGGTCTTGAGTTCTCTGGGGTCAATAGTTCCAGACCCGTCAGTGTCAAAGAGGTCAAAAGCTTCTTTGATTTCTTCAATTTCGTCTTCAGTGAGACCAGGTCTCTCATACTGTTTGGGGTTGAAGGATTTTTGTCCAGGACGAGAACCTCTGCCAGCCATCTTTATTTATAGTCTAACGGATAATTTCGTAATTTATATTAAGAGTTAATTATTCTGTACAAAGCACTTCCAAGTAAAAACTCAGCTTCTGCTTCAGAGACCTGGTTTTTTTTTGTTTGTTCTGAGTACTCAGAAACAGCTGAAAACTCTACGTGGAACTTAAAAGAGTCCTTTTTGGTCTCTAAGGTTTTGCGGGCAGCCGAGTGACTGGGGAACTTAGCGATGGCGTAGCCTTCCTTAAGCTCCACTCCAAGTATTCTGTGAGGTTTCCTGAACATCTGCATCACTTGTTTTTTGGTGACAGCTCCGAAGATTTTAAGGTTCTTGTTGAGGCGGTTGCCTTTAGTGGAGATTTGCCTTCTGAGGCTTCCCATGAGGTTCCTGTACTTAGGCAACTCGTTGTTAAAAAGCTCTTTGTGCTTCTTAAGCAGCTGAATGGCTTCAAGGGTTTTGCCTTGTTGGTGCAGCAGTCCAGCTAGGTCTTTGACAGCACTTTCTGGCCTGTCTCCTTGCTTGATAGCTTTTTTGTAAAGTTGTTCGGCTTTAGAAAGGTCTTTATCTACGTACTCAGACCTTTTAGCTTGGGCATAAAAGGAGTCTCCTTTAGGCAGGGGGTAGTGGGTTCTGGGTTTGTTAGTGTCTAGAGGTTTCAAAACGTTGTTTTTTGTGACTTTTTTGATAGTATATACATCACTTTTGGTTAGGGTGCCAAACACGATATCTTCCATTTTGTATTTGATTATACCGCTCGATCATATTTAAGCTACAAGTCATTAAAATAAATTGCATTTACACACCCCAGAGTTGTTTTCAGTCCGCATGTAAATCAAACTAGAAATAGAAGACTCAAGTTTCCGAATAGTGTACTTAAGTTCTTTGTTTTGATCTTCTCTGTTTCTAAGTTGCTTTTCACTCCAGTTAAGTTTTTCTTTGGCTAAGAAAACTTCTTGTTGGAGCTCTGTGATGTGCGAGTACAAGTGACCTTCTTTTTGGGAGCTAATGGGACTCTCCCCAAAGTCAATTAAGCTTTCTTTGGGCCGACTTACTTCTTCAATCATCTCCCCAACTACTCCTTTTAACTGTTCTAGTTCGTGTTCAAGCATTCCGAATTCCCGGGACTCTTGTTCTTGCTTAGCAGTGTAAAGCATAGTAGCGCGTTTCAGAGCTTGCATTTTCTGCGAGATCCGGCCTTTAAGAACCTTAGTGCGCTCTCTGTAGCCCTTTACTTTGGCAGCTTGGTACTTAACTTCATCTTCGCAGTCTGAGTTGGTGATGCTACTTTCGAAACTGGTTGAGTGGGAAGAAACGGGGTCTACTTGGTATTCTTCAGGAGGAGGGTTGGCTTGGCAGGACTCAGGGGAAAGTATCCTTTTGTTTTTAGTGGAAATCTGAGAAAGTTGGTTCATGCTTTGTTCCAGTTCTGACGAAAGGTCAATGTTAACTAAACTCGAGTACTTCTTGAGGTTGTTTATTCGCTTAGAGACCTCTCGTATAAATTCATTAGATACACCTTTTCTTTCCATAAAAATGACCAATTTAAAGTTAGTTTTCGAATAGTGTTTTTAGGCAATTTGTTATTTAGACCTTAAAAAATGTGTTTGCAAGTTGACGGCACCCCTTGTGATTCTAGTTGTGGTCACGGATTTTCTTCACAGTTAAGTCAGGTCAACGTTGAAACCAGTGCTTGCAGCCAGCAGCAACAGCTTCAAGAACTACTTGAAGAAAACACCCAACTCCTCAAAAAGGTCATGAAGCAAACCAAGAAAGTAACCAAAGAGTTCGGGTACTTGATGGAAGAACTCAAAACTAGTAAATAATAAACCATCAGTCCTTGTCAGTACAAGTGCTTAAGTCGATCTGACATGTTCGATAATAAATGAACACTCAAAGCTTGAAGATAGTTAGAGGAGAAGAAATCAGGAAACTCCGAAGCCTCCCTAAAAGTTGGCCAGAAATGCAACAAACCCTCAAAAACCTCTTCGGAACCAACGACTTCCACGTGACTTACCTTGATGAAGAAGGAGACCTTATTACTATTTCAAATGACCAAGAGCTCAAAGAACTCTACCAGAAACAACAAGGCACTATCAAACTAGTTCTGCGCGACTACGACCTTTCCCAAAGCAAAGCTAACCAGATGCTTGAAAGAATTGATACTTTAAGAGACAGCCTTGCTCAGGTGTCTGTCAGAAGCAATGGTAGTTTTGAAGACCTAGAAACCAGAGACTGTCCTAAAAGCCCAACTCAGAAGTCCCAAGAACTAAGCATCGACGTAACTCAGCTAAGGCAAATCATCCAAGAAGAAGTCCAGAAAGCCATTGAACCCAAAACCACAGTTCACCATGGAGTTACTTGTGACGGGTGCAACGTTAACCCCATTGCTGGTATCAGGTACAAGTGCTTTGTGTGTCCTGACTTTGATTACTGCGAGAAGTGCGAGGATAGCATTGAACACCCTCATCCTTTTATTAAGATGAAAACTCCAGGAGCTCCCTTCAACAACTGCAGAGGAGGAGCCCCCTTCAACAACCGGAGAGGACCTCCTGCCTTTGTGAAGAAGTTCATGAAAAACATTGGGAAGGAGTTTAAAAACTCAATGCTCAAAAACAAGCTTAAAGCCAAAGTAGTGGAGCACATTACTATTCAAAAGAACCAACTTGTAAAAACTGGAACTACTCTTACCAAGCAGTGGCGAGTTATGAACAACGGGCAAGTGGCCTGGCCAGACGACACCAAGTTGGTTTTCAAAAAAGGAAGTTTGATCGGCGAAGAAAGCTTTGTAGGCGGAGTCTTGCCTGGAAACTACGTTGAACTTGAAGTGAACTTAAGAGTGCCTGAAGTGCCTGGGAAGCATAAAGGAGTCTGGAACCTCCAAACTCAGTGCCAAAACTTTGGTAAACTCAAGACTGTAGTAAAGGCTACTGAGCTTAACGAAGAAGACATGGAAAAGGTCTCCCAACTAGTCAAAATGGGCTTTACTGCTGAGCAGGCTATTTTGGGTCTGCAGCAAGCCGAAGGAGACATGTCTGTGGCTGTCTCCCAAATCTTTAAGACTAATTAAAGTCGTGGTATAAAAACTACCCTGTAACTTATAAAATGGGTTGCAAAAATTCCAAAGAGGAGCCGCCAAAGAAACAAGAGAAAGTTTCAACAATAAAGACTTCCACTTCAGGAGTGACTTTGCACTACTTCGACTTGTATGGAAGGGCCGAGGTAATCAGAATGGCACTGAAATACTTGAAGATCGACTACACTGAAAACGTGGTTAGTATGGAAGAATGGCAGACATGCGATAAAACCCCTTATGAGTTTGGCCAGCTGCCTTGTTTGGAAGTAGACAACACCAGACTGGTGACTAGCCGAGCTATATTAAGGTACATTTGCATGAAGAATGGTCTTTACCCCGAAGACAACATGGAAGTTTACAAAGTAGAATCAATATGCGACTTAGTTTCGGACGCACTTGAACCATTGATTCCACTGGTGTTTGCCAACAACACTGAAGGAGTAGAAAATTACTATAGAGAAAAAATGCCCTCCATACTCGAAATGATGGAAAACCGCCTTAAGCAGAACACCAGCGAAAACCACTTTTTAGAAGACAAAACTTCTATGGCAGACTTTGTGGTGTTTGAGTTCCTTTACGACTTCTTTATGTCAGCTTCTAAAAGAGATAGTTTTGGAGACTTGTTGGAAGAAGTGCCTGTTCTGAAAAAGTTTGCAGAAAACTTTATGGATTCTTCAGAAGAACTGAAGGAGTACCTAAGCACAAGACAAGCAAAATTCCTTTAATTAACTTCAGCAATTAAAAGGAACTGCCTTAGTTGAGTAACTACTGAAAAAGCTTGGTCTGCTTTGAAGCTTAAAGCTTTCCCCTTTACTTCAATAATGAAGTGGTTGTGAGTTTTAGGGTGCATATAAACACTGTCTATGTCTTCTGTACAGAAAGAATCAGTTGTATGTGCGTACTTAAGTTTGATTCTAGGTTCTGGTGCTTTGGAAATGGTTATTTGGCAAGGGTAACTCATTAGAGTTATCAGTCTGGAGACCTGGAAACTTCTGTAGTTGTTAAGGGCTTGCAATAAAGTGTGTCTTTGCTGCTGTAGTTGAGTGGCTATGTTGCGCTGGGTGTTTTGGTGGTGTTTTAGGTTGGTATGTATACTGGATATGTACAAGTCTAGAGTGTTGAGTTGTTTTTGTAATTCAAGTTTTTTCTGGTTGACTGAAGCTAGGTTTTTATTGTTGACTTCAAGAATTTCTTCTATGAAGTTGTTGGACGTTTGGAGTTCTTTAGAGTCTTTAGTTAATTGCTGAATTTGACCAACTAGTTTCCTGACTGAGTTTTTCTTTTGGTTAATTTTGTGTTTTAGAGAAGAAATGGTTTTTTCTAGTTCGTTGATAGAAGCTTTGTTGGCATCAAAGGTTCTTTGGCACTTGCTAAGTGCATCTTACCACTTAAGTTCTTCAATTTGGTGTTTTTTCTGAGAGTTCAAGTAGCTAAGTTCAGCTATGTTGATTTCTAAGACTCCTTGTTTGGTTCTGCAGTTTTCAAAGCTAACTGAACTGTTGGAGTTCAAAGCTGTCTTTATAGACTGGATTTCCTGTGTCAGCTTTTGGTCTTCTAATTCCTGTTTAAAAATTACTTGTTGGCAAATAAAGCGTTCTTTTTGCTCCATAGCGTTTTTTAGGCTTTGGACTTGGTCTTTGAGGTTTTTTCTGTCTGCTCTTTCTAGAAGCACAGCTTTTTTAAGGATTCCTAGTTTTACTTGAGGGTCATCAGTATCCATTTTAGTCTAGAGTTTTGCTGAGCAGTAATAACATGAAACCACCTAAGAACTGGGTTTTCCTAATCCAAGTTATACTTTTAGGCTCAATAAACCAAACACAAAGGTACTTACTAGGCTACATGGTCTCAGTCACCAACATACTTGAAGACACAAACACCTCTAACACTGAGTATGGAGTGCTTTCAGGTCCTGCTTTTCTTTTAGTTTACTCTTTAGTGATCCTTCCTATGGGACGGCTAGTTGACTACTTGAAGAAACCTAAGTTGTTCTTCCTTGGAATCTGCTTAGCTTGTTGCGCTTGCTCTGCAGCAAACGTTTTAGCTACTTCTTTTTGGGGACTGCTTTGGCCTAGGGCTTTGTTTGCCCTTGCTTCAGCTGCTGTGGATCCTTTGAGTCTGAGGCTCATGACTCTGCAGTTCCCTCCTGAAAAAAGGGGGGTGGCGTCTGGGTGCTACTTTCTAGTGATTTACATAGGAATCTCTGCAGCAAGTGCACTTATGCTAGTGGGGGAGTACTATGGGTGGCGTGTTTGTTACTTGCTGATAGCAGGTATAGGTGCAGTAACTACGCTACTTGTAGGGTTCTTTTTGGACGACATAGAGAACTTCCAGATGAACACTGAAACTTACACCACAAAGCAAGACATTCAAGAGTTGTACAAAAACAAAACCTTGGTGTTTACTATCAGTGGTTTGTTTTTCAACTACATGTGCGGGTTTGCTAAGTCGTTTTATGAAGCTTTGTACTTCATCGAAGCTTTTCCAGACAAAGAAAACACCTACGCTGTTTTAAACTCAGTGTGCATAATACTCTTTCCAATAGGGCCTATAATAGGTGGGAAGCTGTCTGACATCAAAGAAAAGGAAAACTCAAGGTGGAGGCCACTTATATGCTGTTTCACACTTTTGTATCCCATTCCACTTTACTTGGTTCAGTACTTGTCGCCTTACTTTTGGCTAGCTATGGTGGGGACGTTTTTGATTTCTCCTGTGGGCGAGACTTACATCAGTGTGTCCTACGCCATTATGATTAACGTAACTACTCCGCGAGTGCGTGGTTTCCAGACAGCCTTTATGATTTCAAGCACTTTTGTTGCAGGAAGCATCACTACAGTGGTGTTGGGGGCTGCAGACACAAGTTTGGAAAACTTAAGAGTGACATTGCTAGTAATAGTTTGCTTTGGAAGAAGTTTGGCTGCTTTGTTTTTTTACTTGGTGTCAAGAGTTTACCCAGAAGACCTAGAAAGAGCCAACTCTAAGTCACAAATCCTACTAGAAGACTAACACTTATTTTAATCTTAAAGATACTATAGTAAAGTTCTGCTAACTCAGAAATTCTTGTTGGGCAAATGATCGAAATTTTAAAAAGAAAATGTAAGGGCCAGTTAGGTCAAGGTCAAGTAGCATGCCCAGAAGACCTGTGTCTTCAAAAAGGTCGTTTTCTTTAGGCAACTATGTAATCGGGAGAACCATTGGCCAGGGAACCTTTGGAAAGGTCAAACTCGGAACTCACGTTCCAACTGGTGAAAAAGTTGCTATCAAAATTTTGGAAAAAGACAAAATCAAAGAACCTGCTGACGTAGAAAGAGTTTCACGCGAAATCAAAATCCTCAAGATGATGCGGCACTCTAACGTAGTCCAACTCTATGAAATAATCGAAACCCACAAAGACCTGTACTTAATCATGGAGTACGCTAGCGGAGGCGAACTCTTTGACTACATAGTTTCTAAGGGCAAACTCCAAGAAAAGCAGGCCTGCAAATTTTTCCAGCAACTCATTGCAGGTGTGGAATTCATACACTCTATGAACGTAGTGCACCGCGACTTAAAACCTGAAAACTTGCTGTTGGACGTCAACAACGAAGTCAAAATAGTGGACTTTGGGCTAAGCAACTCTTACTTGCCTGGATGCACTTTGAAAACTGCCTGCGGAAGTCCTTGTTACGCAGCTCCTGAAATGATAGCTGGAAAGTCCTACCACGGACTAGGGGCTGACATTTGGAGCTCAGGGATAATCATGTTTGCGATGATTTGCGGTTACTTGCCCTTTGAAGACCAAAACACTTCTAAACTGTACCAAAAAATACTTAACGGGGATTACAAGATCCCTAAATGGGTGAGTGACGAGGCAAGGGACTTGCTTAAGAAAATCTTAAACACCAACCCCAGAGACCGCTACACCATTGAAGACATCAGAAAGCACCCTTGGTTCAAAATCACTTCATTATACTTTCCTCCCAAAATCGACCAAAACATTGATGAAGGCATTCTTAAAGGTGTCGAAGAACTTGGTTTCGACCCTGAAAAAACTCGTCAGAGCGTTAAAAGTCGAAAACATAACAACTTAACTACTACTTACTTCCTACTGTTAAAGAAGAGACTCATGACCCAGCCAACTAAAACTCCTAAACCTCCTCAAGACCCACGTCCTAGGCGTCCCGAAACGAACCAAATGGCTTTTAGGCTGGATCCTAAGTCTCACAGAAGACGCGAAAACTCCGTTAACAACGGAAGTGTTTCTCCACGCACTAAAGCTAGTTCTGTTTCCCCGAGGTCAAGGGACTTAAGAACCAAACAGATCATTATGCCCAAAGCACCCCCGGAACCTCCTGCTAGGCCCCGTGTTTACAAAGGCCGGGCTGCACGCATTCGGACTCCTTTCCGCGACATACGCAAAACTCTTAACAGCAGTGTGAGGCAAAGTCCTAGGATCGACATTATCATGCGGAGGACCTTTATTCAGGACGTGGCTGTTTGAGTATAATTTAAGTAAGGGGACTAAATATGATTTACATGAAGGAGAACTGCTCTTCTGTGAAAACCCTTTTGCACAACTTGTTCACTAAAAAAGAAGTCAAGTACAAAACTGAGATCTGCAGGAACTGGCAAGAAGGAAACTGTGCTTTTGGAGAGAGTTGTGTTTATGCACACGGAATTGAAGAGCTGCGTTGCAAGTCTAACTGCAGAGCTAGGGACTGCAAACAGTTTTTAGAAAGCGGGTACTGCTTTTATGGAAGCAGGTGCCAGTTTTCCCACGACTTCACAATAGTGTCTAAAAGACCTTTTTGTAGCGAAAAGACTTTTGGTGTATTTATAGACCAAGGTCCTTTTTATTTAATTAATTAGTTTCTAGGAACTGCTGATTGCCTACCCACACGTGGAATATATCTGTCTTCATAACGTTTCCGTGGATGTCCTCAGCCTCAATGTAGTAGTCCAGTAAAACCTTTCTATAGCCTTTTACTTGGAAGTAGTACTCGTCAGCTATACTTTCTGGCAGGTCAGTTAGTCCTTGGAAGCAGTTTCCTTTCCAGTTGTAGAAGTTACCTTTGGGGAACTCCCTTTTAACCATGTCGAAGGTAACCCAGTTTGAAACGTAGTTGTTGTTGCAGGTGTAAACTTCGTTGTAGTTTTCGTCAAGGGGATTAACTCCGTCTTTGTCTTCTCTCACAAACAACTGGACTCTTTTGACTCCAGATACGTCAAACACAAAAGTGTACACGTAAAAATCAGTGCTTTGCATTTGCCACTGGTAGTGAGTAAGTGAACCGTATTGGTAAGAACCTGGGTTGTAAGGCAATCTGTAAGGCTTCCAAACTGAAGGGGCAATGGTGTCTTGGTAACTTCCTTTAAGTGCTTGTTTAGCCCACCAAATAGCAGAGTTACCTGCAATAGTTGACTTAAGGCACATATCCAGAGTCCCAGTTCCGTAGTAAAGATAGCCAGATGTAAGTGCTGGCAAGTAGTGGTGCCAAGCAACTTCGGCAGGAGTAGCATCGCTTTGGGGGCTTTGAACTTGTTCCTTCCTCACTCCTCCACTGACTGCCTCTGCGGTTTCAACCCAGTTTTCAATAGCAGTAGTTATGGCGTAGTGTCTTTGTTTGTCAGACCAACCGTCAGTAACGTTGAAGCTGCCGTTCTCCGCAAAAAGAGGCCAGTTCCAGTTTACAAAGGTGGGGTCTCCAAAGTCACCTGAAGCGTTAATCCAAGCTCCGTCTTCAACGTGGACCACGTCGTTTTCGTCAACTGGGTAGTCGTGGAGGTACTGCTGAATAGTAGTGGGTTCATAACCTTGCTGAACAGCTTGGCCTACTAGGTTCTTCACACACTCCATGTAATAAGAGTAACCTCCTCCAAAAGCATTGTCTCCGTCATGCGCCAGAATCACCAAAATAGGGTGTTGGGGGTCTCCTGCACCTGATATTTGGTTCATGTCGTTGGTGGAGTAACACTCGTAACCGTCCATCCAAGACATTGCCATAGCAGAAGGGACCACTATGATTTTGTGCTCTTTTCCAGACTCAGGGTCTACGTATTTGGCGTAGTGAGGTCTAAAAGAGTAAGGATAGGCGTTGTTTGGAGCACAGCCCCTGGAAACCTGCATTTTGAACCAGTTGTCTTGGGGAGGGTTTATCTGGTCAGCTTTGTTGGGGGGCGTGTTGTTGTCTCCGTACTTAGAGTACTGGTAATTCTTGCAAGCCCTTGAAATATGATTGTTTGGAACAATCACCCACTCGTACCCAGCCTCCACCAAACTCGGAATCAGAGTTTCAGAAAAAGCCATTTCAGCTGGGAAGAACCCTTTGGAAACTCCGCTACCCCAGGTTTTTTCACTCACAATCTTTTGAATTGCAATTTCCATATCAAAAGCCTTTTTGTGAACCAGAGGTCCTAAGGCATGGTGGTAAGGGAATCCTACAATGTCCAGCTTAGTGAAGCCGCCTGAAGTTTTTTCTTGCCGAGCCTGGCTGTATTTATTATTCCAGCCTCCGTAGTACCCGTAGGAGTTATGGCTGGCAAGCGAGTTAACGTTTTCAATTAAGTCTCCAGGGTAGGTAATTTGGACTCCAAAGTCAGGGGCATTGTAAACAGAGTTGATTGAGTCAGCTGCCCTGTACTGGTATATGGCTTTTCTGTCGTCCTTTCCAAAAATGTCCCCTAAATTGTTTTCGGGGTGGCCGCCCTGACTGCTTTTCATTTGTATGGACTCGTACGCAAATTGGTAAGTTAAGTTGTTGTAGTGACTAGGAGCAGGCCAGTATATAGGCTGTTGCAAGTGCCAGAGGTAAGACAAAGCTAACTTAGTAGCTTGGGTGCTGGAAACTATCAGTGCTGTTAGAAGCAACCACATTTTACTAGTTAACCTCAGCCAATATTTAAGCGCTCATAATAAACAAAACTTAATTAGTACTATTGACAAAAAGCAACAGCTTTTCCCACTCTGGAGAGTTAAGTCTACTCAAAAGTTCTAACGGAGAAACTCCATTGAAGTCCCTGCACTGCAGATCAGCCCCGTTTACAATGAGAAGTTGAGCTATTTGGGGCTTATTGTTATTGATTGCTAGGTGCAAAGGAGTACCTCTAAAGTTGTTATCGTATAAATTAGGAGAAACTCTGCAAGTTTCTAACAAGTACTTCAAACACTCATAAGAGTTCTTAGTCACACAATGGTGCAACACTGAAAGAGTTCCATCCCCCCGAACAGCATCGTAGCCTAGTTGTATTTCGTAAGCCAAACTTGGAGCATCATCTTCTTCTAAACTCTGCAAGACTTCATAGACCCTTCTATATTCTTTCCTGGCATAAGTCCTTCTTTCTCTACGTCTGACCTCAGTCATTATAAATGAAAAGGAACTTAAGAGAACTAGTGAGTTTCGAGGAGTCGCCTATACTCAACATAGACCAGTACACACCCTCTTCTGAGGAACAGAACATTGAAATCCCCAGTTTCTCCAAGAACTCCTTAGAAACCTCTTTGCAAGAATTCAAAAACTCACTTAAAAGAGACAAACACAACTTCACCAAAAACTGCGACCATCTCATCAAAAGAATCCACCAGGCCTTAGAAAACATCGACTCTGAAGAAAGCTTCCGAATTCCTGAAAAAGACCAACTGCCCGCTTAATAACTTAAATTACCCCACTCTGTACCCTTGGCCTGAAAAAGGCTGTCGTTGACCGGAGTCCCTTGCAAAGTTCCAAGCCCCAGTCATATCTGTACCTACGAACTTCTCAATGTAGAGGGCTTTGAGTTCTTTGTAACACAAAAAGGCATAGTAAATACTCACTATGTAGAAAGGAACTTTCAGCAGTCCTAGAACCATAAAGAACCCCTTCTTAGTCAGCACTCCTGCAGACATGTAAAAATTGCCAAGCAACAGAACTCCTGACAAAAAGTCCATCATCGAAAGCACTATGTAACACACACACAAGCACCAGTTAGCGCTTTGTGTGGAACAGTAAAGCAGAAGAGCGCCTATCATCATCATGAATCCCGACCACGCTTCAACAGCTAAGTTCAGAACTCCCAGTCCCACCTGCACCAGACACGCACTCCAAAGTACTTTGTAAAGCTTGTTTAAATAAGGAGTAGGAACTATTCCAGTGGGCATACAACACAGCATTTTAGTTTATTAACAGTGGCTCTTTTAAAGGGGTCTTCTTTTTCCTCAAAAAAGCCAAACAAGAACAACAAGAAGTTTCTTCTTCCAAAGGGACTTCGTAGTAGATTTGAGGAGCTCTTGGCTTCCTTTTTTGGATGCCTACTTTTTGGAGCTTAGACAACTTCATAAGGTCCCTTTTCCGAGAAGACCCATCTAGGTCTTCGAAAATAACTTCTTTGGTGGTTTGGGTGATGTTCAGGGCTTTTTGGGGGTCTTGGGCTTGGTTGTAGTTTTTGAGGGCACTGATCCACTTCTCGAACTCTTCTTGGGAGTTAGCTTGTAACTTAAGTACTCTGTTAGAAGTCACTACGTCGAACTTGAGACTTTGGGCTTTGTACACAGAAACCTCTTGGACGTCCTTCATTTGGATGTAGTTGCTGGCTTTGTAAGACTTGTGGGAGTGGTACAAGTAAATCCTTCCGTTTTTAACAGACACGTACCTGGGCTTCCACTTTATCAGCGACTGTTTTCCCTTTTTGTTGAGGTAGCCTTCGATGGTTGTGTTGCTTGGTTCTAGGATGCGTGTGTTGCGGCGAGGTCTACTTTGTGGAAGTGCAGGAGCAGGTTCTTCTTCGTCCTTGAGTTCTTCTACGTCAATGCCTTGGAACAGAACTGAGCCTCTTTTCTTGGTTTTTTGGTTTAAGTTTCTGATTTCTATCAAAGTTTGTTTGGCTGCAGCTACAGCTTCTTTTTTTTCGTCGGGTTCAAGGTCACTTCTCATTTCTATGAGGAATTTCTAAGTAGTGCTTACTGCTACTTCGAAGTCAAAAAACTTCCCGTGGGTGGCTTTTAGGTTTTTAACGGCTTCTTTAATTTGACTAGGCAGGGCTTCTAGGAACTCATTGATTTCTTGCAAGGCTTTGATCTCTTGCTCAAGGAGTTCAGAGTCGAATTTCTTGGCAAAGTGACTTTGGAGCATACTGGCGTCGCTTCTGAGAGTTTCAGTGAGCAACAAAACAGACTCTGACTTAAGTGCCTGTCGGTTCCTGAATATGCAAGTTACGTACTTGGCACAAATTTCTTCTAAAAGGCTCCTCCAAATGTGGCGGGCAAACTTTTTCTGGAGGTGTTCTTCGTACTTGCCGAACTCCTCCACTACTTCTTTGAGGATCACTTCCATGTGCAGTTCGTGAAAAGGTCTTTGGAAGGACTGGTCTACTTTGATTAAAAGGGTTTCAGTGAGGTAGTTCTTGACTCTCAAACCCAAGTCCGAAATAGTTGTGGAGAACTCTTTTAAGTCCAGGTTCTGCAGTAAGAGCTCAGAGTCGACGTAAGGCTTTAAAAGAGCAAACCAGTTTTTGCTGCGTTCTATGAGAAGACACGAGTCGTTGCATAGCCCAATTAAAAAACTCAGTTCCAGCAAAGCTTCACTGTTAATTAACTCGTAAATAGAGTACTCGAACTGAGTAACAGTGTCTTTAAGTAAGTTTATAACGTTCAAAGCAAAGCTTTTAGTGCTCACTTCCTGGACTTTAAACAAATAAGGTTCGACTATTGAACAGATTTCAGAGTAACACACTATGTAGTAGTCAGAGTCCTTGTCTAAAACGGGTTTGCCTTCTCTAACTGAGTTCATTACACTCGAAAGACTTTCTGTGCTTTGCGAGAACCCTCTGTTGCAGTAAACCAGTATTAAAAAGTCAACACTGTTTTGGATCTTCTGGTCCACTACTCCGATTTCGTTTAAGTTGGCGTCGTAGCTAATTAGCCACTTAATCAAATCCAACAACTGAGTTTGGGCCATGCTAGTTCCTAGTAAGTTCCAAGTTCTGCTTAGCATTTCGCAGAGCTTCTTGTGAAAAGCTTTGGTGTAGCACTCAGCCACATCAACTCTTTGAGGTTTGTTAGCCATACAGCCGTCAACTACTGAAAGAAGACCCTGAGTAAGAGTTCCAGCTACTTCCAAAGCTTTAGAAACCTCCTTGGCGTTCTCTAACTGTTTAGCAGCTTCTTTGAACTCTTCAGTGACTTTTCCTTTCAAAGAAGAAGCTCCGTGGTTGTCGAAAAGTTCCTCCAACTTCTGGATTGCTTTGGGGTTGCCTGTGATGCTTGAAACTACTCCTTGGGCGTGCTCCTGACTTTGTTGGATTGCTTCGACCCACTTGTCCATTTCTTCTTTGGTGTCTGCGTTGAGTTGGTAAATCCGAGTGCCTACGTCTAGGTAAAAAGAGTGCCCGGAGTCCCGGGACTTACTCATGTCCTTGATTCGGATACTGCTGATGCGAGTAGGAATGTACCCGTGGTGTTCAGAGTCGTCTTCAGGCCCTTTGTAAGAGAAGTAGTAAATGTGGTTGATGTACATCCAAGGAGGCAAGGACTTTTCAGGGATTTCGTCAGAGTCCTCTTCAGAGCCTGTTCCCTTAATCAAGATGAACCACCTTCTCTGGAAGTACTTGACTTTTCTGCTTCTTTTGTTGAGGAACCCACAAGTGACTTTGTTCTGGATGACTTTGTGAGGGAAGTCACAGATGTAAGGCCAGATGCCTTTGGAGTTCATGATCTGCTGTTCTTCGTTTGCGGGTTGGAAGTTAGCTACTGTAGGTGAGCCTAAGTCGGATTGGGATCTGATTAAGTTAAGCACGTTGGAGTCTGTGAACTTGGGTTTCCAGGACTTAAGTTTGTTAGCACGTCTTGTAGGGGAGCTGTCGGGGGAACTTTCAGTGTGTTCCATAAGTAAGTTGAGTGCTTGGATCCATATGCTTTTGGTGTCGGGGTTTTCGGCTTTGAGTTGGAAAGTCCGGTTGCTGAAAACTATGTTGAAGTGGTTGTCGTCTACTTCTTGGATTTCTTCAATTCCTTGAATTGGAATGACTCCACTGGGAGTTGTTCCTTGCTTTGGTCTTTGGTTGAAGTAAGCCAAGTGCTTTCCAGAGTCCTTTATAGCAAAGTAGCGTTTTTGGTAACCTTTTAGCTTGCTGGGGCTTTTTTTTTTAAGGAAGCCTTCTAAGCAAACAGCTTTTTCAAAAGAAATCATATAAATGGAAGCTAGTCCTGACGTTCAGGAAATGAACCACTTCAAAGAAGTAGTTGCTGCTTTTTTCAACTACCAAATTGACTCCATGAAAGAAGTCATCCGCACCCACAAAAACTTTGCTTCCCTCAAACAAGAGTACCTTGACAAACTCCCAGAACCCTTTGAACAGCGCATTAACAGACTCAAAGAGTCTATAGTCACTAACTACTTCTTTTTAGTCCACTTAGTCCACCCACACAGAGACTTGTTTGACCACGAAATCCTGCCTGACGGAAGACTTCAACTTAAAAAGCTAGAAGTTCCTTATAAAAACGTCAGCAAACTCAGGTCCACCTTAAGACAAATTGTGCGCGACTGGACTGCTGTAGGCAAGCCAGAAAGAGACATGTGCTACACACCTGTAATCCAAGAACTCCAAAAGTCCTTTCCACAAAGCAAAGGAGTTTCAGTACTCGTTCCAGGCTGTGGACTGGGACGCCTTCCTTACGAGTTAGCCAAACTGGGCTTTAAAGCCCAGGGGAACGAGTTTTCCTACTTCATGCTTTTGACTTCTGACTACCTTTTGAACAAAACCACAGAAGCCAACCAGTTCAAAATCATGCCTTTCATACACGACTTTTCCAACGTCTTCAGACTGCAAGACGTGTTCCGCGAAGTCAAGTTGCCTGACGAATGCGCTGCACACGAACTGCCTGAAGACTCAGACTTGTCTATGGTAGCTGGGGAGTTTTTGGAAGTGTACAGTCAACAACTGGGTGTTTGGGACTCTGTAGTGACTTGTTTTTTCATGGACACAGCTAACAACATTATAGAGTACGTCGACACTATTTACAAAGCACTTAAGCCAGGAGGAGTGTGGGTTAACTTCGGACCTCTGCTGTACCACTACGCAGACTTAGAAGACGAAGTAAGCATTGACTTAAGTTGGGAAGAGTTCCGGCATGTGGTAGTTCAGTTTGGGTTTGAAATAGTCATGGAGGACTCCAAAAAGTCATCTTACGCCTCAGAAGCCAACGTGATGCTGGAAATCGCTTACAACTGCATTTTCTTCAAAGCAATTAAACCTGCACTTGTTTAATCCTCTGCTAACTTATTATCGACAGCTTGGCGCTTGGAAGAAGCAATTTCTACAATCTCAATGATGTGGTTTCTGTTGCGGTCGTGTTGGTCTTCTTTGAACTGTTCAATGAACTTTTCCATTTTGCTTTCGTAGTTCTTAGAAACCTTTTCTTCGATTTTGAAAACAGCTGACTTGTACTCTTCTTGGAGAGTAGTGATGGCGTTGGTGAGGGGTTCTTTTTGCTGGAAGACTTCGCGTTGTTGAGGAGTGTAGTTTTCCATGTCTGCGTTTTCTGAACTGAAGGCTTGGATTTCTTCCTTCATTTTGTTGTCTAAGTCTGTGAAGTAGTCTGCTATGTCTGCGTTGACGGTTTCTTGGAAGTCTTTGGCTTCTTCTTTGATTTGCTCCACAACTGTTTTCAGTTTCTTTTCGAAGCGGTTGATGGCGTCGTTGAGTCTTTCAGAAAGGGCCATTTCTTTTTCTATGAGTTGGCTTTCTAAGACGTCTGCTTTGCTTAGTAGTTGTTTAACTGCTTCTTCGCTGTTTTCGTCTTCTTCGTTTTCTTCAAAGTTTTTGAAGCAGTATTTTTCTTCTTTTTCGTAGGCTGAAATCAGTTTAATCGACTCTTCTTCGCAGTCCCTTTCGGCTTTGGTCACTGACTTCTCGAACTTCTCAATGAGTCCGTTCATCTCTGTGTTGAGTCCAATTATTTTGGTTTGGAAAGCTGCTGTTTTGTCTTTGAACTTTTCAGCGAACTCCCTGTACATCTCTTCTTGGTCAGTCAGCAGTGCTAGGTTGGCTTCTTCTTCTTCGTTGTTTTCTGAGAGTTTCTCCAGCACGTTGTGGGTCTTTTCTAGGTAAGCTTCGCTGAGTTCAGCTATTCTTTTTTCTTCCGAAGCTTTTTTTTCAGGGTCTTCTTCGCTTTGTGCCTGGGCGTCTTTGCTGAGTAGTTCGTTTCTATACTCTTCTTTGGCTTTGGCCATGTCTTGCGGGTCTATTTGTACGTAGTCTAAGTACTTCAGTTGCGAGATGTAAGCTATCACGTAGTTCTTGTAAGTCATTTCTGAAGTAAGGGGGTTGCCTTCGAGTTTGAGCACTTGCAGGTGTTTGAACCCTCTTAGGTAAGAAATTGTGGGTTCGAAAGAAGAAATTTGGTTGTCTCCTAGAGAAAGCACGTTTAGTTTGGTGTTGGCGTCCAAACTAGGTGGACTTACTTCTTGGATTTGGTTAGAAAATAAACTCAGGTCAGTCAAGTTCACCAAGGACTCCAGGCCTTCAATTACTTTGATTCGGTTGAAAGACAAGTCCAGCCACTCTAGACTTTCCAAGCCTTTGGCGTCTTCAGAGTCCAGTCCTTCTATTCTAGATATTATGTTGTTGTCCAAGCACAACTTCTTAAGTCCACTCAGTCCAGTTAAGTTGCTGATTTTCAAAATGTTTTGGTAACTCAGCCGCAACTCCACTATTTGACTGAAAGGCATGTTGTCCATGCCGTAGATTTGGTTTTCTGCGTTGTACTCTTTAATGTAGTTCCTGATCATTTCGTCGTTTATCACGTTGGGATGTGCAGCGTCTACTTTTTTCTTAGTCATCGTTCTGAAATACTGCTCTTCGTCATTTTCGTCCATTTTAAACTAATTATTGCCATTTAAAACGCTTCTGAAAAGTTGTGGCCAAGTACTTCTTGGTAAAGCATGTTACTCCACACGTCGTTGTAGCCTTCGATTTCTTCTGAGTTGAGGTGGGACACGTAGAAACTCACAGACTCTTCTTGCAAAAACGAGTCAGGAACTTGGTAGTGGTTTAGCCCTTGCAGGTCAAAAAACAGTCTGAACGTGTTGCTTATTGAAGCCCTCACTGACCTTAGTTCTACTGAAAGTTGGTTCCAAAACGAAGGGAACTCCTGGGTGGAAACCAGGACCCAAGTGCCTTCTTTTGCACTCCTGACTATCAAAGACACTGTTTCTGAAGAGTCTTCAGGGTCTGTTCTGATGACTTCCATTCCCACTGAGTAGTAGTTCGCCAGCGAGCACAAAGTGTTGACTAAGTTCACTCCAGGCAGTGAGTGCACTGCAATTGGGTAGTGCCAACTAGCAGTTTTGATGAAAGTGTGTAGTCCAGGGAGTTCTTCTTCGTAAGCAAGTACTTGGTTCAGAGTTTCAAAAATAAACTGTCTCAAAAGTGACTTTAAAGTAGAGTTGGGGAAGTGCACAGCAGCTAACAGTCTAACTTCTACAGGGATGTTTTTGCGTTCTTGCAAAGAACCTTCTTCAACAGCTGCTTTGAGTTCTTCCAAGTAGGACTTGTAGCCTCCAAGTACACTTGAAAAGGTACTTTCTAGTTCCTCGAAACTCAGTACTTCGGACTTATAGGCGTCCAAAGTCTTCATCCACTGCATGCAGCCTTCAAACTTCAAAAAGAGTTCTCCAAACCTTTCTAAGTACTTCTGACTCACCACTCCTTCTGCACAGCTCACTTTCAAAGCCAGCATTAAATAAAACAAACTTGAGTAGTGTTGGTGTACTCCACCAACTGCGCAAAAGCAAATCCCCAAAAAGGCTTTGCGGGCAAAAAAGTCTTCGTCAATGCTTACTTGTTCTTCCGCAGAGGAGTTGTTTAAGTCCATAGTTTGGTCTCTCAAAGACTTTACAAGCACACACTTAACAATTTCTTTGAAGTGACTCCAGGAGTAAGAGTTGCCTTCCAGCAGTGCAGCCAGGTCTTTTAAAGCTGAGTAAACTAAGTAGGTGTGCTCTGAGTACTTCAAAAGTACTGGGTACTGTTCCATAAACTGTTTAAGTGCTTGTTGGGCTCCTAAGTAGTTCGAGTAAGCTTTTCCAGCCTGTTCAACGATTTTAACAGTTTCTGTGTAAAACTGGTAGTTCTTAAGTGACTCTTCGTTGCACTGCAAAATGGCGTTTTTCTTTTGTTCCTTTAAAAGACTCCAGTTTTGTTTGGCTTCTAAGTAAACTGAGTGCAGTTCGCAGAACTCCTGGTACTCACTAGGTAGTAGACTTTCCAAAAAGAGCTGTTTAAGTTCTAACTGGGCTTCTTGGGTTTGGAGTTGAGTGTTGGCTTCTATGTTGATGGTGTTCCAGAACTTCTTGGGCAACTTAACTTTCCTTCCACTCCAGATGTACACTCCTTTCTTAAAGCTGTTGTTTTCGCATATTTCTAAGTTGTCTTCCCAAAGAGTCTTTAAGTGGAAACTTTGCTGGCAGTAACCTCCGCCTATTTTCCAGGAGTCCAGGTCACACTTCTCTGGTTCTGGGTTGAAGTCACTTAAAAACACTTGGGTCCCAGCTTCTTTGGCACTTTCGAGTTGGGAGTCACAGGTTCGTGCTGAGCACTTGACTGATATAAAGGGCTCTTCAGTTAGTTCTGGAAGGGCTTTTTTGAGTTCGCCAGACTCGTCAACAAACAAACAGAACTTAGAAAAGTGGTAAGTAAGCAAAGCTTCGTAGGCTGAGGAAGGCTCTAGTATCTTGGGGAACTTAGTTTTGAACCCAAGGAGCTCCAAAAAGTCCTTGAAGAACTTTGAGTGGGACTCGTGCCAAATCTCAGAAGACATAATCTGGTTGTTTTCTAAAACTTTAGCCAACGAACTCCTGATTTCAGCTCTGTAGTTCAGAGGAAACACGTTCAACAGCACTACACTAGTTGTAAAGATTAAACAGTCCCCGTGGACTTTTTCTTGTTGCTCCATAACTGCTTCTAGTTTGTCGGCAGTTTTTTGAGTGAGTTGGTTTACTGAAGAGATGATTTGGTTAGTTCGGATGTGGGCAATTTCACTGTCTTTAAGAGGTTCTTTTTGTGAGGAAAGGTTTTCTTTGAACTTTTCTTCTTGGACTCTTAGTTCCTCCAGTTCCTTCTGCATCCTTTCAACTAGGGAACGCGAAGTCTCCACTGCAGTCTTCGTGTCTTCTATTTGTTTAGCTGTTTCTTTAGCTTTGGCTATTTGGGGTCTTATCACTTTGACGAGTTGGAGTCTTTTCGCAAGGTTAAATATGTACTCAAACACAGTTTTGTCCAAAAAGCCCATTTCAGTGGCTTCGTACTCTTGGGCAGTTTCAAAGAGCTTACTTGACACTGACTGCGGAAACTCTCCGAAATGTCTTTCTTCAAGTGCTTTCAGAATAGCTTCTCGGGACTCAGCTCCAGAGACCAGTTTCAAAGTACCTACAAAGTTGCTTTTTTCAAAGTCGTACTTTTTAAAGGCTTGGTAAGACTGGGTGATCTTGTGCTCAACAGGGGTGAGTAGTTGGTTGTTTTCCTGTTGAATTGAGTTGAGTTCTTCAGTTAAGTTAGCAAGTTGTTGGAGTTTGGTTTCAATAAACTGTTGTTTAGCTTCTATTTTACCAGTTAACTCTTGAGTTCTGTCTTTGGTTTGTTTGATGCTGGAGTTGGTTTGCATTGTTTGTTGTTGCAAGTTGGGCATGTTTTTAACTGACTTTTCGTGGAGACGTTCTAAGTCCCTTAAAGTGTCGTAGACTTCAGTGAGTTGTTTTTTCTTGGTCTGCAGAGCTGCTTTCCTTCTGTAAAACATTTCAGAAAACAACTCTAGGAACTCAAACAAACGCTTCACACTGATGAACTCTCCTTGCTTCGCTTCTCCTATGTTCCTGTTGGAAAAGTTCTGTTTTTGGTTGAAGTTGTCTATGGTGCTTTTCACGTACAAAAACAACTCCACTGTTCTGTCTGCCAGCACTGAGTCAAACCCTTTGTTGTAAAGGAATTTTTCTCCCAAAAGCGTGAGTTCTCCAAAGTCCAGGTGGGACTTTTCCCTGATTACGTCGCACTTTTCCAGAACTAAGGGGTACCTTTTTAGGAGTTCGTCCATTACCTGGACTTCTTCAACCACCACTACTAAGTGCAGATACTTGCGAATCAAGTTAAGGCCTGACTGCACGAGGTCTTTGCTGCCTTTCTTCGGGAGTCTTTCTTTTTCAAGGAGTTCTATGCGCTTTGAGTACTCTTCCCACAGAAAGTCTTCGTTGGCAATGAAGGAGTGAACTAAGTCCAAGTAGGAAAAGTCGCTGTAGTGCTGAATCAGAATCACTGTGTGAGGGTGTGACTTTATGTTGTGGAGTACTGAAACGAGTGCGTTTTGGAAAGACTGAGCAAACCTTTCAGAAGAAGGCTCAATGACTCTAGCTCCTCTTAAAAAACAAGCAACTTGGATGCACTCGTAAATGCCTTGTCCTGAAGGACTCAAAACAAAGGTGTGCATGTCGTCAGTGTGGAGACTCCGACTCAAACTTAGAATGTTTTCTAGGTTGTTCCGGTGCAAACTGAACTTGCCCATCCGAGGAACTCTTTCGAGAAGGGCTTGTTGGATTTGGTTGGAGTCTTCAAACCTTTTGTACTTAATTTGCATGTTGAACTTAGGTGGGCATTCCAGCAAGTAGTTCCCGAACACAGCATTGCTCTGCAAATTCACGCCAAACTTGCTTTGGAGGACTTCTTTGAGTTTGGTGTCAAACACCTTTTTTTCCTTGAGGGCGTCTCTGAGGGTTTTCCGCAGTTCAAACTTGATGACCTGGCAAACAAGTTCTTCTTCCTTGATAGTTTTCAGAGCCTGAACTTCTAGGTTCTTGCTGAAGTTAACCATCCGAGTGAAGTTCAGAAGTAGTCTGTTGAAGTTGCACTCTTTAGTTTGCAGTTCCTTCTTGACTTTCACCCAGGCACTGGCTATCATGCCTAAGTACCTCTGCACAAGTGAACTTATTTTGAGTTGGTTGTTGTACACTGAGTTAATGAGCTTTTCTTTAAAGTAAGAAGTGCTAGGAGCGTCTACGTACACTGGGTTCGCCCAGGAACTCGAACTTCCTGTCAAAACAAAAGTTAAGTTTTTAAGACTTCTGAAGTCCCCTGAGGAGTCGTAGTACCCCTTCCACTTCATCCAGGTTTTCACTGCTTCTGAAACTCCTTTGTTGTACACTTGGTCCAAGTGGAGGTCTTCTACTACTACACAGGACACTCCTAGAAGTTTGTTTTGCAGGTGCTTAAGGTCCACTTGTGGTTTGAGTGTAAAGACTTCGCAGTCCAGCCTCCCAACAGCCAAAGAAGCACCTTCGCCACTCAAACCGAAGTGAGTGCCTGGCAGCTGACTGCACAAGTAAAGAGCTCTTTCTACACCTGCCAAAGACTCTTCTCGAATGAACCTTTTGAACTTAACGTTTTCCCAGTTCATCCAGTGCTCAAAAACCTCTTCTAACGGAATAGATATTTTAATGTTGCAGGTTTTAAGCACTCCAATGAACTCTTTGCGTTTGGGTTCTGCCAAAGAAACTCCGTAACTCCACACAATCCCAAGTACCACTGCAGTTTCTAGTCGGGACTTAATGTCCTTAAGGTAGAAAGACTCTGAACTCCTAATGAACTCCTTAATTTCTTCAAGCGAAGCCAAACCTTCCTTTTGGTCAAGGTACTCTCCGTACTTAAGCACTCCTTCCTGAACGAAACTTCTTAAAACTCTTTTGAAGGCAAAGGTCAACGAGTACATGTTCCACTCGTGTTTAAAGTGCTTATTGAGTTTTTCCAGCAGTCTAAAGTGCTTTTCAATGGTTGCTCTAAGTAGTTCCGAACTTACTCCCATGCGGAGCCAGGACTCTTCTGTGCCCAAACGAGCAATGCACTGCCACTCTGGTTGGGTTTTCACTGGCAAAAGCGAAACCTGACTTACAAAAAAAGGTGAAGCACTTGAAATGTCGCTAACTTCCAAAATCACTGGAAAGTCCACTCTAACATGCGAAAAAACATTTTTGGAAGACAGGAACTCAGTAGTTTTTGCCTTAGGGTCTAAAGACTTGCTTTCACTCATGGTTAAAGGAGAGTTCTGCATCAGCCCCAAAAGTGAGTCTGAGTACCACCTTTGGAGTTTCTGGCACTCTAGAACTAACCAACCGTTGTCTTCGCAACATATTTTTTCGAAGAGCGGAGTTTCGTTCTCAGTTGTTCCAAGCAACTCTTCTGGCGTGAACAGGTTGGGGTTGAACACAACCTTTTTAATAGGCACTTGGTTGAGACTTTCCAAAGCAGTGCTTAGTATAGACACTATAGTGGACTTGCCACAATGCTCCTCACCCACTACAACAGTGACTTTGCTCATCTTCAAACTAAGGTAGAGTTCCTGGGCCAAGTCCACTTGGAAGTCTTGGTACTCCAGAAGTAACTTGTGGCAAGCTTGTTCAAGTTCATTCCTTAGTTCCTGGAACTGCAAGTTCTGCCGCAGCTTGAACTTAAAGGACTTTTTAATGCACTCGTCAAGCACTGAATCTACTTTTTCGAGTTTAAACCTGAAACGTTCCGAAAGAAACATCCTAACTGCTCTGATCACTGCAGTGCTTTCGGCTGCCTGCAAATCTTGTCCCTTCTCCATGACTCTTTTGGCCAAAACCACAATGTTTAGGGTGTCTCTCCGCGACATCCCAATGTGGTCTCCTAGTTTTTCCACTATGAGTTTCGAAAGGGTTTCTAAGGACTCACTTAGTGGTCTGTAGTGCCTGAACCCTTCTCGGATCAAAGCCACAGCTGCAATGTAGCCTATGTCAGGGCGGTAGAGTTCTATGCTTCTGAAGGAGGTTTTCAAACTCTCTAGTAAGGAGTCCGGCAAGTTTTGTTTGGGAGACAAACTTCCCATGACAACAAACACTGAGTCAACTGAACCCACCTTGAGTTCGCTGTAGTTGTACTTCAGTGAAGTGTCTGACTTTTCTATCAAGCTGCTTTTTTCTAGTTTCTTAACTGAAACTCCGCTTTCTTCAACAGTTTCAGCTATCAAAAACTGCTGCTGGATCATTTGGATTTCCTTCATAAGCACCTGGAAGTCCTTCATACTTAAGTTGTCCAGGTGCTCGAAGTTCGCCCAAGTAGAAGTCAGAGCTACTCCGTTCAAGCATTGCATCAAAAACTCCATTTCTGTTTGGGTTGAAAGGTAAATGCTTTTGCTGCTGACTCCACAGATGCTAGAAAACTCCTCAAAAAACTCGCTGATGGTTTCTTCACTCGTGTTGGTTCTAAACACCAACGAGGAAGTTTCCCTAATGGCTCCACTTAAGTACAAAAAGTACTTAGTAGTTAGTGGCGAGCACAGCATTCGATAACTAGTTCCTAGGTACTCAGTTCCTTGGATCATTTTAAAGCCCCCACACTCAATGCTGCAAAAGTTCTTTTCGGGGTCCCAGTAAGTCCTTACGTTTTTTTGCCACTCAAAGTCGTTTGCGTCAATCACAGAACGCTCAGCTAAGTTAGAAACTGCGTCTCTTTCGTAGCAAAGAAAGTGCACAAGTGAGCGCAAAACAACTAAGTTGGCAGGACTCAGTCTGTTAACCGAGTCCCTGTCACAAGTAACTGACTTCACAATTTGGTTCACCCAAAACTGGAGTCGCAGGCACAGTCCTTTGAGAGTTTTGCTTTGTAAGTACTGCATAAGGAACTCTTTGCTTTCGTTCATAGAGTTAGTTTCCCCCACACTTGCAAAAAACACTTTACTGAAGTGTTCTTCAAAGACTTCAGGCAGTGGCTCTTCAGGGTCAACTAGGGTTTCGCTGTCTGAGTCTTTTTCAGACAGGTTGTTTTCTTCAAAGAGTTCTGTGATCTCGTGAGTAATGATTAAGTTGATGGCTGATATCACAGTTTGTTGTGAGTAGTCCAGAACCCATTCGTCCAAACTCAGTTTGGGGAAAGTCGCAACTGCAAAACCTACAGCTTTCGACAAAGACTCCTTCATCTGAACTTCTACTTCAGTCAGCCAGTCTTCAGCGTTTTCGTGGACTTCCACTCCTTGTTCAAACAGAAGGAGTTCCCCGTTAAGTCCTACAAACCCTTTAATTTGCAAGGAGTTTTGTGTGTCAGCTGGAACCACTGCTTGCTCTTCACTGAACTCAAAGGGGTCGATGAGGTCACTAGCTGCTGGTGAAAAGAAGTTAAACGGAAAAGAGTCCATGCAGGGACTTCCTTGTGACTCAGGCACTTCAGTAATGTAAAGTCGTTTGGCTCCAGGGAATATGCAACTTAAGTGCTTGTCGTACTCAGTGTGAGAGTGAACTCCACTCAGGAACTCCAGAAGTTCCAAGTCTGACATGAAGAAGAACCTTGCGAAGTTGGCCCTTCTAGCTTCAAGGAAGTCCTTTATGTGCTTTCTGATTTCCGAGAACCCTTCCACCAACTCGCAAAAAAGCTGCTGTCTGTTAGCAACTAGCAAGTTAAAGCAAGCATTGGGGTTTTCTTGGGCGGTCCAGACAGTTTTTTTGAACTTAAGCTGCAAGTCTTTGAAGTTTTCAAACTGGTCAGGCAAGTTGTCTTGGATCTTTTCAGACCCAAAAATGGGCAAGAGTTCAAGCCAGGACTTCTGGGAAGCCAGCCAGAGTCCAAGTACTGTTTTCATGGTTTCTAGTTTTTCTTTCCACTCTTCTACTTCAACCAGTATGTGCTCCAAGAAGAAGTTCTTCCTGAGTTTCTCAATGATCAACATGTGCTCTTCTATGCCTTCCTCGATTTCTCGGGTGTCTGAAATCACGTAGTTGTCCAGTCGGTCTTTGTAAGACTCTGTTTGTATTTTGGTTTGCGACCAAAAGTCTTTGATTTCACTAAGCAAGGACTCGTGGTCTGACTCTGCTTTGGCTTCCTGGGTGATTTGGCTGATCTTGGAAGAGTACAGTGAAATACTGCACTCTTTGAGTTCTTTCAGTGTAAACGGTTGGTTCATCAGATGGGGCTTCCTTATCATCTTCAAAATTATTTCCCAGTGTCTGGGCTTGAGTGCTTCGCTCTTGAGGTCTTTGAGTGTGTCACACATGCACAAGAGTTCACTGATCTCCTCGTTGATCACCTTTGCAATGCTTTCGCTCGTTTTCAAGAAAAGCACACTCGAGTAACAGTCTGGCCTCAAACGTTCAGAAATCATGCTGAGTTTTTTCGCCATCTTAAAAACGTTCAGGTCCTGGAAAGGAGTAGTCAGCCACTGGTTCATGCGGGTCCGCCAGAACCCCACTAGTTTCCAGAGCTTCAGAGTGTCGCAGTGGAGAGCAAACAGCAACTCAAAGTCTTTCCGGCACTGGAGTTCTTTAGCACTAGCTCCTCTGACTGAACTAAGTTCCTTTTCAAAGTCCTCAAACGCCTCCACTCGCTGTTTCATAGTGGCTAGGGCTTCTTCTCGCTTTTCAAGTTCGTTGACCACTGCTGAGGTGTTTTGCAGTCGTTCAGGTTCTTTTAGGTACCTTTCTACGTACTTAGTTTCGAACTTCTTGATTTTCCTGCCCAACTTAGCAGAGTTCCTGTCCAGTTGGTCTTCAAAGAAACCTTTGTACTCTTCGTAGTGAGCTTCAACTCCTTGGAACTTGCAAGGAAAGGACTTAATGATTGAAGAACACTCTTCAACTGAAGAACTTAGGTTTGCGGGAATCGACAAGGACTGACGTCTGCACAGACTCATACACTCTTTTATAAAAGTCAGTTTGGACTCCCAGTTTTGCAGTTGTTCTTTTTGGAGCTTGAGAGCCCTGACTTGCTCAATGAACCCAGGAAGGGTGCTGGACTTTTCTTCCAGAACTTTGTGCTGCTTCATTAACTCTGACCTGAGTTCTGAACTTTCTTGAGTGATCATTCCTAGGAGTCTTTCTCTCAAAGCCGAAGTAACAGTTCTGGGGATCACCAAAAGTTCGTTTCTGAGTGAAGCTGTTTCAATGGTGATGACTCCTGAAATGGAGTTGAAGTTAGGGATTTCTTCAATTTGTTCCGAGTAAGCATTGCACTTTTTGTAGTTTTCTCGGTAGAAACTCAAAGCGTCGAACTCTAAACTCCTGACTTGCCCAAGCCACTTCTGGCCTTCCTGCTTGACTTCTTCTAAGTGCTTGAAACTCATCACGTACTTCTTGGCAGTTTCTACGTCTTTAGTGACTTGGTTTTCTATTTCAGTGAAGCACTTGTGACTCTTGGAATCTTTCTCCAGAATGTCTTTGATGTAGTCAGTGTAACTCAACTTGTAGTGTCTGAACTTAACCAGACTGTGGAAGCAAGAATGAAAAAAAGCCAGTCCGCTAGTGTCGAGTAGGTGCTTTTTGAAGTTCTGGATGGAGTTAAGCACTAGTTCTTTTTGCTCGTCTATGTCTGGGTCCATTCCAATTTCTTCGTCAATGTAAACAATGTGCTCAAACCTGGGCTTCCGTTGCCCACAAATAGTTCTTTTTACTTTCTGATAAGTAGACTCTACTGAGTCGATCACAGAGTGGAAGTAAGCTACTCGGACGTACCCTAAAAAAGAGTCACTTAAAAAGTCGTACTTTTTCTCTGGACTTTGGGTTTCTTTTTGGGTTCTGTTCAGGCCAACGAAGGGGTCTTTTCTGCGTTGCAGTCGTTCAGTGATGAGTTTGTTGACCATTTCTTGTTTTTGGTCTGCCTTCACCTGTTCGCATTCTCGAGAGAGTTGTTCTAGCGTCTCCACTAGAGTTTTGCTGCAACCGTCGAAGACTTTAGTGAGTTCTTGCAGGTGGGACTTTTGCTTGGCTGCGAACTGGGTTTGTCTTTTGCCGTAAACTAAGTTTTCTTCTAGACTCACGCCTCTCATCTCTGAAATAGCAACTAACTGCGACTTCACTGAAGGAAAGTGTTTAGCGTACATTCTGTGGGCTCCCCAGAAATTCTCCGAAAGAGCCCACTTAGTTGCTTTGAAGTGGTTAGAGCGGGTGACCAGTAACCACTTGTTGAGGAGTTTCCGTTTGAAGAAGTTCTTGACAAGAGGCAGTTCTGAAAAAAAGTCTTTGTAGTAGCTTTCCATCACGTATTCTTTTTTAGAAGTGAACTTAGAAGGTTTGTTTTTTTCAGAAGGAATTTCGAAAAAGCCCTGTTTGCTGAAGACCACTGAACCAGAGGGGTCGTCTGGAGGGTTTTCGTAAGGCATGAAGACAAGACGTTTGTCCACGTACTTCTTTTGAAGAGCAATTGGCAGGTACTGGTTTTGTTTAGAAACCATCAGGAGTTCTGCAACCTGCTCTCGAGGGTTCTGGCTTAAGTTACGCTCTGGGGACTTGGAGTCTGTTCTTAGGGGGGACTTACTAGGGCGTTGGGGAACAGGCGACTTGGCAGAAACCCGGGACTTTTTGAGTTTCCTGCCCCTGTGGGTGTGCTGTTTGTCTGGTTTTTGAGAAGGAGGTTTAGGCTTGAGTTTGCTGGAGGACTTCCTCGAACTAAGTTAATTTTTACATTTTCTGGACCTGGACTAGTTGGCGTCCTGACTTCTTGTGAGTTAAAGTCTGGGTCATTTCTTCAGTTGAGCGCACTGTAGTAAAGTCCATTTTGCGGGTTTCTATGCTGGAAATGTCTTGGTAAGTCTTTGCAGGCGAAAAGTCTTTTTCTGAGTCGATTATTGAAGTGAGGGAGTTGCAGATCTTACTCAGAGAACGGTCGGTTCTTTCCATTTTAATATTATTTGAATTCTAGCGCTTTATCATGGAAAGGTTGCTTTTTTGGTACAGTTTGTTGGGAATTGGGCTATACTTTATTCCGTACTACTTCTCTCTGGCAGTTTTGGGAGTTTCTTTGTACTTTGGGCGCTTTGACCTCAAGCACTCTTTCTTTGGCATTGCAGGGACTTCTTTTGGAATACTTAACTTAGTTCACGGGTGCTGGAAAGTGTTTGGGTGGCAGTCCGAGTGGAGTTTAGCTTTGAATGTGTACGTTAGCTCCCTGGGACTCTTCCACGTAGGGGACTTTTTGTGTCAGTCCTACTTCCACCCCAAACACTCTGACTTCGACAGTAAGTGCTAAGTAGCTTACTTGCTTAACCACAGCATCGAGTACAACTTAGCAATATCACTCAGTATAGTTGAGCACTTTTTACTGTACTTCCTGCCACTCCACTTCTACTTAGTTTTTTGGACTGGAGTGCCTATAGTAGCAGTTGGGCACTTCTTCAGAATAGGGTCTCAAATCCAGGCTGGAGCAAACTTCCATCACAGAATTCGAGTTGAAAAAGCCAAAGAACACAAGTTAGTTGACAACGGCTTTTACTCGTAAAACTTAAGTAGGTTCTGCAGACATCCTAGTTACTTTGGGTGGTTCTTGTGGAGTGTAGGCACTCAGGTGATGCTGGGCAACCCTCTGTGTGTTGTTGGTTTTTACAAAGTTTCTCAAAAATTCTTTAAAGACAGAATCCAGTAACTGCTACTTAGATACGAAGAAAAAACACTACAGGAGTTCTTTGGAATGAAGTACCACAACTACCAAGCAAGGGTTCCTAAGTTCTCTCCTTTCTGGGAGCCTGTTTAGAACTAAGTATTCGTTTTATAATATTAAGAATGGAGGACCCTGTTGAAACTTCTCCCGAAAAACTAAACCCCAAAAGGACCAGTTTGAGTTCAAAGCTAGAAAAGGTTGAACTGAACGATGCGCAAAAAGCAAAAGTCACAGAGAAGTTGCAAGACATTGAAAGAAACCTAGAAAAGTCCCTAGAAGAAACTCCAGTTAACGTCAAAGGAGTGTACTTGTCNGTGGTAGTGTCCTTTGTGTTCATAGTTCTGTGCATGTTCATCAACAAAGTAGAAAGGGTTTCCTGGCTCACTACTGCTGTGAAAAACTACTATGAACAGACCCAGTGGAATGTGGAACCCAACAAGTACTTTGCTGATATAGAAAATGAAAAAGACCTTGACGACTACTTAAGACACAACTTCTTCCAACAAAGCTTCAACGATGAGTTCATGAACTACTTCAACTACATAGTAGGAGTCAGGTTTACTCTTAAACTCAATGAACTGCAACAGAACCCCTTTGAAGAATACCAAGAAGCTTCTGGCACAGTAAGGAAAGACCCAAACATAGAGCCTGGGAAAGAGAACAAACAAGAGTTCACCCAAGACCTCAACATCTGGACTTACGAAGAAAAGGGTGGGTTTAAGAATGGAGGAGGCTACACTGCTTATTTCATGAACATGGACTTGCAGGACTCCCTTTACAAGTGGAGAGTGATGAGGCCTTTTTGGCTTGACCCAAGCAAGTTCAGTTCAATGGCTGTGGAAGTTATAATCCACAACCACAACCAGTACACTACACTTTACTACTACCAGATCTTCGAAAGGACAAGTGCAGGGAACTTCAAAGCAACTTCAGGAACCTCAGGGATCTTTCCTGAAATCTTTGAAGTTTGGGAAGAAGACTTCACTACCATTGCGACTCTTTTTGTGATATACGCAGTAGGACTGGTGCTCCAAGTCTACAAACTACTGCAGAACCTTTTGAGGAGTTGCAAAACTCTTTGGACCAAACTCAAACTCGACATTGTGTGGCACGAGTACATTGAAATCATTTCGGTGGTTCTTGTGGTGGCTTCTATTTCTTTGTTCTTGGACATCGTTGTGACTCGCATTGGCAAAGTTAAGTTGCCTCTTACTCAGAGAGAAGACCTTGACGAACTGATTGACTACGCAATGGAGTTTCGGGCTTTTGTGAGAGTGACTGCCACTGCTGTGCTTTTGATGGCTTTCAAAGTGATTGTGGTGCTCAAAAACAAGTTTCCTTCCTTCGGAGTGCTGTTTGACACTATTGGAGGAGCTAAAAGGGACATCATAAACTTTTCTTTTATTACTTTGTTGTTGATGACGGGCTTTGCACTTGCAGGGTATTTGGCTTTTGGAAAGGACCTAGAAGCCTTTTCTACGTTGGGAAGTTCTTTTTTGACTTTGTTTGACATGATACTGGGTGTGGTTGAGTACGACGACATGAAAGAAGCCAACGAAGTGATAGCTCCCTTTTTCTTCATAGTGTTTATGGCTTTGTTTTTCTTCATACTGCTCAACACCTTTCTAGCTATAGTGCTCAGCACCTACATTGAGTTGAGGAATCGCGACCAACTTTTGCTCCAAGCCAAAGCAACACTCATAAAAGAAGACAGCCAAGAGTTCTTGCGCACTGTAGTTAATTTGCTTTTGTGCAGAATTCCCAACACAATAGAAAGCGACGCCATTAAGTACCAAGAACTCTCTTCAAAAGACCACACTGCAGCCGAACAGGAAGCAGTCAACGAAGAGCTCAGGAAACTCGAAAACTCCATAAAACAACAAAGCAAACAAAGCATAGCTGAAGTCACTAAGTACAACATTGGGCAGCTTTCTCGAGGGGAGTCTTCCAAGTTGCTCACTCGGGAACAGTACATGGACAAACTCAAAAACTGCATCCAAAAAATCGAAGAAGAGAAACTAAAAACTAAAATCCACAACCAAATCTCAGAGAACGACGTAGACTACAACTTTGGACTTGTGAAAGAAATGGTCATTTACCTTTGTTTCATTTTAGTTGCCATCACAGTAGCCCTTATGCGTTTCAGAATAGGTGACTCTTTCAAGCTGTTTGAAGTAGTTCAACAAACAGTAGAAGAACCCTACATGACTTACTACGGTTCTCAAATAAAGCTCCGAAACGTCAACAACGACCGAAGAGCTTATGAGTACTTAAGAGACGTTTTTGTTCCACTGCTAGAACAAGAAGTGGTTTTCTCCCAAAACCACTATTTAGGCGAGGTCTTGGCTAGAGCAACTTTGAGGAGAATAGACTTCCAAGGCAACAACAACCCTTTTTCTAAGGAAGTCATTAACTTTTGGGTAGATCCTTGGGTCAGTGAGTACTCCTCTAAAGAGTTTGTGGGTTCTGGAAGTAACAAAAGCTACCCCTACGTTCCCTCTGGAACCACTGAAACTTTCCAGCAAGAAGGTGGGTTTGTGTTTACTTTCAAAAAAGGAGAAGACCACACTGAATTGATTAACCAGTTTGAAGAAGACAGAATCCTTGACAAGTACGGAAAAGTACTAGCTTTGGAGTGGGTGTGGTACAACCCCAACTTAAACCTGTACACCTACAACTACCTTACTTTCGACAACTGGAGTTCAGGACAACTAGACACTGCTTTTTATTCCTACACTGTAGAACTAGACATTTACCAGAACAGCATCATCAGGGCTGTGTTTGAGTTGTTGTTTGTAGGGTTTACTTTCTACTACTGCTTTATGGAACTCAGGGATTGGTGGGGAGTTTGGCATGCTTTGAACCAGGAACGTCAGGAAAAAGAGAAAAAGCGCAAACTGGTTAAGCAACTGCTGAAAAAGTTCAATGGAGCTTCCGAGGAGTCCAAAGGCTGTGGTGCCATAGTGGGCTTTTTGGGAAGATACTTAAAATCCTTTCTGAAGAAACTTGTGCTGCTTATTTGGCAGTTCATCAGGTCAGTTTTGGGGTACTTGCAAAAAGACCCTTTTAATATCCTAGACAGCATTTCTATTGCTTTGTCGTTCATAATGGTTGGCTATATCATTCAGTTGACGACTTCGGAGTTTACAAGGAACTTTGAACTGCCTGCTGAAGGTGCTGCTTACATTGGGGAGTTCGATTTGGCAAACAAGACCCTAATCAGTTTGCGGAACATAGCAGCTTACAACTGCCTGATTCTCTTTTTGAGACAACTGCAGTTCTTCAAGTTCTCCAAAAAGCTTTCTCTTTTAACTGACATTTTGGAGTCAGCTAAACTAGACATACTGTTTTTTATTGCAATGTTTATGATTGTTTTGTTTGCTTATGCGCTGATGGGTTACTTGCTTTTGGGACACTATGACCCTAAGTTCTTAACAGTTTCGGAGTCGTTGGTAGCTTGCTACAACATGCTGCTTGGTGAGTACGACAGAGAAAACATCGAGCTGGCTGACCAAGTTCTGGGGTCTTTGTTCTTTGTAACTTTTATGATACTTTTTAACTTGATTCTGCTGAACATGTTCATAGCTATTGTTGGGGCTCATTTTGAAAACATCAAAGAAGAAGAGGACTTAGAAGTAGAAAACTCCAAGAGTGCCAAAAAGGCCCGTGAACAGTTCATGCGCAAAGGGTTTTTTGGAAAGATCTTGCACGTGATCAAATGCAAACTGGAGAAAAAAGAAAAACTCTACGAAGACCAAGGCTTTGAAGAGCACCTGGAATTACTTAGTGCAAGTCTGCATAAAGAAACCCAACCAAAACTGGAAGTTGAGGACTTCGAAGTCCAAAAAATCAAGAACTTCGACTACTCAGCTGTGTCTTGGATGAAAATACTTGAAAAAACCTTGTTTGACAACAGCAGTGGAGACCTCCACTTGCCTAACTTCAAAAGAGGACTTGGCCAACAAGACTTCCAGTTAGTGACTCCAGCCAGAGTCGAAGAAGTTTGTTTTGTTTCAGAAGAAATCTGGGTTTCAGAGCCTCCCCTTGAAAAACTCCGCATATGGAAGCAACTAACTATTGGCCACTCCAACCACCTCATTTGCGAGCGCAACAGAGCTATTCAAACTGGAGCTGAAATGCCGGATGAAGCTTCTTTGTCTCCAAAACAACAAAAGTTGTGGGAAGTCACCTCTAGAGAGCACCAGTTGTCCATGTGGATTGGCAGAGAGCGACTTGACGACTCAGAAAGGGTAGCTTTGTGGAACTCAACTACTTTCAGCAAAGAAAAGTTAAACCCAGAAGCCCTTCAGTGGAACTTCCAGGAACAACGTTCTTTCTGGAGTTCCCAAACTCACGAATCGAAACTCAAAATAATGCACCAGATACTCCAGGACTCCTCAAAAGTCAGCAAAGCCATTCGCAAAAGCAAAGAACCCATAAAACTAGCTCTCAGCCACAAAGAACTCCTGAAAGACACCAGACTCATGCTCTGGGTTACACTCTCAGTTGAAGACAAGTCAAAACTCAACCTGTACATAAACGAACCTGACTCAGTGGAGGCTGACATGCTGTCTTACATGATCCTTACTGAAAGGAAACTAAACGTATTCAGTTTGGACGAAGCTGACGAACTGCTTTCGAAGCTAGTTGACTCCAAACTTTACGACAAACTTTCAGAACTCTGCAGTTACCAAGCAGAAGTTTCTGCCAACAAAGGAAACGAGCAACGACTACAAGGAGTCAAAAGTGACATTTCCGGACTTGAAGAGTACAAGTCTTACCTAAAAGAAAGCATTTCGAGTGCACAAGAACACCAGAGAAAACTCAAACGCAGAGTCATGGAACTTGAAAGGAAGTTAGATAAATAGTAAATGGCAAAAAGACTAGCTTTCAACAGAGAATTCACTGACTCTGCCACCAAAAAGCCACAACCCAGTTCCCTTAAGGACTTTGAACTTGACAGCATAGTGAGTGGAAGGGTTCTTCAGTACGAAAAAGAAGAAGCCTACAAACTCAGAAATCTCCAACTAGTGCACAAACTCGAACTCAACATACGGCTTCTCAGATCAAACTTAAAGTCGGAGGTGTTGTCTGAAGAAGACTATTTAAACAACATCAAAAGCAAAATCCAAGAGTACAAAGAACTCTCGTCAAAAGTCAGCAAGGACCTGTCTGACAAACTACGCAAACACATCAAAATCATGCAAAAGGAACTAGAAGACAACGACATGGAACAAGACCACTCCCCACCTAGACAACAACCTGGCAACTCCAACTTAGCTTTTGCTGGTCCAGAATACTTCAGAATCCTTGAGTTGCTGTCTGAGTCCAAAAACGCCTTGGCCTACTTAATCAACTTGGGCCTCCGCAAAAACACCCAACGTCTGAGGAAAAGAATCGGCCAACTCCAGCAAGCCTTAGAAGAAACCCAAGCAGGCAAACAGTCCACACCAACCTTAAAAGAACTAAGCCCTGAAGACTTAACAGGAGTCAAGGAAACCCAACGCCAACAAAAGTTACTGGAACTGATTGAGTTCTGCAACACGCAAATAAAAGAGTGGAGGCTTGCCTGCAGAAGCTCTGACAAAGAGTCTGCCCAGCAGTACTCCCAACAGATTCAGGAACACACCAAACGCATTCAGGAACTTGAAGCAGCAACTAAAAACCCTTGGCAAATTCCTCCTGAAATAGTTGCCAAATCCATAAAACACAAACAACCTATAGTTGAGGAGTCCCTTAGAAGTGACGAACTCCAAGTAAAGCTGGAACCCTTGCTGGTCTCGAGAGACTATTTAATTCTAGCAAAACTAGAAGAGAACTCCAAACTAGAATTCCAGCTAAAAGAAACAACAACTCAAACCTTCCAGTTAGAGTCTGTTGAAAGTTTGGCTCTAAAGAACTTAGTTTTGGAAGTTATCCAAAAACACAAACTGCGCAAAAACAAAACTACAGAAACCAGAAATCTTGCACTAAGTGGGTTTTCAAACAAAAACCAAGTCCAAGCCACTTTTGCTTTCCAAAAGTGTAAAGTGAAGTTTAAACTCCAACTCACAATTAGAAGTGCTTTAGAAGTCCCCCAGTTCACAGAAGTCAGTGAAAAAGTCCACTTTGTGGAACCCCTAGTTCACCCTTTCAAAAGCCCTTTACTAACTCAAAATTCAGAGGAAACACTTAGTTTGTACATACCCGGACTAACCACACAGGAACTCAGGGACCCCTGCCACTCTGACAATCTCAAGTCCCTTTCAGTGCTAGAGCAGCAAGAAAGAGCTCTTACAGAAATGGTCCAAATGGTCAGGGCAGAAGACTCCTCTGACCAGTTACTGGAAAGTTCCCTCGAAAGCACCAAGCAACTCAAACACAACGCTTTGGAGAAACTCGAAAAAAACCCTTCAGAGTACCAAAAAGACCTTAAGAACCAGATTTACCACGACATTAAACTTGTAAAAATATTTTCTAAAAAGGAAGAAGTGCACAAAGAAGAAACTGTGCGCAAAAGAATTGCAACCATGCAAAAAGAACTCAGTATGATGTAAATAACATTATGGCCGCCTTAACTTAAACTGGAGAGTAATAGAAGGTTGTTGCGGAGTTTGGGGTGTTTGGGAGCTGAGGAGTTGGTTTTCCAAAAATTTCTTTTCTTGAGGAGGCATTTGCTGCACTAGGTGTTTGAAGGTTTGAGGACAACAACTAGCTAGGTAGTGCAAAGCTTTGGACACCGACTTGACGATACCTAACTCAGTATTGGTTGAGTAAACTGACAACAGCATTGGGAAGATACTTTTTAAAGCGGTGTCTTTGTCTTTTTGAGTTTTGAAAACAAACAAGAGTAACTTCAGGGCTTCAGACTGGCAGTTTGCAGAGGGAGTTTCTGCTTCAAATACTTTGGGAACATACTGCAGCAAAGCCCTTAGTAAGGGTCCAGACTCAGGCAGTCTTCGAAGGACCTCTGCTGAGTTGTCTGAGAACTCAGTAATCACTTGTCCTAGCACTTTAACTATGTAGCCAAGTTTAACTAGGTCCTTTTCCTTTTTGGTGCCTAAAAAGTCTAGGGCGTACTGCAACTTGCCATTTGCTACCCACTTAGCTAGAACTCGTTGAGTTAGTCTGAACTTAAACACTTTGTCTCCACAAGACTTCCAGAAGCTTTGTAGCCACTCAACAGAGTCCGTTCTGTCTACACAGTAGTCAAAAAACTTCACAACGGGACCTACATAACTTTCTGAGTTGACTTTTTCATCCAAAACTTCACAAAAAGCAAACTCTAGGTACTTCTGGACGCAGAAACCCCAAGTAGCAATACATTCTTCAAGTAGTTCAGGGTGCTGTTGGATGTTTGCAAGTACGAACTGTTCAATAGCTGCAACTTGTTTCAAGTCCAGCTTAGACAAGTGACGACAACACCTCAAAACCAAAGCTTTGTGAGTCAGGTGAGGCACCTCAGCACACAACATAAGTCCTTCCAAAATCTCAGCAATGCAAGTTTGGTCTTCGAGTTGAGGCAGCAGAAGGTCTAGAGCGCGGAGTAAGTTGAGTCTCCTGTCTAAAAACAAGTCAATTTCTTGTTGTGACTGGAACTCGTGGGACTCCCTGCCAGCACTGTAAGGCAGGAACAAAAACGAGTAACAAAAAGCCAGAATCATTCTGATGTCTTGGTTTTGGTGTGCAAGGGCCAACACAAAAATATCTATGTTGCCCATTCGCGGGTGGTCTTGTTCGAGTATTTGGTAACCCAGCATGAAGTTGTGTTCTTTAAGTAAGTATTTAGGCTGGGTAAAGATCACTCCCAAGTCAGTAACTAAAGCTTTGAAGTGGGAATTCAGAGTTTCTGAGTAACTCACAAGTACTTCTTTAAAAGAACTCCCAAGCATCAGTTTGGCCAAAGTCAGCAAAGCCGAGTAGTAGAGTTTGGAAGTTGCTTGATAGGAGTAGCCTTCAATAGAAGGCACAAAAGGTTGTTGGGGAAGGACTGCTAGTATGGGGTTGACTAGTTTAGAAACAACTGACAAGTCACTTGTGCCTGGAATCAACAAAAAACTCAAAACTGTGTTGTGTGCTAAAATGCAGACTTCAATGCTTGGAGAATTCAGGCACTGTCTGAGCATAGCACTGCTTTGGGCCTCGTAGATCTCTAAAAGGAGTTTGTCAGGTTCTTCTTGGTCTTTTAAGTGGCTGAAGGCCAGATACACCTTTTTGAACAAGTCCAGTCCTAGCTTTTTGAAGTTTTCGTAGTCACTAGTACACATGTTGCACGCAAACGAAACTAGTTCTTCTAAGTGACTCTGCATTTTGTCTTTGAACTGCAAAGTAACTTCTACTAGTTCTAAAATAAACTCTTTAGTAAACAAGGTAAACGTGTAACTGTACTCGTTAGGGCTGCTTTCTAGCTTTTTGTCTAAAGCAGAGAGTCCAAGTTCGGACCCTTCTACTTCTTCTGTGGCAGTCAGCGAAGACTTAAGCATTTTCCAGCAACTCTCTAAGTCTTCACTGGCTGCCATAACCACTAGTCTCTTAGTAAGTTCCCTAAGTTTGCAAAGTGCAACTTCTGGGTCCTCTGAGTAAACGTCGTGCATCTTTAAAAGTTCGTAAGGCGGAACCTGTTCTAGAGTCTCTAGTTTGTAACCTAGGTCCAAGCACTGCTCCAAAAACTCAATGGACTCTTTTCCAGGAAGTCCACTCCAAGCAATCTTCAAGCACTCCTTTAAGTTCACCTTAACTTGGTTAAAGGCCATTTGGGCAGCACACGCAAGAGCAGAGTCACTTAACTCAAACAGGTCTTCCCACACTAGTTTGCACCTCCGGTACAGGGAGTCCTCACTCAAGGGGTTCATCTGCAAGTACTTGGAGCAGAGTTGTATCATAGTTTCCGAAAAAGTAAATTCAGTTTTGTAGTCGTTGCAGAAGTGGTAAAACCCCATAGGAAACGTGGCTTTGAGCACTTGGTTGAGTTTAGGTCCGTGCAGTGAGTAGATTTTGTACATCACGTGCATTCCCCAGCCCCCTGCAAGTGGGTCCCTTGCGATGCTTTGGATAATGTGGCCTAGAGTTAGTTCGTTCTTTTCTATAACTGAAGTGTCAAAGTGCTTGTACATGCACCCTATGAGCATAACTATTCCGCTTTTCACTGAGGAGTCCTGTTCTGAAATGATCACTCTGTGTTCTAGTTCCTTAATAAACACTGGAATGTACTGGGGGTCAGACATGACTTTGCAGAGGTATATTGTTGACTCCGAAAAAAGTCTTTTAACTAGCGGGTAAGGAACTGTTTCTGCAGAGTCAAGCATTTGCCGGATAGTTCCTACTAGTTCCAAGTCAGTTATGATGACTCGGTCCAAAGACAGTCGGCGCAGTACTCCCAAAGTAGCTAGCAAAATCATTGAAACCTTAGTCATTTTAAAGGCACTGCTTTCTTTGACTCTTATAGTAGAGGCAAGGTGCTGCGAAAGGTAGCCAAACAGCTTCTTCCGGTTAACAATGTTGAAACTGGAACTCATAAAGATTTCAGAAAACAACTCAAGTGCGTTTTTAAGCATTTGTTCCTGAACAAACCCTCTGGTCACTTGGGCCTCCCAGTGAACAGCTGCTGGCTTGCTGAGCCAGTTGTCTGCTAGGTGTTCTTGGAACTTGGTAACACTGAGTTCGTAAAGTGGGTGGAACCTTTTGCGCTTAACTAAGTAGTTGTCTTCAGAACTAAGCCAGTCTTCGTAGATGTCGGGAACTACCAGTGTTTTTTCACTCACGATGTCTCCACACAAGCACTGCAGAATAACTGAACTCTTGAGGCACAAGTACTCAAAAGGCACTAACTGCAAGCACTCGTAAAGTTTGCTTTTAAACACTACAAGCTCCGAAGGGTTGGAGTTTTCTTCAAAAATAGCCCTTCGGGCTGAGGAGTTTTTGCTAGGGTAAACGAACTCCAGTGCGTTGCCCAAAAAGGCTATGAGTACTTTCAGAATATGGGGGTTCAAAAGTGACTGGTTGAACCTGAGGAAAGCCAACAAACTACTTATAGCTGCTTTTTTGTGCAGCAGTTCTTGGGTGATCTTTTGGTTGCCTAATTCGTTCTCGACAAAACAGGCCTTTCGGCCAAAGGGCAGTTTCCAGAGGTAAAACAAGGTAGTTAAGTGCGCTCCCACCCAACTCGGTCCTAGTGTAACCAGTCCCTCAACTATCATCCACCCGCACTTCCTTATAGAAGTTTCAATCTTAAAAGCAACTCCTGAGTCCTTGAATATGCTTCCTTCGTCAATAACCTCTCCTTGGTACTCCCCTGAGATCATCCCCTTCACAGTGTTGAAAGCCACGTTGGAGATGTCCGGAGGAACTCCTCGGCAAGAAGTTCTTAAAGTTTTTATTAAACTTGCAAACCCCAGACAAGTCCCTTCGAGTGAGTTGACTGCTTCTTGGTAGTTCTCTCCAGGTTCAGACTTCAAACCTGCTAGTTCAGCGTGGGCTATTGAAGTGTAAGTTAAAAGCATTGAGAGCAAGTTGAACAAGATACTGGAGTACCTCTCAGAAAGAATGACCAACGCTCTGGAAGTGTACTTGGCGTGCTTTGCAGAAGACAGCAAAGAAAGGAAGGGCTTGTAAAGGCTTTCGGAGTACTGTGGAAGCACCTGGTCAGGAATGACTCGGTACATAGCTGCCGAAAAGCACCTGAGCAAAATGGACACTTGGATTTCGACTTTGGGTTCAGTGGACTTCCTCACAGAAGGGTCTACTTCAACTACTCCTGAGTCGTGCACTAAAGGCTTGAGTGTGGAGAGTTTGTTGATGGTGTACTCAACCACTTTGTTGGCTTGAGAGTCAGACAAGTAAGTGCTGATGCACCTAGTTGCAAGCCAAGAAACTAGTTCACTGACTCTCCAGTTTTCTAAGTCGTTTGCAGAGCCTTTCCTAGGAAAGTTGATTAAAGCGTCCAAAAAGATTTTTGTGTCGCTAACGTGGACTAGTTCTTTTCTAAGGTGACTTGCAAACACTTTTTCTAAGCACAAAACTATTCCTGTTCTGCAGTTGTGCGAAGTTTGTTTATTGAAGTAACTCTTCACGCAAGTCAGCACCTCCACCACGTTTTTAGGGGGATCTTCAAAGGACTTCCTTGAGCTCTTCAGGGGCTGACTTGGCTCTAAGTGGACACTTAAAGTCAAAGCTAGCACTTCAACTAAGTTGGTTTCTCCTAACTTCTCAAAACCTTTCACGCACCCCTGCACTAAGGCCTCCAAGCAAGCCACTACACTCTCTGGAAAGTTCTTCACTAGTTCTAAAAGGGCTTTTGACCCCTTAGCACTTACTTCAGGTTGCTTTTCGTGGAGTGTCTTCAAAAGGAACCTAAGAGCTTCCTGTGCCAAAGAGCTGCTAAGGGACTTTGCACTCAAAAGTGCTTCAAGTGCCTTCACTGAAAAAACTTTAATTGTTTTCTCGTTGCTTTTCAAAGCTTTTTTGTTGACTTCCAGCAACTCTTCAGCAGCAGGCAGAGTCTTAAACTGAGTGATGACTCCAGCCACCACGTCAAGGGCTGTGCACCTAGCAGAAACGCAGAACTTGTGATTTGCTGCTATTTTCATGAACTCGTTTACGTTTTCGGAACGTCTAGAAGCCCTTCCTTCTTGGAGGGTCTTCATGATTACCTTTTTGGCCAAACGCCTGACTGGCGCAGTGCACCCCTGGGTGGCAATAGTTACTACTACGGCTTCAATTCTTTGCTGCAGAGATTCAATTTCTTGCTTGGGGACTCTGCATACGCACTCGTACATGCAAAACAAGTAATCAGCTTTCTGGGTGTAGCTTAGGGGGAACCGGTGAGTTCCTGACTTGAGTTCACTCTCGATCTTTTCAAGCAGTTCTGTTAGTTCCATTTTACGATTAGGGTTAATTATAGGATTACATGAAATCATCCCAATCTTCGTCAATGTCTTCTTCAAGTGCGTTTAACTCTCCCACGTCTAAGACGTACCTTAAGAAGGCCCCTATTCCTCCAAAGCCCCTAACGAACTGCGACCCTTCAGGACTCCGATCAGTCACGAACTCAAGGGAAGCCCCGAAGTTGAGGTAGTTTTCAACTATCCACTCCGACAGTGCAACACTCTCTACTGTTTCGAGTTCTGCCCCGTTTTCCACGAAGTGGGACTGGTCTTCAGCTTCTTCGGGAGTCAGAATCACCACTTTTTCCGAACCCGTCACGTTGTTTTTCAAAATGTAACGAGTGTGACTTAAGTCCTCAAACAACATAATTGTCTCTGCAGCACCCATCTCCAAGGCCCTTAGTGTGTCGCTGACTCCGTAGCAGTACTTGCGTGTGTCTTGGGCTACTTCTTCAAAGAACTTCCCTATCAACTGTTTTTCACGCACAAACTTCACGTTAGCTAGTGTGTCAGAAGACAGTTCTATGGCTTGAGTAAAGCCGTTTTCTCCTCCGTAAGAAACGTCCACGATCTTAACTACCTTAGCTGCCAGTCGCTGGTCCAGCATATCGCTTTGGTGGAGTTCCTTTTTGAACTCTGCACTGCCTGCTAAAACGATCCCAGTCACGTTTACTTTGTCGTTGGTTATGAACAACGTCACAGCTTGTTCGGCTACTTTCCGTATGTAGTTGTGGCGGGCTTCTTGTCTAAGTCGAGAAAACCTCATAGCAGACTGTCCTCCGCGTCTGTGCTTTTTAGGTAGGTCCACTGTGAACTTGTGAAGTATTTCGCGGGCACTGCCCTGTAGGGTTCCGAACAAGGACCCGGAGCCGTCCATCACGATGAAGCCGAACTTGTCGTCTGTTTCTAGGAGCTCTTTGAGTGGTGCAGTTTGGAACTTGTTGTCACAAATATAAAGGGAGGTGTTGATTGGCTTGAAAGGCTGGATGTCTATTGTGTATTTTTTTTCTGTGTCCCCTTGTTCATTCATAACTTCCCCGCAGTATATAATTAAGCCATTGGGGGGGATTTTGTTGTTGTAGAGCTTAAGACGCTCTTTCACTGAAGTGAGGGCTGTCTGGACAGCGTTCCTCACTACTCGGGACTTGATGTTTGCGGCTTTCCCGTACTCTTCTGTGATCATTTTGTTAGTCATGGGCAGCTGGTCCTTGGGGGGAATGATGAGTGAAATTAGGGAAGTTCCGTTGCCTCTGGCCTTGTCTAGGTTCTCGATGAGGCGCTTGACTTTCCACATCTCGATGTTCTTTTCCATCTCAGAACTAGGTTCCATTTTATTATTGCTGCAGCCACTCGTTACTCCTAAGACCCCGACAGAATACCCCAACACCTTTGCCTAGCCATTTATTAACTACTTAACCTTCTTTGAACACGCAAATGGGGTTGTCCCTTATGTCGTCAATGCCTATTTTGTGCCCAAACAAGTCCCTGATGTTTTTGATGTTATACTGAATCATTGTAGGCCTTTCGAGAGAAAGTCCCCAAGCAATTACACTCACATCCTCCGGCAAACCCATTGGACGCAGCATTTCGGGCCTGAACACACCTGAGTTGCCTATTTCAGTCCAGGACTTAAGAATGGGATGGTAGCCAAAAATCTCCATACTCGGCTCTGTATAAGGGTTGTAGGCAGGCTTGAACTTTAAGTTGGTGATTCCTAGTCTTCTGAAGAACTCAGAGATCACTCCCATAAGGTCTGCCAGTCCCAAACCTTTGTCAGCTATCAAGCCTTCGATTTGGTGGAACTCAGCTAAATGGGTTTGGTCTAAGTTCTCGTTCCTAAACACTCGGTCGATGCTGAAGTACTTCTTGGGCTCAAACCCTTCCTGGGCCAGTTGGTAAAGCATCCGTGAAGACACTGCAGTTGTGTGGGTGCGCAAAAGGTTCTTGCAAGCTTCTTCTTTGCTCCAGTTGTAACGCCAGCCAATGCTATCACACCCTCCCACTTCGTGCATTTCTTTGACGGACTCGCAGTACTCAGGGGGGAAGTTCTCGCTGAGTTGGGGGTTCTTCACAAAGAAAGTGTCGTGGGCGTCCCTTGCAGGGTGCGACTGAGGCTGGAACAGAGTGTCGAAGTTCCAGAAAGCTGACTCCACCCAGTTGTTAGTTGGCATTTCTTGGAACCCCATGTCCAGCAAAATTGTGCGCATTTGGGCTCTCACTTTAAGCAAGGGGTGCAGGTGGCCCCCTTCAGGGAGCTTCCCTTGGGCGTTGAAGTTATACTCCTTGAACTGGGTGGTTTTCCAACTTCCAGAAGCTAGCATTTCAGCTGTGACGTCAGCAGAAGCTTTTACTCTCACAGGGGCGTAGTCAGGTCCTTTCTGCACTTTGAAGTAAGCCCTTTCTACTTCTTTGACGAGTTTTCGTTTTTTCATTTCTTTGAACTCGTTTTCTTTGTACTCTTCTGAACTTGCAATACTTCTAAGGAGTTCTTTGGTTTGGTCTGTGATTTCCTCTGCTGAAGCACTGACTTGTTTGGTAGCTTTGTCCATAGAAATCCACTTGTTCTGCATGCACTTAGCAAAGCCAATCTTTCCAACTTGAGGCAAACGCGAAACAATCTCTTGTTGTGCAAGAGGTCCAGCTTCTTTCACTAAGTAAAAAACCTGGGCTTCAGGAGACCCTTGGTTCAAGTAAGCTTCTCCTTCTTCAGTCAGAACGCGTTCTTGTTTTTTCATGGTTTCTGTAACTACAAACCCGTCAGCTCCCAAACTGTTGATCACTCCCACTAACTCAGAGTGGTCGAACCCTTTTGCCTTAGCAAACTCCAAAGAGTTTTCTATTAGTCCTGACTCAAGCTCTCCAAGCACTGCCTCTTCCATTAATATGCCAATTAATGGAAATCAAAAACGCGTTCTCGCCCATCAAGTCACTAAATAACAAAAGGAACTACTCTTGTATAGACTACACCTACTTAACTGGGTGCTACGAAAGATCCAAAACTTCCATGACCAGGAACCCTTCCCACTTGCTAGTGAAAGTCCCCAGAGCCAAGAAAGAAAAAACCCCAACAAAAAAAACTACTTGTCTTTCCTCCAAGAAGACTCCCCTTCCCGTTACTTCGAGACTTAGTCACTTCATTCCCAAAAAACCTAAATTCTACTATCCCAAAGTTAACTCAAATAACACCACTTACTCTACACTTGGAAAAAAACTTCCTCAGAAAGCCCAAAACGTTTCTTGTATAACCTTGCCAGTTCCTGTGCCCAAAACCCTCAGACAAACCAAAACTATCCAAAAAAGGATTTCTGTGCTCCCCAGTGGTTTTAGACTGCGACGCAGCAAAAGTCCAGTAGACAACAAAAGAAAACTCAAGTTTGTAGAAGACCAAAAAACTGCAACTAGTTAATTATTAATACGTTCTGTTGATTAGTGTTTCAAAACGACCCCTGATCCGCCTTGCTAACTGCATATCTTTCACCAGCAAAGTGACTCGTTTTGCGTGGAGGGCACACAAGTTGGAGTCTTCGAAAAGGTGAACTAAATAGCTTTCTGCAGCGTGTTGGAGGGCTTCTAAAGCATACTTGCTCCACTTGAACTCTTGTTCCTTCCAAACGTTGTTAGCTATGCCCCTAACTACTCCTTCGAACTCTTTTTTCCTAAAAACAAATTCTTGCTTTTTTGCTTGTTTGAGTTTTTTCAAAGCCAAGGTGCTTTCTGGTCTCCGGTTTAGTTCAGAGGTATCTTTTGACATTATTGATTGCAACCATTTTTAAATGTCAAAGCAAACTAAATTAAGCACTGCCGGAACTTTTGCAGGAATCCCTACTCCTTTTACCACTAACCAGTTCGGGTGCAGAATGAAGCAGTTCAGCAAATTCGTAAGACCCTTTAATTCCAAACAACTTCCTAGCACTCACCAGTTACCGCCTAAGTCCGACAGGTCTTCCACAAGCACTTCTGTAAGGAGCAACACTCCCACCAGAGGCTTAAGCATTTCTACACTAGCTAAACAACCCAAACACTCAAGGTCCCTTTCCAGAAACCGCAGTGACAACTCTGTCAAAATGCCTCCTTTAGTTCCTCCAAGTTTAAGATACTCTCCCAAGCTAACCCAAAGGCTTAATGTATAGTTAAATAATGGATGAGTCGAACATTCATTTAGCGAGTTCAATTATCGGCAAAACTTATGCTAAAGTTTCGGAGGACGTAATTTGTAGCTAGTGGAGCAACTCACTAGTAAAGGAAGTAAGGATGCTTCTCACCCAGAAAAAACTTCCTCAAGAAGGCTGGTCCGACTTAATGATTGAAAAGCTACTCATGGAAATTGCAAGCATGGACTCCAACAACCTAGGAGCCAGAGCAGGCGTCGGGGAAAGGGAAGGAAGAGTTTACTCACACTTAGTTGCCCGAAGGAACTTCTACTTATCCCACGGAGTTGGAAGGTCTGGAGACATTGCAGCTGTCCAGCCCAAAGCTGCTGGGTCCTCTTTAGTTGCTGCCCTTGCAAACGCCTTTGCCAAGCATGCTTTGAGAATAGCTGGGATGCCCAAGCAAGAATGCATAGTTGTCCCCTTAGCTACAGGAATGTCCATAACTCTAGTGCTTCTTGCTATCAAGCAACAAAGACCCCAAGCCAAGTACGTAATTTGGCCCCGTATTGACCAAAAAACTTGTTTGAAGTGCATATATGCAGCTGGACTCCAGGCAAAAGTAGTTGAAGGGACTCTTGAAGGAGACTCTGTAGTTACAGGAGACGTTGCTTCCGTCATTGGCGACCCAAACGAAGTAGCCTGTGTACTGACTACTTCAAGTTGCTTTGCCCCCAGAGTCCCGGATAACATCCAGAAAGTTGCTTTGATTTGCAAGGAATACCAAATCCCCCATTTAATCAATAACGCTTACGGTCTGCAGTGCTCCAAAATCACGCACGAAATCAAAGAAGCTTCTAGACTAGGCAGAGTCGACGCAGTTGTGCAAAGCACGGACAAGAACTTTTTGGTTCCAGTAGGTGGGTCTGTAATATCTTCTTCAAGCAAAAGTTTCTTGCAACAAGTATCAGGAATCTATCCAGGAAGGGCCTCTGCGTCTTCAGTGCTGGACTTGTTTATTACCTTTTTGAGCATGGGTGAGTCTGGGTATCGAAAACTACTTCAAGAAAGAAAAGCTTTGCTGCCTGAGTTCCAAAGAGCCCTGGAAGAACTGGCTGCTAAGTACGGCCAAAGAGTATTAGTCACTAAAGGCAACACAATTTCCTTTGGAGTTACCCTAAGTGGCATTGATAACTCCACAGAACTAGGCTCTAAGTTGTTTTTGAGAAAGGTGTCTGGAACTCGTGTAGTGAAGGGCAACTCTACCAAAGAAATATGTGGACACCTTTTTGAGAACTACGGAGCCTCCTACACAGAGTACCCGGTTGCTTACCTGACAGCAGCCTGTGCAGTTGGCTTGACCTGGAAGGAACTAGAAACTTTTATTTCTAAACTAGACCAAATTATGTCTAAGTTAACTAAAAATGAATAGGTACCATCAAGAAGTCGTAGGCGTTGAACAGGAACCCATCAAGCCCCACGTCACAGAGCGCTTTGAAAAAGAAGAAGTCCCTGATGAAGGAGAGTTGAGGTTTTTGGGGAACGCTTGGAACTACTGCGGGTACTTCCACAAAGAGTTAAAAGACTGTGTAGAAGAAGGAGTCAAACTGGGAGACACCAAACTTTTCAAGAAGTGCAAAGACAAGTTGGAACAACTCCACCACTGCTACTCCTGGCGCGAGCCTACTGACTACGAGTACTCCGAAGCCTTTTTGAAGGAGACTTCTAAGTGCCTCTTCAACAGAGATCTTTTTTTGAAGTGCTACTTCAGACAAGCAGAGCCCTGGGAAACTTGCCACCCAACTTGGATGAAGCTCTACAGCTGTCAGTACCGAACTGACCCCAATACCTACAATATCTTTTAACTAACTCCTACAATTAAGCTGTGTTATACATGTTTGCAGACTGCTTAGTAAACAAAAGAGAGTTCTGCATAGAAAGTTCTTCAACATCCTCCTCAACAACTCTTAGTTCGTTAGCCCAGTTTTTTTCGTGGGTTCCTACTGGTGAGTCGGAGTACTTCCTGACAGTTTCTTTAGGGTCTACATCAGCTAAGTGGAGTTCTTCGCTTTTGCAGTGCGGACAAGTCACTATGAAGTTAACGTCCTTGTCTTTCAGTTCGAGTGCACAGCTGTGGCAGATGTACTGCTTGCAGCACTTAGTTACTAGTATCCTTTCAAAGTACCTTAAGCAAATGGGGCAGTTGTAGCGCATAAAGTTCTTTTCAGTGCCCATGGGAGTGAAGTCACTTACTTTGATTTCGCTTTTGCGGAATTCAGACTCTATAATGACTTTGGCCTTGGCTTCTTTGTCAGGGTCAGTTACGCCTTCGTTTGAAACTACTTGTTCTTTGTGTTCTTCACTCACACTGTTTTCTTCTTGCCTTTTGTTTTTCCCCAAACACAAACAGCCTGACTTCCCATTTCCCATGTTAGAACTTCTTAAACTACGTTACTGGGAATAATATGTGGATTCTCTTGCTAACTGGAGTGCTAGGCTACAGTGTAGTCACAAGTCCTTGGGCGCCCATGGTTTCCTGCAGCACCAACTCTACTGAGAAGTCTAAGTTCAGTGGTTACTCGATTGATTTGTTATTTGAAATAGTAGAGGCTCTGGACTGGAGTGACAATGAGTGGACTTTAGAATGCATGGAATGGGAACCCATGTTAGAAGCTGTAAACAGTTCAAAGGTAGACATGGCAATTGCAGGAATCACCATTACTTCAGAAAGACTAAACTCAATGAAGTTTTCAACTCCAACTTACGACTCAGGACTCATGCTTATCGTTAAGGTTCAGGAATCTTCTCTGATATGGTTGTTTCTCGAACCTTTCCACTTCAGTTTGTGGATCAGTTTGGTGTTTATTGCAGTGTTTATGGGGAACGTTATTTGGATACTAGAAAGAGACACTGAGGGCCCCATACCCTTTTCTTACAAGGAAGGGATTCTCGAGAGTTGCTGGCACAGTTTTGCTTCTTTGTTTTTTGTGGGAGACAAGCCCATCAAAACAATCCCTGGAAGAATGATGCAGTTGTCTTACTGGTTCACAAGTTTTGTGTTACTTGCAGCTTACTCTGCTGACTTAACCTCAAGAATGACTCTGGACCAAGTCTACACAGAAATCAAAGACCACAAAGACATTGAAGACAAGAAAGTTGCTTCCTTTTTTGAATACGAAAACGTAATTAAGGACTTCGGGGCAGATTTTGTAGGCCACTCGAGCTGGACCTATGAAGGGTACTTAGAAATGATCAGTCACTTAAAAGACGGGGACTACGATGCCGTTGCTCTGCCTCACCCCATTGCAGTGTACATGACTGCAAACGACTGCGAAGTAAGTCTGGTTGGGGATATGTTTGTTCCAGACTACTTAGCAATAGCTTTTCCCAAGAACATAGACTCTGAGTTTATGCAGAAAGTAAGCAGCACCAACTTGGCTATTTACGAAAACTTTGTGCACAGGAACCTAATGAACAAGAACCTACTTGTTACAGAAGACGAGTCTTGCAAGCACAGAATAGAAACGCCAATATCCATAACTCACGTTGGGGGTCTTTGGATTATTCCAGGAGCAGCTTTGTTCTTAGCACTGCCCTTTTACTTTCTTTACAAAAAGTACTTCAAGAAAAAGGTCCTTGAAGAAGAAAAAACAAACGTGTCGAACAAGTATGACAACAAAACAGCAGCAGAGATCGACTTGATGTCTAAGTTCGAAAAGATCCTAGGCAGTTCTGAACAAAAGTTCTCTCAAAAAATCAAAGACATTGAGGTAGCTATTGCTCAGCAAGAAAAAACCCACTCTAACTTCGAAGAAGTTCTGAAACAACTAGAATCCAAACTAGAGCTGCTTGACTAAACTTTTAATTCTAAATTAAACACTTCATCAGGCACTTCAATTATCTTTATGTCCTTTCCGTCGTACTTCTTCCCAGCCATCTGCACTTTAGCTGACTCTGCTTGCTCAGGAGTGTCGAACTCTATGAAAACCGAACCAGCTTCTGCTCCCAACCCAGACTCACCTGGCCGGACAATTCTGCAGTAACTCACTGGACCAAACTGCTCGAACTCTTCTTGCATGTCTGCTTCAATTTCTCTAAACTCCTTTTCAGGTGCTTTCCTAGCAGCTCTGCTGGACATAAAGTCAGACACTTTAAGGATCCTCGAGCGAGTTTTGGGTTGCGAAGGAGTTAGTTCGAGTTTTGTGTCTTTTGAACTCTGGATGTCGTTTATTGCCGCTGCTGCTGCTGCTGCTGCCTTTGCTGAGGTTTCTACTGTGTCTTGCTGGGCTAAAACGTTAGTGTTAATTCCAAGGACTTGTCCTAAGGCTCCTACTTCTTCGTCTGTGCGAGTTACTTTAAGTGGCCTTCCTAAGAGTTTGAGTCCGTCTAGTCTCTGTGCCTTAGAAGCTTCGTCTTGGGTACTGACTTCTACTAAGCACTTGCTAGGGTCTTCTTCGTCCACCCAGACTTTCAGTACTGGATTTTTGTTTCCTGAGTCGTTGAGTTGGTACTCAAGCATTTTTTTGTTGAGGAACTTCTTCAAGTCTTCTTCTGATATGTTAAATTCAAAAGGAACGTTCCACACCATGAGTCTCCTAGCCCTTCTGTTGGCCTCTAGCACTTGGTCTATGTTTGCTGAAAACATGTTAGAACGAGTAACCCACTGAAACCCATCCCAGAAAAGTTCCCTTTCTCTTTCGCGTTCGTAGTGCTTGTTTGGAGGGGCTGCTCCAGCTAAGCGTCTTAGCCAAGGGTGCGGAGACCGAGTTCTTGACCTCCCTACTAGCCAAGAAGCAGTCTTCATGTACTCTGAGTCTGTTGAACTCAAGCTAGACGAAGACTGCCTTCTTCTTCTTTGGGACTTTATAGGACTCCTCCTTCTGCCCCTTGGGGACCTTCTCCTTCTACGGTCGCTTTCGCGGCTTCTGCGTCTTCTTCTGTAGCTGTCCTCCTTCATAACTTTATAATATGCCTAGGCTCTTTTTTTCTTT
>PR_CR_10_Liq_1_inCRDRAFT_1000073_pt1 | contig 50572 bp, 58 predicted proteins | sample PRCRCaboRojoPR_3_FD_10241 | JGI IMG/M metagenome (IMG submission 10241) | reverse complement strand
TCTACCCAAGAACAGTGGTTGGAAGCTATTACACAAGCTTGGTCTGAAGGTTTGCCTACTTCTTCGACTTTCCAGAACCCAGCTCCTAGCAACAGAATCTTAGATAAGAACCTTGTGGCATTAGCGATGATTGTTCTACGCCATTTGGGAAGCGGCTTGGGTTGGTTGTTCCAGTTAATCAGAGCTAGCTTTATAACTAAATAGTCAGCTACTACACTAAACATCATAAGAGCAAGCCGCCAAGGAAGCAAAAAGTAAGCTCCAATATAAAACTTGAGTCTGTTCCACTTATCAACATCATACCTTCTAGAAACATCTAAGCCTTCAATTGGCTTTGAAGAGTAGTAGTCAGCTACAGGTTTCAAAGCGTACAGTCCGTACTCCACCAGTGCTGCCGGTAACAAAAGACCTAAGTACCACAATCCCATCTTTGAATCTTTATAAAAAAACTAGTTTACTCATAAAAACTACAGTTACATTGCAAACTTAAGTTTTGACTCCAGAACGTTAATTCTTAGCTTGTCCAGACTTAAAAACTCCTAAAACAAAGAAGTAGCGAATACACCCTAAAAACCTTAACAAGAACTTAAGTTCCAACTATGCCCTTTAAAATGTTCTCAATTCTGTTTAAATATGAGTTACTTTTTCCTTACTCTGCCTTTGGCTTCTTTGCGTTGTCTCTTTGTAGGAGGGACTTCGAACCAAGGCATTGGCTCGAACTTAAGAGCCCCAGACTTAATTTGATAGTGAAGTCCTGTAGGCACTGGTCCGTCTTCACTCAGAGTGCCTAGGTGCGCACTGCACTTTGCACACTGCACTTCAGACTCTTCCTGAGTTTTTACAGCTTCTTCTTGAGTTCCCCAGAAAGCACAGTGTCCAGTGTCTGGAAAGAACTTTTGCTGGGAGTGGAATAGGGGCTGTGTGCACACTATGCAGTGGTAAGTGCCAATGTCTCTGCAGTCCCAGTACTCTCCTGTATAGGGTCTTTCAAGTCCTTTTCCTTGTGTGATGAAGTATTGGTGAGGCGTTAGTTTGCGGACGAGTTCTTCACTGAACCTCCTTGTAATTCTTCTAAGCATATTTAGTTATTTAAATAAGCCACAGCACCTATTTCTGGGAGGCTTAGGCAGTTCGTTGCCAAAGAGGAGGTGGGTGCTTGTGGCTTCTTCAAGCATGTGGACATCTTCAAAAAGGGACCTAGACATACTGAGTTCTTCAGAAGGTTTTATTTCGAACTGTTCAAGTTTTAAGTCTTTGACTTTGGCTTTGAGTTGTTCGATCTTTTGCCTGTAAAAGTCTTCTTTTTCAAGGAACAACTGGAAGTCATGTTCTTTGGAAGCAATGAGTCTTTGGTTTTCCTTGCGCAGTTGTTGGTTTTCTTGAAGGAGGTCTTTGTCTTCTTGGAACAACTTCTTGTTAATAGTGGTTTTGGGCGAAGGAACAGGCGAAGTGAAGCAAGACTTTGTTTGGAGGAGTCTTTGTTTGTGGAATGCTTGTGGAGATATTTCAGAACCCCTAATGTGTGCTAGGGCTTTTAAACTGGACAAACGTCTTAGTTCTGTCTGGAGTAGGTTTATTTGTGTTTCTTTTTTGTGGATTTCTTCTTGGACGTTTAGTACTTGGTTTTTGGCTTTTGCTTCGTTAGCTTTGGTTTTTTGCAGTTGTGAGTGAAGTTCGTTGTTGGTTAGGGTGCTTTCTTGTTCTATTTTGTTAAGAGCTTCAAAGAGTTCTTGGTTTTGGGCTTTTAGTTTGCAAAGGGAGTCCTGGAGTTGGAGTGTGTGTTCTTGTTTGTCTTTTAGAGTTTGTTGCAAGTTTTGGGTTTCTAGTTGGTGTTCTGCGTCTTTAGACATAATGTAGTCGCAGAGTGCTGCTGCAGCTTTAGTAACTGAGTAGTGCACTGGAGTGCACTGGGTCTCCTTCAAAGTATAGTTAACCCAGTACTTGAGTTTTTCAGCAGGGTGAGTGTTGTTTCTAGAAGTTGGACTGAAAACGTTGACTTCGTTGGTTCCAGTTACTTGCTTGATGTCTTGAATGAGCTTTTCTAAGTCAGGGCACCAGTTCCTGGAGGTGCTAGGAATGTACTCTTCTTCAATCTCTTCTATTTGAAGTTGGAGTCTAGGCACTTTAGGTTGTTCTTTGATTTGTTCTAGTAAGTTAGGACAGTCTATGATGCCTGATTTAAACTCTTGGAAAGTCACGTAGGAACCAGAACTCCCAGCTTTTAGGGTTTCAAAAAGTACTTGTGCTTCTTGGTCGGTTTCAAGTCCTCCTGAGATCTTAAGGTCCTCTAAACTTATAAGTCCGTCTTCATCGATGTCACAGCACTCGTAAGCCCTAGTTATTGCTTCTTTAACGCTTTCGCTTTCTGCAAAGTCCATTTACGCATATATAAACTTAAACTAATTGCAACTTTAATTTGAACCTACAAAACAACACAGGCTTCCTGGCTTCCCAAGTCAGGTTCTTCTTGGCCCACTTCCAACACAACTTAAAGCACCGTTTAACGGAGTTCCTGCTTTTGATGTCGGCTGTGAAAAAAGCCAAACCTAAACTTTCTGCAAGTTTCCTTCCAGCTGTGTGACTGTGCTTGCCTTTAACAAGGCTCACTACTGAGCATCCAAAAGGCAGTCTTCGTTTCTTGAGTTTTAAATACTCCTCTTCAATGTGCTTTAAAGTAGTGGGTTCGCTTGGGTCGCAAACCAAAACTACTGAAGAAAACAAACTTTCAGGAGCTTCAATGCACTCTTGGATCTCTAAAGTAGTTGCTGGTGGAGGAAAAGGCATAGTGTACTTGTAGGTCTTAGGAGCGTCTTTGTAAGTGGGTTTTGGTGGTGCATACGAGTAAAGGTACTTGCTTATAAAACTAGTTTTGCCTACTCCAGGAGCTCCTAACACTATGCATTTAGAACTAATTACCATTATTGGCGCTTTTTGGTGGTTTGCAAGAAGAATTCCCGCCTTCATTTAGTTATAACTGGTTAAACAATTTAGAGTCCTTGTCAAGCATTGCAGTAACTACTCCTTTTTTAACCACGCTTAAGAAAGGCTTAGTGCGGAACCCAATGCTGTACTCCTTAGTATACACTCCTGCTTCCAAACTTCTAGTTAAGTGACCTGCTGCGTCTGCAATAAATCCTATATTTGACTTAAAGTTTGTAGAGTACCTCTGAAGTACGTAGGGGTCGTTGACACTCAAACCCAAGAGTGCATAGTCCTCTACTTCTTCTGCAAGTTTGTCAAGTTCCCCAACTAAGTCTTCGTTAGGCAAATAAGCTCCTGAAAAACCTAGTAAAACCACGTTTTTGTTAGAAAAGTAAGTGAAGGAGTCTATGTTGAACTGCAAGTCTACGTGCTTGTAGAACTTCTGAACCACTGCAACTCTAGCTCTAGGAATAACCATTCCAGTGTGGATACTTCTTTTTAGCATACTTTATAAAATGGGAAGTCAGAACGCCAAGCCCGAAAGCAACCAAACCAACTCATTCATCCAAGGAGAAGACCTTGAGCGCACTGACAGCCTCAACTTAGACGCTTCCAGCAAAGAGAGTTCTTTAGGCTCTTCACTAATTGACACTTCTGCCATGAATTCGGACCCCAACAAAACTTCTGTGACTTTCAAGTGGAACTTCGGAGGCAACGAAGTGTTTGTGATAGGGTCTTTTAACGGCTGGAGAGAAAGACTCCGCATGGAAAAAGCAGACGGCGAGTTCCAACTTGAAGTACTTTTGGAAAAAGGAGTGACTCATGAGTATAAGTTCATTGTAGATAACGAGTGGAGGTTCGCTCCTGACCAACCCACGAAAAAGGACGAACACGGCAACATCAACAACTGGATCGACACTTCTACTTTTGAAGAAAACAAAAAAACCTTTGAAGAAGCTAAGTTGGCAGACACCTACACACAGGAACTCTGCGCAGACCTCACAACTATGGAGCCTGACCCTTTGCCTCTCCACCTGCACTATGTACTTACTAACCACTCTAATTCTTACGATTACAGGCAAAAGCAAACCATTCCCTTCAACTCTCCTATAAAACAGACCAACGCAGAACTGGCTGGTGAAAACAACTTGCCTTCGAACGAACTGCCTATTCCACCCCACGTGATTCTGAACCACTTAGGAGTCAGAGCTAACGAACGCGTTATAGGACTCACTACCACTCAGCGCTACCGTGACAAGTTTGTTACTACTGTTTACTATAAACCAATTAAGTAATCATTCCCTTGGGTCTATAAAGCTCTCAGCTGACCATTCATTAACTGAGGCTTTTCCTAAAGCTTTCTGAAGCACTTGCATTGAAAAGTTGTGAATTGGGAAGTACTTAGCTTGAGGACTTTTACTACCGTATTCAAAAATTAAGTATTCCAGTCCTAGTTTCTGAGCTTCGTACTTAACCCCTTGAATTAGTTGCTTGACCAGTTGCTTGCGGACAGATTCTTCTCCTTTGTAAAACAAACCAAACAGTTTCCCACGCCTTGCTTGCTTTTTGTAAATGGCGTAGTGCGAGTACTTCACAAACACAAAACCAAACTTAAGCACCTTAATCAGCACCCAAACAGCCAGCACCAAAAAGCAAACTGAAAAAAACCAGGAGTTGATTAGGTAGAAACCAACCACAGTCAAAGCCAAGCTTGCTAGAGTGAGTAAGAGTATACCCAATAAGCATAGTAGGTGCACAAAGGGTTTCTTTAGGGTTTCCAAGTCCAAAATAACTTTGACGAGGTTCATGTCTTCTAAACCCGAAGAGTCCCACAAAGACACTCCAGCAATACTGTCGCCACTTTCTGCTACGTAAGTACCTGCGTAGTAACTCGACTTAAAAACGTCCCAAATGTTCACTAGTGTCATGTCTTTGTCCTGATAGTGCTCTTTGGTAAGTCGCAAGCCCTTGTCTACTGAGACCTTTGAAACATACTCAGAAGACTTTTCTGCGTTGAGGATCTTCACACGCAGTGTTGAAGCTTCCATGTAGTTTAGTTTACTCATGTACAGTCCCTTAGCTTTGTAGTTAGTAGAGTCTGCTTTTACGTACAGGTAAGAAACGTCTAACTTGAACAGGTGTTCTTCAAGTTTCAAGCACAAGCTAGACGCAATGCCTTTTCTCCTGTAAGCTTTGTGGACTTTAAGTCCAAACATCTGGGCCACTTTCACTTCTGACTTGCCTGAAAAAAGCACTTTCTTAACTACAGCGTTGACTACACCTATTACTTTTTGTGTCAGTTCTTCCACAGCTACCAGGATAATGAACTCTTTAAACTGCTTGGACTTGGCATTGTAGTTCTGTTGGAGGCTGTTGCAAGCTTTAATTTGGTTCAGAGGGAACTGCTTGCCCAGAGGAATTGCTGTTGAAGTTTCTAAGTCCTCAAGCAAGGGGTGCATGTCTTCGTTATACTGCTTTATAACTATTCCGTCAGGCAAGGAGTCCATATTTATGGAAAACCAAACACCCTTAAAAGAACTTGGCTATGGCCTTTTTGGCCTCTCAGCTGCTGCTTGGGTGGTGTGTGAAGTGTACTATGCTTATGCTAGTTACATCTTCAGAACGATCAAAGAAAACGTTAAAGAGCCCATGGAAGTGCTTCCTGAAAACGAAGGAAAACTTGTGTATGCTTCTGGGATGCTGAGGAACACAAAAAGCACCTTTTTGAAGGACCCCCAGTTAGGAATAGAACTCCAAGCAGCTAAGCTCTTTAGAAAAGTAGAAATGTTCCAGTGGTCAAAGGACTCTGGGAAGTTCCGTCCAGTGTGGCACTTTGATTCTATTCCTTCAAAGTCGCACCCCAAGTCGAAAAAGAACCCCCAGTGGAAGTTTTTGACTGACCAAATCTATGCAGGCCAGGAGTATTACTTAGCTCCTTTTACAGTAGGCAGAGAAGTGGTTGATAAACTCACTACAGTTTGGGACTTCAAACCAGTACTCCTCAAACCAGAAGAACAAGAACACGTTAAAAAAAAAGGTTTTGTTGCCTACAAAGACTCAGAGTACTACTACCTAACCAAAAAAGTCAGGAGAAACAACTCATACAAAAAGCCAGTTGTAGGCGACTACAAAGTAAAGTACTCGTACGTTCCAAACAACCTTTACGTAAGTGTTATAGGAGAACAAAGAAGGAACAAAATAGAACCTTACAAAGGAAGCTGGTTGCTTGTGGAGGAAGGAGAGGTGCCCTGTGAAAAGCTGGTAGAGCTTTTAGACAAAAGGAACTCCAGAAACATCTGGATCGCTAGAGTGTTGGGCTCAGTGCTTTCTGCAACTGGGGTGTACTTTATGTACTCTTAATATAATATGGAATATGCTTACATTTCGTTAGTAGGCCTGGCTAGGGGAGTGGCTCTGTTGCCCATTGAGCACCCTTTGGAGTTCATTAAAACAAGACAACAGGTTTCCCCTGGCCAAAGTGCTTTAAACATAATAAAAGAGACTTGGAGTTACGGACCAAAAAGGTTTTACTCCGGACTAGTTCCTAATGCTTTGAGGTGCAGTATTAAGCAAGCCTACAGATTCCCACTTATGATTTCAGTTCCTAAGTTCTACAAAACCCTAGGAATGTCTGAAGTTTCTAGTCAGAACTTAGCAGGCTTAACTATAGCTTTGATAGAAAGTTACATTATATGCCCCTTAGAAAGAGTTAAAACTTGGCTAATGACAGCCCCTTTAAGTTCTTTGCTTGGCTTTTTAAAGCAAAAACAAGCACTCACAGAACTCTTTTCAGGAGTTTCTCCACTTATGCTGCGCCAAAGTGTTTCTTGGGTAACTTTTTTAGGGGGCAACTCAGTGCTCAGGGAACTTTTTAGGGAGCTCGAAGGTACCAGAGAGTTGTCTTACTCTAGTTTGTGTCTTTGTGGAACCCTTGTTGGCATTTTGAACGTGTCAGCTATAATGCCTTTGGACTTTGCCAAGACACACCTCCAGAAGTACGAAAACTTAACTTGGAAAGGCTTGAGACAAGACATAGCACTGCATTCTGGTTTTCTACAGAGACTCAGAGTGGTTTACTCAGGCTGGCAAATGAGAATGATTCAGTACATAATCCACGCTTTAGCTACTGTGTCTATACTAGAAAAACTAACACTTAAGTTTGGGTAGTTATTTATAACAGCCAATTACATCTGATTGTCTTCGTTAGGGTTGTCTTCTTGGTCTTCTTTGCCCCAGATTTGTTTGGCAACTTCCCAAATAGTTTTTTCTTTTACTCGGTTAGTGTGCTCCATTACTTCCATCCATTCTTGAGTGGCTACACAAGGACTGCAGTACATCCAAAACACTAAGTCACAAAAACTAGAGTCAAAGATGCCTAGGTTTTCGCGCAGTTTAAGTCTATTGTAAAACCCTCCTAGACAACATAAAAAAACTCCACATAAGCATGCCTTCATAAGGCTTTGGTTTTTTTCTTCTTCTTTAGTAGTAAGTAGGATTGCTTCAACTGCTTGCATGCACTGGCACCCACAAGGGACTAAGGTTGCCCAAAGGCACATTTTGGTGTTACTCAAACAGTCAAAAGGAGTTTGGTGCCACTTTTGAGACATTTATTATTAAGTTTCATTTAAGCTGTGGTAGTAATCCAATGGCCAGCCTTTAAATAAACTAGGGTTCATTATCAGTGGAAACAGCCAAATGAATGCCACCATGCCTGCCAAGTAAGTAAGCACTAACAAGTACCTGTAGCTGTAAAGGTTGCTAGTCTCCTCAAAGAAGTCGAACCCAGGAGTAGTCACTAACTTAGAAACAAACTCCACAATAACTAAAGGATAAGCACTTCCAGTAATCATGTAAGAGTACACTGAGTAGCATTCTCTAATAAATAACCCAACTGTCACAAAGGCAGCTTCTTGGTTGCTGGCTTTTTGCTCTAGAAAGATAGAGTAACACCCCAAACCAGCCCTAAGTATTGCAAGAGTAACAATGGTGTGGAACAGAGGAAACCCACAAGAAATCATAAGTGGAACTAAGCTTGCTCTTAGAAGAAAGCTATCTCCTATTGGCTTTAGTAAGTTACAGTCTGCTTGGAAGTTTAAGGTAAAGTTTTCAATAAGAGCCACATGCAAAAAAACTCCAGCAAGTGCAATTATCAAAAGTGCAGTGCTTGAAATAAAAGCAGCGTAAGCTTTAACAGAAAGCTCCAATCCCAGCCATACTGTAACACTGATTTGGGTCTCCTTAAAAAGCAGTAAACTTGCAAGAATCACTAACATAACTACCAGTGAATACCTCCAGTGCTTGAGCTTCTTGAGCGTAAACCAAACACAGTAAACAAAAACTACCCAAATCAAGCCTACTAGCCTATGATAATTCATAATAATCAAATGGAACAACTGAGCTCAGAAGACAAACTAATAACTCTGCAAACCCACTTAGAAGACATCCTTTCGCAAATCGAAGCCCAGGAAAAACAAATAGCCACTTACAAAGAAGACCAAAAGAAAAAAGAATTCCTAGAAACCCAACTTAGTGAGTTGCTGTCTGATATCGAACAAAAAGCCCCTTTTTTAGAGAGAACCAAAGAAACAGAACACAAACTCCAAGTGCTAGAGCAAAGCTTAACCCAGCTTTTACAAGACATCGAGCAAAAGGCCCCAGCTATCCAGTCACAAGTTTACATGCAAGAAAAAGTTAAGTTTTTAGAGTTCCACTTAAACGAACTGCTTAGCGAAATAGAGTCTAAGGCTTCTGAGTTTGCCGAGTTCACTCAAACCAAGTCTAAACTAAAAACACTAGAAAACTTACTGCACGAACTTTTAAGTGACTTGGAAGAAAAAGCACCTTTAATCACTGAACTCAAAGAAAACTACCAAAACCTTTTGCAAGACTACAAAGCTTTACTGGAGTCCAGTCAAGAACCCCAAGAACTTAAGTTGCAACTCCAGCAAGAAGTAGCAACTAATCACTCCTTGCAAAACAAACTTTTTGCACTTTCTCAACAAGTCAAAAGCATAGTCTGCAAGAACCTGAACTTTTCAATGAGTTTCACTACTGTTGAGGAAACAAAGGTTCTCAAAGAAAAGCTGCTTGACTTAAAAGGAAGACTCACCAAAGAACTACAGTCCCAAAGACACAAAAACGAATACTTAAAACAACTCGAAAGGGTTGTTGACAACCAAAAAAAGGAACTAGAACTACTCAGACCCCAAACAGAGGTTAAAGAACTCAAACTCGAATCCTCGTTTGCAACTTCCAAACTTAACTTCTTCGAAAAGCACTCTAAAGGACTGAACCAGTCACTCAACTACTTCAAAACACAAAATAAACTAAAAGACCAAGAATTAGTTACGCTTAAAAAAAAACTTTACCTTTTAGAAGCTGAAAACAACCAACTCAAAGAATCCAACCACAACTTCCAAGTGCAACTCCAGGATTCACTAGTCAAAAACAAATCACTGGAGTCCCAAATAAGTGTTTTAAACTCCCAAAAAGAACTTAAACCTCTAGTTAAAGACTCGGACAACTTTTTAGCCGAGAAAAAAAGGTTCTTGGAAGAAATAACTTTACTCAAAGTAGAAAACGATAACTTAAAGTTCCAAGTTAACTCTCTAAAACCACCTACACAAGAAGCTTTGAGTGCTAAAAGAGCCCAGATAACTGAACTCAAAGAATCCCTAAAACACCAAAAGTCCCACAACAGAAGTTTACTAAGCCAACTAGAAACTGCAAACCAAGACTTAACTGCCCAAAAAAGGTCGTTTGACTCCCTGCGCAAAGAAGTCCCCAACACAACCCAACTCAAAAAACTATTAAGTGTCATTCATAAGTTGAAGTAAATGGAAACACTAGTCAGAGACTTTTTGATAGCATCAGGAGCTGTAGCACTAGGAAGCTACTTTTACTTTTTGCAGAAAAAAAGCACAAAGCAAGACCCGTTTATAACTGTAGAGGTCCTTGCACCTGAAGACTTCAAAAAAGTTTGCAGAGAAATCCGGAGAATATACTCAAGTAAGTACTGGCCAGCCTACAACACTTGCCGGGAAGAACGAAGAAAGTTCCCTTCCAAAACAATAGAGTACGAAAACATAGTTATTAGTTTCAACAACAAAAACAAAAACTTAATAGAGGAAACTAGAAGCACTGTTCTGAGGAAGTACTGGGTGAGTGAAAAGGTGTTTGAAGACTCGGTGAACTACTACGACTCAGACAACGAACTCAGAGAGTACGCTGAAAACTTAGTGACTCCTCTGTACAACGATGACCACAGCTCTTCTTTAACTAGAGAACAAACTATTGAGATTCTGAACTACTTCAATGAAAGGTACCAAGAGTTCCACGACATCATAGAAATCAACGACTACACTGTACTCATCAAACGACTTGAAGACGAAGTATTTGAGAAGTTCAAGGTTGAAATGGACCAAGTCAACTCTGCCTATGAAAAGTTCAAAGACGCCCAACTCGAAGAAATCGTAGAACCTATGAAATGCCACACTTCTTACATACTGGCTTCTGCTGACGACTCTTTTGAATTCTACAACACTTAATTACTTAAAACGTCAAGCAGTTGCATGACTTATTTTCTAACTTGTCGTAGTTTTGCAAACTAGGGCGGATACTTGACCGTTTAAAGAAGCTTTTCATCAAGCTTTGTCTGCCTTCGTGGTTAAGTATTTCTTTAATTTGGGCTTCAAGTTCTACTTTGAGTTTTTTGTAGCACTCAGGACAGCTTAGTATTTTGAGTCTAGTGAACTCTACAGTGTCTCTGAGTTGGGAGTTTAGTCCGTCCAGAGTTATTGTAAGTTGACTAAGGGTTTTGTGCATAGTAACTAGTTCTTTTTCTTCTTCGAGTTTTTCTTTTTCTAGTCTTTGGAACTTGTTTTTTACAAAGGTTTCGTTCTCGCTTGACTCGTTCCAGGCACTTTTTAAACTCATAATTACACTGTCAAGTCTGTTCTTGGCTTCTGTTTCTTGGTTGATTTTTTTGTTGAGTGAGTTTATTTTGTCTTTGTGCTGGACACTGCTGTTCTGTAGTTGCTTTTCAAGTCGAGTTAGGGCTCCTGTTTTTACCTTGACTTCTTGTCTTTGGATTTCCTTTTCTTCAAGCAGAGACTCCAGTTCCTTCCTTAAGCTTTCTAGTTGGGGTCTGGTTTCTTCTTTGAGTTTTTCTTTCAAGTGTTGCTTTTCACAGTAGTCACATATTAAGTCTGAGGACTTGGAAGACCCTCTTACATGTTGTCTGCAGAATCTGCGACTGCAAAAAGGACACTCAATTGAAGGCACTTTGAGACTGAAACTCGCTTTGCATTTGTAGCAACCAGAAGTTTCTGACTTAGGCGGCTTAGACATATTTAATGGAAAATCTTTACTATGTTTTTAAGAGTGATGTTCAGTAAAAACTTAGGCAGAACTACTACTTCGTATAAAAGAATGACCTGGGACTCTTCTAAAGTGTACTTTTGAAGCACTGAAGGATGCACAGCACACAGCACCTCACCTGTTAAGTCCTTAGCTTTGAAAGTGCGTTCTCCAAGTACTTCCGAAATTTGGAGAAGCAACATTCCTACTTTTGAGGACTCAACTAAAGCTTTGCAGTTGGAAGTGTTAAGTGGGTGGCTTAGTTCTCCTTCACTGAGTCCTAAGTGAGGGTTGTCTGTTGGAAGTCTTAAGTAAGACAAAGCTTTGACCCAACCAGAGCTAGCACTGAACTTTTCAGTTTTGGGAACAGCTAAGTTAACTACATCTTTCCAAGAAACTTCTTCTGTTTCGAGTTCTTCTAAAATGTTGTCTGGCAAGCTGACTTGTTGGGTCCAAGTTGCTTCGCTTTGACTAGGATACATTTATTTATGAGTTATACTAAACCTGGATTTCAGTAGATTCCTGGAAAGTTCTCTGTTGTGCAGGGAGGTGATTTGTTTAGCAAGTTCTTCTTTCTTGGTCCTTCGTTCTGGAAAAAACCGTCCGTAAGGCATGGGAGAGACATCAGCAGCTTCTAAAATAGCCTTGTACTTGCGGTGTTTCAGGAAAAGATCTTTAGACAGTTTCTTCTTAAGAGACTGAGTAGTAGGCCTTGCAGAGTGCATGTTAACTAAGTCGTTTTTGTCTTTGTCACTTAAGTTCTGGTTCAGGCTGTCAATAGGCACTATCAGAAGTAGGGTGTTTTCGCTAGAGCTAGTTGCTTGGAGTTTGCGAGTTTGCAGAGGAAACAACTCTTGCTCTCCAAAGACTTCGCCAGGTCTGCACTTCCTTATAAGTTGGATGTAGTTTTTGGTGTTAACTAAAAATTCTTCTTTGTGCTTGAACCTAGGAATCCTTGCTTTGTGGGTTAGAGTGACAAACGCGTTGATCTCCACTGAGCCTCTTTTAACTATGAAAGCGTGGGAAGGGTGGTCACCTTGGCTATAGACGAGCTGGCCTTTATGGTACTTGGAGGTTTGTATTCCCCAAGCAAGTCCTTCTAGTTTGCCTCTTTGCAGGGCTTTAAAGAACTCTACTTGTTTCAGGAACTCTACGATTTGTATTTTTTCAGTGGCTTTGTGTGAAAGCACTGAAGAAGCATACTCTTCCCTAGTGAGGATTAAACAGTTCGTAGGAACTAAAGCTTTGATGGTAGCTGTGCGAGTGCAATCAGTTTCCAAAGCTTTTTCGCCTATGCTGTGAGGAGGTCCTAAAGTGTTGACTTTAGTTTTTCCTTTGTAAATGCCTACTTTCCCGTTGATTATGAAGTACACACAGTCTCCAATGTCGCCTTCTTGCATGATTACTTCTCCTTTGTCGTAAAACTTGTGCTTTAGTTGTTTGCAAACTTCGTTCATAGTGTAAGTAGTTAAGTTGTCGAAGAAACTGTACCGCTTAGCCCAGTGCTTAATGGCCTTAATGTCTATTTCGTCCCTGGAGTCTGGGGACTTTTCACAGACCTCCCCTATGTCTAAGTTGTCTATGTTTTCTAAACGAGTTATGATCTGTTTAAAGTCTTCTCTTCCCAATAGCCAACTAGGAAAAAACTCAGTTTCAGCCATAGAAGACTTCCTTGGGTTGCTTTTAGGAGTGATTGAGTTGAGTTCAGGTCCGCCACAACTTGATCTTTTTTTGTGTCCAAAGCTTCCAGGCAGCACTCTGCTTCTAGTTGTTAGGGGGGAGGTCGGGATTAAGTGCTTATTAGGAGAAGACCTTAGTGAAGAGGGCTTGCAATGCTTTGGATTTTGGGAGTTAAGAAGGAGCTTTTCCATTGTTCTAGTTTCCATTTTAGAATGAATCTGACAAAGGAATTCGAACACTTAAGATTCCCTTGGAAGTTCAATGGACACGGTTTTTACAACTTACTTCCTTTGAGACCTAAACTGGACGAGGAACTCCAAGAGATCAAGCCTGGTTTTGAACTAGCTTTCAAGTCCCTCCTAAAAGGAATGGTCAACCAAGAAGATTACTTACTTAAGTCAGTGCTGGAACCTAGGATGCTTTCCGAGGTCCACAATTGCTTGTCAACAGTAGGTCGGAGGAACCACTCGCTCCAGATTGTAAATACTGATTCTCCTGCATTTGTGTTTTTTTACAATGCACAAGTCACAAAAGGAGTAGACTTAGTGCGCAACCAGAACGTAAACAACTCTTACGAAGTCGAAAGCTTAGCTGACTACAGAGAAAACTTAGTAGAAGCACCCAGACTCGATGCACAGGATATCTTCTTTTACACAAAACTAGGCAAACCCCAAGACAACCACTTAGTTTTCAAAGTAGACGTAGTAGTTTACTCCTCAGTTAAGCTTATTGTCAAAAACGAAAACTCAGAAGTCATTTTTGGAAACGAAAGCACCAACCCTGAAAGACACAAGTTCAGATTTGAAATCATGAAAACAATGCAACCTGGTCTACTGCAGAATGTTGTGTCTACTGGCTGGGCCATTAGTTACTTTGCTTGCAACAAGGGCAGCTGGCCCTTTTGTTCTTCAGAGTGGATGGTCACTGACATAGACGACCACTTACAAGGAAACCCCTACCACAGTTAACTTAACAACTTGTAAATAATACTAACATGGACCCTGACATTAAAGTTGACAAAGACTACAGAGACTCAGTGTTTGCCAAACTTAAGCTCAGCCCAGAAAACCAAACCTGTTTTGAATGCGGCAATCGGAACCCTAGTTGGTGTTCAGTTAACTTGGGAATATTCTTGTGCTACAACTGTACGACGCACCACCGTCAAATGGGATCCCACCTGAGTTTTGTAAGGTCTTCAGACTACGACCTCTGGAGTCTAAGACAACTGTGTTTCATGGAAAACGCAGGCAACAAAAAGGCTAAAGAGTTCTTTAGAAGTCATGGAGTCCAAGGCGCTGTAGACTTTTCGTCCCAAATTGCTGGAAGGTGGAGAACTGAGTTGTTTGAAACTGTTTCCCAAATCTACCCTAAAAAGAACTCTGAAGACTTCTCTCCACTGCCCAAAGAAGAACCCACTGAGTCAGAACCCAAACCAGAAGTTAAGTCCGAAGAAACCCAACCAGAGGTGCCTAAGACCGAAGACCCCCCTTTGCCAGTCAAGCCCCAAACTTATAGGTTCAAGCAAAGCGCTCCTTTAGACACTTCGAAAACTCACTCTTTTCGAAAAACCAAAACTAACGAGTCCAAACCCTCAGGGTTCATGTTTAAGCCTGTGAGTTTCAAACCCCCGAGTGAAGAAGAGTACTTTGAACCACAACCCCTAAAACCCCCTGAAAAACCCAAAACTATAGTACTCGAACCCAAACCTGCACATATTGCTTCACGCAAAACCACTGAAAAAAAAGCTATCTCCTCAGAAGACTTCAACAACTCCAAGGAAGACGACACCTTCAGAAAAATGCGTATGCAACAACTTTCAGGCGAAAAAGCCATCTCGAGCGACATGTACTTTGGCCGAGAACAGTCCAAGCCAGAACTAGACGCTGACTACTTTAAAGAAGAAGCTGCTAGGTACGCCCACATTGCTGCTGAAAAGGCAGAAAAAATCAAAGACAAAGCTGTTAATTTTTGGAGCAAGTTTCAACAAAGATTCTCTTAATTAGATATTATTAGTTCCGTAAATAGACTTAAGGGCATCAGCCAGTCTGTAACCAGCCAAGGCAATTTGCCGCATAACTATAGGCCACGCCCTTTCTATGTAGTCTTGAGTGGGCACTTGGTACTGCTGGATTCCATTGTAACAGTAGTTAACTGCAGTCAAAAAGTTGAACTCTGCCCAGTAAGTTCTGTCAGTTACCTGCAAAAGGTCTTCAAGGTCTGCTCGCGTGTAGTTAGAAGTAGCCCAGTCTGCATAAGTAGCAATCTGGCCCCAACCCTTAGCGTCTAGAGGTCTGGGAACGTCCCACTCCAAATAGCCCACACCTGCGTCCCAGAAAGCATGCAACTCAACTATGTTGTCGTCCCACTTAATTTTAAGTAAGTTGCCTCCGTAGTCTCCGTGAGGGAAGTCGCGACTCCACATACTAGTTACGTGGAGAGGCTGGTGCATGTCTCCCATAAAGTGAATAAGGAACCTCATCATCATAGACTTCTCAAGAACAGCAGGACTTGGGGGTTCGAAAGTTAGGGTCTCGATGGCCTGATCTATTGCCCACAAAACATTGGGTCCTGAAGCTGTAGCATTTAAGAACCCCACAGTGTTGTAAGGCTGGTCTATGAAGTGCCAGGGGTACGCAAAGAAAAGACCCCACTCTTGCAAGTCATCAGCCCAACAAGCTGTTTCCACAAAGCTGTTTGCAATATTGTGAGTTAAGTCTCCAAACAAAGGGTTCAGTATTTCATTCACTTTGTCCCAAACAGGAGTTCCTTCAAGTTCTCTCTGAGCAATCAAAGCAATGGTCATGTGGGCGGTGCACCACCAACCCAAAGAAGTGCTTACTGCACAGGCAAGTACTAGCCACCTTATCATTTCACTAAATTATGTTCGCATTTTAGCTTAAAAAAATTTAAACTTTACTTATAGATACTCTAAGATTCCGTTTGAAATTCCAAAAGTCCCGGAATTCTTGTACTGCAAAAACACCTTTTGCACTCTGCGTTCTTCTTGCAAAAAGTAGTAACCCCAGAAACCCCCGTAACTTTTGTCAAAAGCAAGGAAATAAATGCCTCCCTGTTCTTCTTTTATTCTCAAAAACAAAGTGTTCCTAGCACTTCCTAACTTCTGGAAGTTAGTCCAAAGCAACAGTTCTGGAAAAGAGTTGCTTTTCAGAGAAGAAAAAGCCCCCGGGAAGCCCTCTGAAGCTTCCCCGTCCCAGATTCTCCTGCAGTTTTCGCACTCGACTTCCCCACTTAAGTAATTCTGCGAGACTCTGTCAATTTTAAGTGTAAGTGCTGGGCCTTCTTCTTCCGAAAAGCTTTTTTTGACTCCTACGAAACAAGTTCCAGGTGCAAGCTTAACAGGCTTCACAGTTAGCATTTTTATGGAACCAAAAGAAGAACCCAAAAAAGAACTAATGCGCAACATAAAGCTTGCACTGGCTCTTAAGTACGCCAAGACCGACCCTTTTCCTGCCTTGATTTTGGACAACTTGTACCTGGGAAGCATAGGTGCAGCTTTTTCCAAAGACAAACTTCTAGAGTTAGGCATCACCCATATCTTAGTCATAGCTAGTGAAATACAAGAACTGCACTCTGGAGAGTTCCACTACAAACAAGTCCACTTAGAAGACAACGGAACTGAAGACCTTTTAGGAGTGCTTAGTGAGTGCTTTGGGTTCATTGACTCTGCAAGAACCTTCGGAAAGGTGTTGGTTCACTGGTAGTTCTTATTTAGTTTTGCTGGGAAAAGCCGGTCTGCTTCTGTGTGCATTGCTTACGTGATGAAAGAACTGCAGTGCAGTCTTTTAGAAGCTTTTAGACTAGTTAGAGACAAAAGGAAAAACGCCATGCCCAACACTGGATTTATGCACCAGTTGAAACGCTTTGAAGAGTCTATAAGTTTAAATAACTCAACTTGTTAGTATTCTTTCAATGAGTTGGTCTTTCCTGCCTGTTTTGTTCAAGCCTTTTTCTACACAGAGTTCCTTGAGTTCAGCAACTTTCATCTTTTTGAGCTCAGACTCACTGTAGTTGCCTTGTCCAAACTCGCCTTTGACCATTTTGCTCGTGCTTTTGGAAGCTGCAGGTCTCTTCAAACTCCCCAACTCAGCTTGGGTGAAGAAGTTCTGGATGTGGTGTTCTTTTGTTTGGAGACCTTCTTCGTCTGGCTCAAGAGCATCTGGCACAGGCGGTGGGTTGGGAGCTTCGAGGGCCAAGGCTTCCAAGTTAGCGTAGAAGTGCTGGATCTCAGGGTTGTAGTAGTTGCTTATGTCGAATTCCTTAAGTCTTATGTTTTCCATCATTTCAGAAGCACTTTTCACCATTTCTTGGGTGGGTTCTGGAGCTTCAGTGGGGCCTTTAAGGGTTTCGGGGTTCCTGATGTCGTCAGCAAAGGGCAAAAACATTAGTTTGAAGCCTTTGGGGTCTTCGCTTGGCAAAAGAGCAGAAAACCTAACTAAAGTTCCTTGGCGAGGAATCACCCTGGCAATGGCTATTTTGTTTAGTTGTTTCATTTCTTCAATAAGTGCATGCATGACTTGGGCTGAGCCCCGGATTCTGGAGTCTTCGGGGTAAATGAAGTAACTCGACCTGGTGTTCATGTAGTCTTTGAGTTTTTCTCTGGCTTTGAACCCCATGAGCTTAATGCCTGGAGAGTCAAAAGTTTTGATTCTGCTGACTTCTTCTTTAGTAAACACTATTTTGTGGCCTCCCATTTCGTAGTGGTGGCCTACTTCGTGGTCCCAGAGTTGCTTCCCTGTTTCTTCGCAAATCCAACTAGTGGTTGTTTTTAGTTTTTTGTTGCTTTCAGAGTGCAGTTTAACTGGAGTAGGTTTTTTAGTTTCCCGCAGCATGCAGTAGTAGTTAACAGCTATCTTCATGTAAGGAGAAAGCACAAAGTCCAGAGTTCCAAGTCTTCTTTTCTTAAACTCTCTTTTGTGCATGATGCTCATGAGTTCTTCTAGCTTTTCAGCTCCTGTGACTTCTTGGGCTGCTTCGTCCTCGTCTAGAACCACAGCTTGGGCATAGAACACTCTGAAGTCGAAGTTGTGGTTCAGTCTGTTAAAAGGAAACACCTCTAGAGTTATGTCTTGCTCGCCTAAGTCCCGGGCCCTTGTAAGTGCCCTTTGCATGTCGTGGGGTTTGTCTTGATTGGGTTGGTCTTCGTCAGTAAACAACAGAATCCGCCTTGAAGAAGAACTAGTGTTGTGTGTCAGCAAGTCGTGGCACAACCAAAGAGCCTCTACGAGCAGTGCTGAACCATGTCCGTGTTGGTAGTCTTTGCGGTCCAGTAATTCCTGGAGTTGCTTGATTCTGGGTGCGTCAGGAGGACCTAGTTCCTGCAAGACAACAATCTGGCTGAACTCCATGTGGTTTTGAGTGTTTTGGGTGTTGTAAAGCACCACAGCTATGTTGTCTGACTCAGAAGCCAAGATTTTGTCTTTCAAAAAGTTGATGGTGGCATTGATCACCATGAAAAAAGGAACTTGGTTCTGGAGATTGGGCTGAAACATAGAAGCACTTGCGTCAACTAAAAACACTACTTGGTCTTTCTGGGGAGTGTAGTCTTTGAAGCTACTTTCTTCTTGTTCAGGAATGAATATTTCTTCTTGTTCTTCAAAGTCCATTTACAAGGTAGACTTATTTAAGTAAATGAGGGCTTTCAAACCCAGAAGCCTCTATGGCTCAGTTGGTAGAGCATTTGCCTTGTAAGCAAAAGGTCGCCGGTTCGAGTCCGGCTGGGGGCTTTTTTTATGATATAAATGCAAAGAGAAGAACACCTTACAGTCGCAGTAAGGGTTCGGCCCTTCATGCCTAGAGAAGTGGAACTTGGGACGAGTGTAGCTTGGGAGTTGCCAGGGCCTACTTCAATTAGGGATGTTTCTACTTCTAAACTTTTTGTGTACGACAGAGTATTTGACAACACCATCAGCACCAACGAAGTTTTTGAGGAACTGGGAGAAAAGGTCATTTGGAACTCTATGGAGGGCTACAACGGGTGCATATTCTGTTACGGGCAGACTGGCAGTGGAAAAACCTTCACAATGCATGGGAACCGCAAAACTAACCCAGGCATAGTTCCGTTGAGTACCAATTCAGTGTTTGGGTACATACAACAGTCTTGCAACAGGGAGTTTTTGTTGAGGTGTTCTTACATTGAACTCTACAACGAGTGTGTGAACGACTTGCTGAACCCCAACAACATTAACTTAAGTATTCAAGAAGACAAGAACAAAGGAGTCAAGATTGTAGGCCTTACCGAAGAAGTGTGCACTTCCATCAACCAAGTGCACTCTATTCTGTACATGGGCGAAGCCAACAAACAAATAGCCTCTACTAACTTCAACCAAAGAAGTTCACGCTCCCACAGTATCTTCAGAATTATAGTTGAAAGCAAAAGTAAAGAAGACCCCACTGACCTCACACTTGCAACCCTCAACTTAATTGACTTAGCAGGCAGCGAAAGTGCCTCAGCACACAACGCAGAAGCAGTCAAAAGCAGGTCTAGAGAAATGATGTATATCAACCGGAGCTTACTCACCTTAGGAACGGTCATTATGCGACTTAGTGACAAACACAACTCAGCACCTATTCCTTTTAGAGACAGCAAACTGACTCGGCTACTAAGGCCTGCTCTTCAAGGAAACTCCAAAGTAGTAATTATCTGCAACATTTCGCCCAGTGCAAGTTCTTACGACGAAAGCTTGAGTACACTCAAGTTTGCCCAAAGAGCCAAAAAGGTTAAGCAAGTCCTTTCTAAAAACGAAGTTCTGGACAGCAAGGTCTTAATCATGCGGTACGAAGCTGAAATAAACAGACTTAAAAACCAACTTGCTGCAACTGAATCTAAACTTGAAAAAGAGTCTAACGAAGAATACTTAAAAGCAGAAATCGAAAAACTAACAGGAGAAGTGCTCAACATGAAGGACGAAAAAGAATCCTTAGATGCCAAGTTGGAAGCTTTGCTCCAAGAAAAACTCCAGATTCAGTCGCAACTGGAAAAGTACTCTTCACTGATTTTAGTAGGTGGAGAAGCAGTTCCAGCTTCAGAGGAACTAGACACTGAAGAGTTCTTTGAGAAAGACTCAACTACACAACAAAGAGCTTCAAGAAGGATTTCAGTTTGGAGGTCCAACACCTTAGTTCCAGACCACTCAGCAGAAAAGACCTTCCAACGCAAAGAGTCCATTTTAAACAAGTACAAGTCCCCCAACACTCCTAGGAAGTCCTCGTTTGCCGAAGTAGAAAAGAAAGTGCCTGAGGTTGAAGAAGAGTACAACAAACGCGAAACCTTACTAATCGACAAAATCGAAGAAATCCAGGAGTTGCTGGACCAAGAAGAACCTTTGCTTGAAGAGAAGTTTGAAGAACCCTCAGTCACTGACTTAGTAAGCATCATCGAAGAACAAGACCTCCTTCTGAACCAGTTCAAAAACCAAATATCTGAAAAAGACGAACAGATCTCAATACTTAAGGACGAGTTGTGGCTTTGCAGAAACAACATGGTGAAGATGCAGCAGCAACTGAAAGAACTTAGAATCCAGAAATAGTGAAAACATTACCAATTAATTAATTCAGAGTTAGGATTTGTTTCGTACTCGTTTAGTAGTTGCTGTAGTCTTTTTCTACTTAAAGAAATTTTAAATATTTTTTTAATGAACCTATCCGTTTCAAAGTCATTTGCTAGAACTCTCATGCTTTCTAGAATCTGGTCACAACTCATAGTCATTAGTTTGTTTTTGAGTAACTTAAAAACTGTGATGTACACCCTAAACAAGATTTTAGGGCCTTCGTTAAGAAACACGTCAAGTATTCTTAAAACTGTGTCGACTTTGAAAAAGTTTACATACAGAGTCATCAGCCAAGCTGGGGCAAACATGCAAGGGTAAATCTTAAGGTCAACTAAGTAGTCCCACAGACTCGGCAGGTAATGTTTCAGCAAACCGTTTACCTGGTAAAAGGACTTGTAAACTCCTGGCATTCCAGGCAGGTAGAACTCCCTCATTCCGTAAGAACCCATAACTGCTGCCATCATCCAAAAAGCATCTTCTTCTTTGAGGTACATCAAAAAAATCGCAAGAATGAACCCCATTCCTTGGCAGTACCCCACCTCTGGGTCAAACTGGGAGTAAGCCTTCAGGACTCTGAGCAGAGCTTCCTGTCCTTCTTCATGTCTGAACAGAATGTGGTCGGGAAAGGTCCGGTTTATGTCCTTCATGATCTGGCCTAGGCAAGGAGACTCGCCGTTTTCCAGTAAAGAATAGTAGTAGTTCTCAGGGTACTCTTTTTTCAACTCTGCTGCTTTGGCGAGTCTTGGCCAAACAGTTCCACGTAGTCCGTCTGGAATTCCCTTTCGAACTCTCTTTTTGATGAAGTCTTGGCGTCGCTTGGTGTTGTAGTCCCAGCGGTAAAGCATGTCTTGCCACTTTTCAAGCCGCGCATTTTCTCTGGACAAGTTCTCTGTGAAAGAGCTTCTAGGGTCAACAGAGTAAAACCCGTACTTATCTAAACCCTCTTCTTTCATTTTATTGTGAAGTTGGGTCCATTGTATTTTCATAACCAAAGTCTTAATAAGTTAGTTAGGTGTTAACAACAGTGTAGAATATTATATAGAACAGCAAAAAGTACACTGACAAAAAGCCAACTGAAGCCCATCTGGTGTACTTTGCGTTCTGAGGAGGTTGGTCAATGTAGTTAAAAACAGCCAGTCCTGCAGGGAACCCAACTATCAGTCCTCCCAAATGTCCCCAATTGTCAGTTCTTCCACTGAATCCCTAAGTAAAGCTTACAAATCCAAACAAAAAGTTGAACACCACCAACATAATCAGCCAAAACAAAGTAATGCATCTAGAAGGGTCCTGTCCCAAACTGCTCCAGTTCATGATGATCCAAGCAATCATGGCTGACATCATTCCAAATATTGCAGTAGACGCCCCCACTGACAAAGAGTCACTCAACAAACTGCTGAAAAGAATTCCACCCATTCCTGAGATAAGGTAAACGAAACCTGTTCTTTTCCAGCCTACAGTAGGTTCCAAACGAAACCCTAAAATCAACTGCATTATCATGTTAAAAGCTAGGTGGGTTAAACCTGCGTGCAGAAACATAGGAGTTACCCACCTCCAAACCTGGCCTTCTTGTTGCTTTTGAGGGTTTTTAGCTCCAAAGGTGTCAAGTGAATCGTAGGTGGGGGTCAAAAACTTAGAAGTGTTGAAGTCGTAAAAGACTGTAATTATAAACATCACCACATCTATTACTAACGTGATGAACACAAAGGACCTGACCTCGAAGAAAGGACAAAATATGTTTTTAAGCATTTGTCCAAAAGACTCCTTCCTAGCTTCTTCTGAGGTGCCCATCGTAAAGCCGTACCCCAGCATTGCAAATCGACTTCCTCCAGAGTTGCTTTCTGAGCGGTTTTGTCTGTTTCGGTCTTCTTGAGGCAAGTCTCTGAACCCGTGGATTCCGGCCATTTTATACTAAATAACTTTAGAATTAAGAGAGTTTATATTTGCACTTGAGGACTTCAAACTGTCCCTTCTGCTCCGTTTGGTGCTTTTCAAAGCGTCTGCAAAGTCAATGTGGATTAAGCCTCTGAAGTCTTTATGCATGAAAAAAGACCTAGGGTGGTAAGTTTTTTTGGGAAGACTTAGTTGGGTGAGTCTTTGCGAGTTGGGGGATTCTTGAGTTCTTGCAAAAGAGGTACTTGACCTTTTTTTGATTACTCCAGACTTAGCTTCTAAAATTTGGGTGTTTTGGTGTCTTTCAAAGAGTTTTAACCGCAAACTAAGTCGGTTTTGGTCTTTGGCCTTTTGCTTGGACTCCTGGAGTTGTTCTTGTTGGTTGTGCTTTTCAAGTATTTGGTTGATTCCTTGCAAGTCTTTTTTAAGAACGCTTTGAGGAAGTGTACTCTTAAGTTGAGAAGGGGAAGTTCTGCGGAAGTCTTCCCACTCACTGCGGTTCAAAGCAGGTCTGTAAGAGTTCTGTGAGTTAAGACGTCTAGTAACAGGAAGTTGCACGAGTTGGGGACTTTCAGTAATAACTTTTTCAACAGACCTTCTCTGGTCTACCTTTTGGTTGCTTTTAAGTTGCAACTAACTAAAACTTACAAGTTGTCTTTCGAGTTTCCTTCGTTTCCAACGCATGCGGGACTCAGCTTTGCTTTTAGGAGTGTTGGTTTGGTTTAAGTTAGACTGGACCAAAGAAAGGTACGCAGTGGCGTTAGAAGGAACTGACTTTTGCCTGTAGTTACTAAGTTCAGTTTTGGCTTCCAAGTCACGAAGTTTGCGCCTGTGCATTTTCTTGGAAATGATTCATAATGGGGCTTATTTCTCGGTCCGGTGCTTGACATCAGACTGTGCTTACGAAAACAAACCTATGTTGCTGTACTTGGGAAAAAACTCTAAGTTCGACGTAGCAAAAACTGCCAAACTAAGTAAGTGTGGAGGGTGTAAAAGACAGATTTCCGAAATACTGGACATATACTTCTTTAAGTGTTACTGGACTTACAAAGGACAACTCCACAACGGAAGGAAGATAGAAAGAGATCCCTACAGAAAAAGCTACGGACTTGTGAAGTTCCCCCACAGCACAGAAGAAGTTTGGGACTGGCTGATCATATACGTAGCAGAGTACGAAATCAACACACAGTTCAAAGACCAAGAAGCCCAGACAGAACCCAGTATTTTCAATAAGTACGACGAAAGGTCGCTGCAGATCCTGGTTGAGCAAGCTGATAAGTACAAAGAAAAGTACAAAGCCCTTAAAGCCCAAGTTAAGAACCACAGCAATTGTTGACCTCCAATAAATTTCTTAACGAATTGAAATTTTGAGATGTTTATAATAAAATGGAACTAGCAGATGGCTGCTTGAGCATTAAAATTCCAGTAATGATTTTTGTTGAGCAAAACAACTTTATGAACAAAGGACACACTGTAAGGTTTACTCAGGAGTACAAAGTTGAAGTGAAGTTCCACTCTTACAAACACCAAGTCTTTAAAAGGTACCGGGAATTCCGAGCACTCAGGAAGTCCCTTAAGCAAAACTTGCCTGCAAATGACAACTTCCCCAAAAAGAAGTCTTTCCGCGCCAAAACCCAAAAACTGCTAGAAAAAAGAAAGCAGATGCTGGAGAACTGGCTAAAAACCACCCTAAGCGAAAACTCAAACATGCCTAAAGTTCTGGAGTTCTTAGAAATTCCAGAGCCCTGGACTCAACTGACCCAGTCCAAAACTTGCAGTCTTTCTACTTCTGACAAGTGCATTGCCCAGTTTTTAAGGCGCGTCCAAAATGAAAATAAAAGATCCAGAGCACTTGAAAAGTTTCAAAAAGAGTTTTTCTCAGAAAAAAGCCCTGTAAGCACCCTTGCAGTTAACTTGCTTTTAAACAGCTTGGGACCTCTGTGCGGCACTATTGGAGTTGGTTCAAAAGCTTTAACCACTCTCAACAAACTCCTGAGAAAAGATTTTTACAAGTACTCAGAAGTAGTTAAAGGCCAATTTCTAGCTTTAGAGATTAATTTGTTGAGGAAACTTAGTTTGGACTTACACGTAACAGGCGAATTCCCCGGAACCTCTGCGTGCAAAGCCTACAACATACTTCAAATCCTCAAAGAACACTATGAAAGCGACCCTAGGGTCTTTGAGTACGTACTGTGTAACAACCAAGAAGCTTTAACTACTTTCAAACTTTGGGAAGCCAAAGAAGTTCCACTGCACCCTTCCAAGCCCAAAGGAGCTTTTAGTGACTGGAAAAAGTTTACCAGCAACAAGTACCCTGGAGACTTAAGTCTTTCTTACAAGTCCTGTTGTGGGAACTTCTTGATTAAAAAAGAGGTTGAAGTAAGCTGCAGTGTAGAGTCCTTAGTAGAGCTTATAACTGAAACCGAACTTAGGAAGCAGTGGGACGTTATGACCTTTAAGTTTGAAGTTTACCACTCAAAGGATGACTGCAAGTACTACCAGGTTTGCCTTTTGTCTGACAAAAAAGAAAAGCTGGAAATGCTTCTTAAGTGCAAAGTAACTACTCAAAAGGGGCATGCTTTCATTGAGTTTTCAGAAGTAGAAACTTCAGACACTAACTACATTATGGAAACTGAAGAGTACACTAGAGTAAACTGTAAAAGCAGCATTTATGAAATCAGAGAACTGGGAGTTTCTACCCGCAGGTGCTCCTCTAACACCCAAGACAGCGAAACTGCGGACTTAGAAACTCTTAGTGAAGACACTGTGTGCAAACTAACTTGCACGCATGACATCAGTCCTTCTCTTGCCAAGTTCATTTGTGGTGAGTTCTCAGAAGAAACTTCGCGGTTCAGAGACGCTTTTTTGAATTTGAAACAACTTGCTGAAGGGGGTTGTGCAAGTTCTCTTTTGGGGTGCCCGAACTCAATCTACGAGTCACTCGAACGTAAAAGTCTTAGGTTTAGAAGGAACGAATGTACCTAGTCATATATTAAAGTAATTAAATAAATTGTTGAAAATGAAACTCATTCTTTTGGGTATAGCAGTTCTATGTGTGGTTTCTCAAACCAACAACGAAGAAGATGTGATTTCTGTGGACGACACTAACTACCAAAACGCGCCTACTCAGGTAGACACCAAAGACTACGACCAGAACGAGCCCGACATCATAAAAGTTGACGACTGGTCCTACTCAACTACTAGAAGCCAGCCTAAGTTCCAAGAACCAAAAGTCAACCAAGAAACTTCAGAAGAACTAGGAGGTTCTAATTTAAATCAGGGATTAAACTACGCAGAGTCTTATGAGCAAAAGGTAAGCTCTACCTTTAAGTTCGCCAACTCCCAAGTCCACTTGGTTAGGGCATCAGAACTCAAAGTGGACAACAGAGCTTCCGACACAGTCGCGGTTGTAGTGGTTTCAGGTACTTTTCTAGTTCTGTTTGCGATCTACTACATCTTTGTTCGCAAAAGGAACCACAAGCGTATCCAAGAGATGAGGACTTTCCATACTTATTAGTGGAGAGTTTAAAATTCTGGAACAACAGTAATAAAAACATTGTTTAGAATTAAAAGATGTCAGTCATCCAAGGGTTTTACCACAAGGTTTCTATCAAGCTACAGAACCAGAAACAAGCCGAAGATCCCGAAACTCAGTTTAAGTTGTTTTCACGCAGGAAACCTCCTCCTTTAAACTTGCTCAGTTACGTTGAAAGACTCCAAGAGATGCTTAGCTGTCCTGACGAAGTTTTTGGACTAGCTTACATTTACATTAACAAGCTGTTAAGCTCCTTTCCACTGCTGCACCTTACTCCAAACAACGTCCATAGATTAGCTTTCACTTCGATTGTGATAGCTTACAAGTACTCCCAAGACATCCCTTTCAAGGCCAAAGATTTCGCCAAAATAGGCGGAGTGACTTGCAAAGAACTCAAAAACATGGAGTCCACAATGCTGGAAGCACTTAACTGGAAACTATATGTCCAAGAAGTGGACACTCAGCTACAACTTTTCAGAGAAGTAGTTTTGGTTTGCTCAGAGTCTTCAACAGAAGACGAAAGTTTCGAGGCACCAGAGCATCTAGAGGCTTTGCAGAACGAAGAGTTGTCAGAGTTAAGTATATTTTTCACAAACAACTAAATTAGAAGTTATACCTGTCTAAGTAACTACATAAATACATGCCGGGCTGGTAACCATTTAGTTAAGTTGTTGGACTGAGTAGTTTTTGTTCAGGACCTTCATAGCTTTGTCCCTGATTTCTTTGGAGGACAAGGGGTAGGACTCTTCGTCAGAGTGAGTTTCGTAGATAACGTCAGGGACCTTGACTCTGGGGTGCTTCAAAGGAGGAAGTTCTTTGGTCATGTTTACTTGGGGTTTGTTTTCTAAAGAGTTACTCCACTCCAGAAAAGCCTCCAGGAGTTCTTCTATTTGGTTGAGGTAAACTTCGGTGTTTTCAAAGTTGAGTTCTTTCTTAAAGAATTCAGAGTTGAACTTGAAGTTGCTAAGTAATTCTGAAATGGACTTTATGTTCACTTGGATGGACTCAAAAGCTTGTTTGATTGAAGCTGTTTTTTGGATAGCAGCAGTTCTTTTTTGCTTGATTGTTTCTAAAGACTCCCTTTTGCTTTGGAGTTTTTGCTGTTTGGAGTCTTCTGACTCGTCTTTGAAGTTTTTGAAGTCCTTGATGTGCTGAGTGTTTTTAGCAATTTCTTCTTCAATAGAACTGATTTCTTCAGCCACTTCGCAAATGTAGTTGTTGAGTCTTAAGTTTTCTTCGAAACTCTTAATGAAACTGCAAACTACTTCTTCGTAGGTAGTTAGCGAACTTTGTTCCTGCATTGTGCTCATGGCTTTTCTGAGTTGTTCCACAAAACTCCTGTGGCTTGAAATCTTTTCTTGGAGTTCTTTGCACTTCCTCATCCAGTTCTCGGCTGCGTTTTTGTTGAGTTGCAGGAGTTCGCTGGCATTGGCTATGGGTTCTGCGTACTTCACAGTGATGCCTTTCACAAACTTAGTGCCTTGGAGCTTGTCTTCTAAGATCTTGCTTGTAAGGGTGCTGATTCTTTCGGAAAACATCTCGCGGGACTCCACCAAGCTTTTTTGGGTTTTGTGGAGGTTGGTTTGGGTTAGTTCTTGGCTTTTCTTAAGTTTGCACACGTCTTCGTTGGTAAGACTGAGTTGGGAGCGAGTGCGTGAGATCTCATCTGAAACTTTGAGGTTGTCTTTGGTGCTGTTTTTGTTCTGAATGCGGATGCTGTCGATTTGTTCGCGTAAGTTGTTGTTTTGGGTTTTGAAGTCAGATAAGCGTTTTTCGGCAGCTTCAAGTTGAGTTTCAATCATGGTGATTTTTTGGTCTGCTTTGAGTTCTTTGTTCTTGGTTTGTAGGTTCCTGATCTTTTGTTTCTTGTCTTCGCATTTCTGCTTGAGTTCTTCTAGTTCTTTGTCCAGGAGATTAGAAGTGCGTCTTTCGTGTTCCAGTTTCACAGTGAAGTTTTCAGTGTCCCTTTCGAGTCTCTGGGCCTCTGCCTCAGCGATTACTTGGCTTTTTTCCAGGTTGCTTTTTCTAAAAGTAGAAGCCATTCTATATTAATTACTATGTTTACATTAACTGTTTCAAGTGAGTTTGGGGTTTTTGCTCGTTGCAAAAAAGTCTTGCGGAAACCTTCTGAATTTGGGTTTTGCTCGGATTTTATAGCACTTTATAGCTTCTCTGCTGAAGTTGCGGGTTTCTGAAGGCTTGAAAGAAAATGACTCATTTTCTTCTTGCTTTTTAGGTGAAATCTGGGCAGAAAAAGTAACTTGGAACATTGAGTCGTCCTTGTTGGGTTTTTGTTTCCTTTTGGGCACGCTTTGACTAGGAGTGTCTGTGCGGGAATTGTCAATGCTTTTTGAATAAGACTCAGTGGACACTGGCTGCTTAGGACCTTCGAACCTTTTGATGATGCTTTCTTGGCTGCGCAGTTTGCGCCTTAATTTGGCTTGGTCTTTCATAAGTTTGTCACAAAATTTTCTGAGGAAGTCAACGTCGGAGTTTTGGGAGTTCTCCAACTGGGGTCTTAAGTTTGCAGGGGAAAACTGGCTTTTGTTTTTAGAGTTACTAGTAGAGTCAATGCTGCGCTTTTGGCTCTTTACAGAAGGTGGGTGCGCAAAACTATTGTTTAAGCCTGCGATAGTTGGGTTGGAGTTGATCAACGGAAGTAGTCTTCTGGTTTTCTTAGCTATAGGTTTGATTCTTATGGGTTGTTGGTGAGGAACCTGGTTCCTTCTTCTGGGCGGACTAAGAAATTTGTTTTTTATCATAATTTAGTTGAAATAATTAATCAGGTTAATTAATATGTAAAGGTCTAGGGAGTTCTTAAGGTTCTTTTCACCCTAGTTTCCATCATCACAACGTAGAGTGGCAGGAAACTGTTACAGTTATTTAAGGCTAGTTGTAAGTTTTCAGGAAAGTACCCTCCAACACTCCAGTTGAACATTTCAATGCTGCAAAAAGGACCTTGGGTGTTTTTGTGGGGGTCTTTGTAAAACCAATGCTTCTGGAATGGTTTTGAGTAAGGGAGTGGAGTTAGCCCGCCATAAGTGTCTAGTTCAGAGTAGTCACTGATTTCTGCTGCAAAAGGGCTGCCTTTTTCTAAGTAGGAGTAAACTAGTTCTGAAGGGTAACGCACTATAGGAATGAACTCAGTTGGCCCACTGGGGTCGTCCCATTGGGGAAGTTCTTCTTCTTTTTCGGAGTTTTCTTCTTTGATTTTCTTTTCAAACAACTCGTCAATTTTGGAAAAGTCTTCTTTCAAAGCACTTAAAGGCAAGTTTTTGACTCCGGGTTCAATTGAAATCTCAGGAGTAGCTAAGCCTGCTCCTTCGAAGTGCCACTCTGGGACTTTTTGTTTCTGCTTTTTTTGGAGCTTTCTGGAGTTAGAAACACTTGGAAGTGGGTGAGTTGTTGTGAGTAGGGGCTTAAGGGTTTGTGAACTAAAAACTTTATTTAGTTCGTCTGTAAGTTCAAACTTGGGAACGTCGTCTGAGAACTTTTGGAGCATGGTTTCTTTTGTGTACTTCCGCAAAGCTGGGTTTGTGGGAGCCCTTTTCCATTCCCTGTAAAGTTTAGTTTCAGACATTTATTATTAGGGCTCCCAAGGCTTTTTGGGCTTGTTTAGTTGGGGCTGTGAAGGAGTGTTGGGGGCAGCGCTGTCGTCGATAGTTTGGATTCCAGGGGGGTTTTCGCCTTTTTCAATGAGTTCTGAAACTTCAGCAAAGGAGTAGTGTCTTTTCTCGTGTAGAACGTCTAGGAACTTTTGCTTTTGGTTTTGGAGGGACTCAATGTCGCCTGCGAAGTTTAGGGACTCTTCTGTTTTGTGGAACCCCAAAGTGCAGAGTGAGTGGATTAGTTCAGGACTGGAGTACTGCTGGAACACTGAGTTATTCAAGCTGATTGTTGAGTGTTCTTGTGGAGACTTAAGCAGTTCTATTAAGTAGTAAGAAATGAGTTTTAGTTGTTTGTTGGTGAAAGAATTGTGCTTGAAGTTGTTGTTGTTGGCTTGCTTCAAAGTATCTACGGACTCCTCGAAAGACTTGATCATTTATTATTATGCGATTAAATTGGTGGCTCCATTATAATGCAGTTCAGCACGGAAGCAGAAAACAAACAAAACGCTTGGTACAGAAAGTACTCACAAAAACTCCATAAGATGCGCTTAGCAGACATCAAGAACAAAGACTCAAACCGCATAGACAACCACTTTCCTGAGTCCAAAAAAATCATTAAGTCTACACCTAGACAAAAACCTTTCCAAACCATACAGCGTGAAGAAGAAGTTTCCAGGGCCAACCAAATTCTGGTAGAGCGACTCAGTCAGATTTCGCATCGCAAAAGTCCGACTATACAAAAAAGCGTTTCTAAACCTTTAATTCAAGCCGCTAAAGGAAGTTTGAACTTATTCAAAAGAAAACAAGAACTTTCCAGAATTACAGAAGAAAACCAAGCCCTTCTCAGGAGAATTGAATCCAAAAGCCCTGTTCTCAACAGCAAAAAGCAGTTTGAAGAATGGAGAACCAACAAAAAGTATGTAAAGATGCTTCGCAAGGTAAAAGGCGATGCTTTGAAACTCAGCAATAAGGCCCTTAGAACTAAAAACGAAGCAGAGAAAACAGTTACTGCGTAAGTCTTAATAAATAATGCTTGAAGAATTTACCCAGATATTTGTTTGGGGCGAAAACTCCTCTGGCCAACTTGGCCAAGAAACTAAGGAGCTAATTTCCAAGCCCCAAAAAACTTGTTTGGGTTTAAAAGTACTAAGAGTGAGTTGTGGAAGCGAACACGTTGGGTTGATCTCAAATTACTACAAACTTTACATGCTAGGAAACAACAAGTCTGGGCAACTCGGAACAGGACCAGGCGTGATTGAGTCTTCAGAGCCCTTCCCTGTGCTTTCTGACAAGCACTTCATTCAAGTAGCTTGTGGGGACAAAAACTCTGGAGCAGTCACACAAGAAGGAGAGGTGTTTGTGTGGGGAGAAGGAAAGTATGGTGTTTTGGGCACAGGCAGCTTTGAAGATGCTTACTACCCACAGCTCTTGTCTATTACTGGAAGTTTTATTTCTATAGGTTACCGGCACATGGGGTGCTTAAGGAAGAACTTGTACATGTGGGGTTCTGATGAAGTTGGGCAAATTGGCCAAGGAAGGAACTCTTCAGCAACTCCTGTGCAAGTTGAGTTGCCTAGTCAAGCCAAAGACTTTAAGTGCGGTACCTTTCACACTTTGGTGCTTCTTGAAAGTGGAGAAGTTTACTCTATGGGAGCAAACACTTTTGGACAACTAGGAATTGGAAACACCAAGTCTTCAAGTGTTCCTCTCAAAGTAGAGCTTCCCGACCAAGCTGTGGCTATTGCTGCAAGTAACTTCTCTGCTTGTGTGTTGAAAGACCAAAAACTCTACACCTGGGGAAACGACATTCTGGAGCCTAAATTAGTATCTACTAAGTTCAAAAAAGTTTCTTTGGGAGTGGGTTTTGGGTACGGCTTAACTGAAAAAGGAGAAGTTTGGAGTTGGGGGATGGAAGACAGTAACGAGCCCAGGTTGCAGAGTACTTTTTCTGGGTTGACTATTAAAGACATTGAGTGTGGAAGTGGTTTTGTGTACTGTTTGGGTAAGAACTCTGGAAATTCACAACAGAACAATGCTTCCTTAAAACTCCAGAAACTGATTGAAAAAAACAAAAACTTGCAAATTGAAGTTAGTCAAGCCACTGATAAACTGCATAACTACGAAAGAGAAGTAATGACTACAAGAGAAACTCAACTTGAACACCAGCACCTGATAAAAAGACTTGCTGCTCAAAAAGAAAAACTCCAAAAACAAAACGAAAAACTTAAGGAAAAAACCAACAGAGTACCTTTGTTGAAAGAAAGCATCAAAGGACTAGAAGAAAGAGTTTACCAACTAGAAAAAAGCCGGAGAAACATTATTCAGGAAGAAGAACAAAAGGACTGGGAACTAAGTTTGTACAAACAAAAAGTCCACAAACTAGAACAAGAAGTTCAAGAAAAAACCCAAGAAAACAACTCCCTCCAAATCAAGTACCACAAACTCTACTACCGAACTCAAGAAGACCACAGAAAAAGAGACTCAACAGTGGAAGCCAAACATGCCAAAATCAAAGACCTTAAGCTGCAGCTCGGGATGCTCCAAGAAAATTACAACAAAGCCCTTGAAGAACACCACTCTGCTGCCCAAACAAAAACCCAAAAAATTATAGAGTCCCAGTCTAGAGTCCACTTGTTGGAGTCTGAAAAAGCCACTGCACAAAAAAGAATTGAAGAGTTAGAAATCCAACTAAAAGAAGCCACTACTCAAGTTTCTAACTTGGAATTCCAAAACAGCGCCCTTTCAGAGCAACTTTCAAACCAAAGAGCCCACAACCAAAAGTTAATTACTGCTTTGCGGTCTGAAATTTCCAACCGTGCCCAAGCTTTGGTTAAGTTGGACCCTTTTCTTTTTAATGATAAAAATGAGTGATCAAGTAGTCGAAAAATGGCTAGTTGAAGCTAAAAACCTGACTGAAGCAACTTCTTACTCCAGGCTAAACAGAACCATTAACAACCAGCCGAGCAAATGCTTCTTTTCAGAGTTCGACAGAGTAAAGGCTCTGCAAAAGCTGTCTTTGGAAAACATAAACANCTTAGCTAGACTTTCTGGTGAAATAGACGAGTTTGTCTTTGCAGATGAAGACTCAAACTCTTTTAAAGCTAACTTAGCTGAGTTTTTGGAGCTCCACGCAGAAAAACTAAGGAGTTTAGACTCTATGAAGCAAAAGTGCTTAAGCCCTTTACTTGAAAAGATTCTTTTGGATAACTAAGTTACATTATATAACTGGAGGTAGGTAAAAGTAGTGCAGGTTTAAAGGGTTGAAGATTGAAAGTGCCTTTTTAAAAGAAAACTTCTTAGTTTTAGTCTTGAACTTGCCTTTCCACAACTTTTTGGCTTTTTGGTACTCAATGTTATTCAGTCTCTTTAATTCCTTTCTGAGGCTAAAGATCTGGGAGTTCTTCGGGCACAAGTTAAAAGCAGTACTTACAGCTTGAAGGGCTCCTTCGTACTCCTTCAAAGCTTTAAGTGCTAGGGCTTTTCTGTACAGAGCTTTTGAGTTGTTTGGGTCGTCTTTAAGCACTTCATTGCAAAGGTGAACTGCACTGTCAAAGTTTTCTAGGTGAATTCTAACAGCAGCAAGGTTCAAACAAACAGGCACTTTAACTTCCAGGGCTTTTTCTCTGTGTATGTCCAGTAACTCGAAGTTCCACTGCATGGGGTCAAAGTCTACATGGTACAAAGCACAGTGGTAAAAGTATTCGGCGTTAAAGTAGTCTTCTTGCTGGAAAAAAACGTTTCCTTTTTGTTTGAGGCGTAAAGCTTCTTCCAGTCTGTTCTCAAACACATCTGGTCGCTTTGTGTCTAAGTCTTCGAAGTTTTCGAACTCCATTTACGATTACCTACCATTATTTAAATAAGTATGCTTAGTCTTCAAGTGGTCGTTCAAGTGTCCTTTAGTTTTAAAGGACTTTTGGCATCCTTCTATAGTGCACAAGTAAGGTCTTTCCCCTGTATGGGTCCTAAGGTGAGTTTTTAGGTTTCCAGACTCACTAAAAGCTTTGGAACAGTAACTGCATTCGTAAGGCCTTTCTCCAGAATGCCTTCGCATATGAATTTTCAGAGTGCTTGACCTCATAAACCCTTTTCCGCACTCTGAACATATAAAAGGCCTTTCATTGTTATGCCTGCGCATGTGGTCTGTAAGATGCCCTTGCGTGGTAAATCTTTTCTCACACTGAGAGCACTCAAAAGGCTTTTCTCCCGTGTGAATTCGCATATGGGTTTTCAAATTCCCTTTTTCTGCAAAAGCCTTTGAACATATTGGGCACGCAAAAGGTTTTTCGCCAGTATGCTTTCGCATATGGGTTTTTAGTGTAGAGGGTCGCGAGTATGTGCGATCACACAAACTACAGTGGTAAGTGCGATTTCTAGAAATAGGCGAAGGAGTGCAGGGAAGTGTCTTCGGAGTAGAAGTTATCTCTCTAGAGCAGGTTTTTTCTATTTCGTGGAAGTCCTCTGGTAACTTGCTTTTGCAATTAACACAAAGAGACTCTGTTTTCAAGCAAGGGCTCTCATTTGTTTCTCTAAGTTCCGCCTTGAAGTTAACTAATTTGACAGGAGTGTAAGGTACTTTTGAATCATCGATCCTTGGTAAGCTGGCTTCTGTTGTCTGGTAGGCCATTTTGTGGCCATAAGGCTCACAGAGAGCCGCGGGTTCTTCTTCAATTGGGTTTTTCATTTTTAGAAACTTTTATTAAAACCCGCTTTTTGAATAATTCATAGCCACAAAAATGCCTCAAAGAAAAAGACCTCAATAGAATTTATATTAGCTAGTAGTTGTAGAGAAAACTAAACAAAAAAATTAAGTGTATACTAGTGCTAATTTTACATTTAAGTATGAATCGACAGTTAAGTAAGTTATTGATCTTAGTTTACCTTTTTTAGAGTAGCCTACTGCTTAGTAAAAAAGTATTGATGAAAGTCGTTTGATAAGACACATAAGTTAACACCTAGGAGACTTAATTACCCTAAAAGTAAATGGAGGTCATAGAAATTCCCAGTGCTTCCCATGAAAACTTGCAAATACAAATTCTGCGGTTGGAAGGCTGTGCGTATGTATTTGTAGGCAGGAATTCCCTAAACAACTTAAGTTTAGCAATACAGACGAACTACGTAAGTTCTACTTAGGAACCTCTTCCCTCAGTCATCAATATTCAGTCCGAAACAAACAACCGTTTTGTGCAGAAGTTAGTTAAAAAAACAGGGCAGGTGCTTTGTTGTTCAATCAACTTAGAAGAACAAGACGAAATGCTGCTGCCCTTAATAGAGGAAGCGATCATATCTAAATTATCGAGCTAAGTCTAAAGTAATTAGAGGCTTTCCTGACTTGCCCTTGCCTTTCTTTTTGAGGGACTTTTTGGAAGGAGACCTTTGTTTGACTTCAAGCAACCCACTCATTTCTTTGATGTAGTCGTTCACGTTGCCTTCTATGGCTGAAAGCTTTTCAGAAAGCTTGGCGTTTTCTTGGCGGAGGTCTTTGATTTCTTCGTCAAGTTTTTCTTCTGAAGAGCGCTTTCTGGTTTTTTGACGAGAACTGTTGGCAGTTAGGGTTCTGATTTTTTCTTTAAAAGAGTCTTCTTTTTGCTTCAAGTTCTGCAACTTCTGGTTGAGTTGATTTTCTTTAGACAAAAGTTCTTCTTGGTCCTGTTGCAGTTTGCTCAACTTGGCGTTTTGGTGGGTTTTGAAAGACCCAACGTCTGAGTTTGTTTTTTCTTTGGTTTGGAGCACCAAGTGTTGTTGCTTAATTTTTAGGAATGCTGTGTACAAGTTGGAGTTTAAGTGACTTTTAAGTGAGGTCTCTAAACTGAACAGCCGTAAGTTAAAAGCTTGGTAAGATGCTTCAATTTGGGCTGTTTGGATGCAGTTGCAGTAGACTGTGCTTTCCGCCCACTTGTGGAACTTAGCCAGCTTAGACCTAGTTTCCCAGTACCTCACAAGTTTAGTGAGGGCGTTTAGTGAGTTCTGAATAAACAAAAAGGCGTATTGATACTTGGCTCGGATCTCCGAAGCCTTATTTTGAATTGAGTCATCAGTTTTCATATTATTTGTTACTGCAAGCAATAATCCTATAATGGGGTTTTTTAGACTGCTGTTCAAAGCAAGACTTGAAGGAGTTCAAGAAGTAGTCCCTGCTGAGGGTAAAGAGTGGGTTTTGGGAGTCAAGTGCTCTTCTTGTGGAGAAGACCACCACAAAGAAGTCATTGTGGACCCCACTAAACAACAAGAACATTCAGGCACTCGGGGAACATTTAACTTCATTATGAAATGCAAGTTCTGCGACCACTTAGGGACAATTAACTTCCGGTCTGCCAAGAGTTACAAAAGCAACGAAGAGATGCAGGAAGTAGCTGACTTGGAGTGCCGAGGACTCATAGTCACGAAGTGGGAGCCTGGTCCGAACTGGGCAATTGTGACTTCTTCTGGAAAGCAGTTTGAAGAGTCACTCGAAGAAAGTGATTGGTGTGAGTACGACGAAGACCTAGAACAAGTAGTTGGAGTTTACGAAATCCAAACTGATGTTAGTTAACGCTTTGCCTTGCGGGACTTTTGCCTCCTTGCTTCTTGTTGTTCAGCTAAAGCCTTTTCTTTCAATGCTTCAGCCTTGGCCTTGAAGATAGCGTCCATGAGCACTCGCTTGTTCTTAAACATGTTACCTTTAGCTCCCATGTAGAAGTCGTGGTACATAGTGCGGTCGATCTTTTTTGAGGCTCTGTATCGCCTGAGAAGACGTCTGAGGACTCTTTGTCTTTTCATCCATTGGAGCTTAGTGGGCATTCTGGCTTCGGCAGTACCTTCGCGTTTTCCTAGTCCATTGTGTCGGCCGTTTCTTTTGGCAAGTTTGTGTGTGCGAGCACGATCACGTGAGTGGATTTTCTGGGGGGTTTTTACGATAAACCCGTCTTTGACAAGCTTGCGGACATTTTGACGGGAGTTGGCTAGGGAGAGTTCCTGCAACTCGTTGGGGTCCATCCACACACGGCGCTTTCCGCATTTGAGCACACTAGCGGCAAGACGCTTTTGAAGCCTTAAATTCACCATTTTAATGGCTAGATTTATCAGAAGGGCCTTTTAGCTCTTAGTTCATCAAGGAGTTGGAGTCCCTTTTTCTTTTCTTCTTCGACCATACGTTGGTACTGGATCTCTGCAAGCTTTGCAGCTCTTTGTTCGTACATTTCTTCCATGGCGCTTTTCCTCATGTTGCGTTCTTTTTCTTCAGCTTGCCACTTGAGTTCTTCTTGGTGTTCTACCTTTGCCAAGCGTTTGTTGGTTCGGCGCATGCGATCTTCTTCTTCAGCTTTTTTAACTGCTTCTTCGATCCGGATTCTTTCTTCTAGTTCTTTTTGGCGTTCCTCTTGTTCTCTTTGTTTCTTTATTTGGATGTTGCTGGCTCGGTCGTTGTAGACTTCTGTCAGTAGTTGTATCCGGGCAGCTTCTTCACGTTGCCACTTCTCTTGCAACTGTCGCCACTGTTCGTCACTTTCTTTTTGAGCGTTTTCTTCAATGAGGCGTTCAAGTTCTTCTTCGTACTTGTTGCGGTGGCTTCTCTGGGCTTTGAGTCGTTGGGCTTCTTTGCGGGCTTCGAGTTTGGCAAGGAACTCCCTTTCTTCTTGTTCTCTTTCTTTGCGGACCATTTCGCGGACCATTTCTTTGTCGAGTTCTTTTTCTTGGAGTTCTTCTTGTTTTTTGATTTGTCGGTTCATTTCGTTTTGCTGCAGAATTTCTCGGTTCTTCATTTGCATAGTTCTTCTTTTCTCTTCCAGCATTTGAGCTTCTCTAAGTTTTTCTTGTTCCCACTGCCGACTCAGCATTTGTTTTTCGTACTCTTCTGCCATGGTGTTCTCCTCTCTTTGTTTTTCCCGCAGTTGGCGTTGCCACTCCAAGTAGTTCATTCTTTGCTGGTGCAGTTGGTCCCTTTCTTCCTTTTTGCGTTGTTCTTGTTGTTCTCGCTTGATGCCTTCTCTCCGCCAAAGTTCGTCGTAAATCCGTTGGTCGTCTTGTTCTTGTTGTTCTTTGATTTGTTTCTCCATCATTTGCTGTTCTTGGTCTATCCTGCACAACTGCGCCTGCACTTTCGAGTTTTCTGTCCTCAGTTCGTCCGCACTTTGCTTCCAACGCAGGTTGAGTTTGTGCTCGACTTCTTCTCGACGAGCTTCTTCACGAGCAGCTTTCAAAACTGCCACGCGTTCAGCCATCCGGCGGCGGATGTCTTGGGGAGTTTCTTGGTTCCTGAAGTACTCGTCCTTGTACATTTCTTCTTCTGAAGTAAGCAAGTGCGCAAGTTGGCGGCGCCGCGCCTCTAGGTTTTCTTTGTACTTGTTGCGCAAATCTGCAACCTTGCTTTTCAAAGTTAGTTGTTCTATTTTCTTGTCAGTTTTATGTTCCCAGTGGGCTTTGTGCCGCAACTTGTAGTCTTGTGCCAGGTGGGAGTTCATGCTTTCTAAGTGTGCTTCCCGAGCTCTTCTTTGCTGGATCATGTGGTCTGCTCTGAAACTCGCGCTGGTCTGAATATAACTTACCATTTCTTAATTATTACATAATTCAAATCGCCTAATTGCAGCATATCTTTCCATAATAATCGTTAAAGAAGAATGGAAGTTCGTTGCAAAAACATAGTTCTAGACGCAGAAGCCCAGAAGCCCAGTTTCAAGTTCAGGCCCCTGAGCTCTTTGAATGCCCGCAGGTACAGAAGTCCTCCGCGCAAAGACGCACTCCTTCCTAAAAAACTCAAAGAAAACTTGTTCCAGAAAGCAAAGGAAAGGAACCTTTCCTCCCAGGTCCTCCAACACTTCCACAAATACTCCAAAAAAACCTCAGTAGAATTCACTTCACTCGAACCTCTGAGCTCAAAAAAACCCAAAAGTAAGTTGTAGTTAGAGAACCAGAAAGTTACTTCAACCTTAATTCACTTAACTCCAAATTAGCATGGCTCCTCACCCCCATAAACACCTCAAAGTCCAACCCAGTACCCAGAATCTTAACTGGAAAAAAGCCTCCTTCTGGCTATTCGGTTCGCAAAACCAACCTAGAGTCCACTACTTCAGAAGAAACCATAAGGTCTTTTTCTGTCCCCAAGCAGCGTTACTCTGCTCAGGGAGTCCAAACTGACTCTTACCAGAAGTTGGACGTTTACTCCCACAACAATTCAATAGTTGAGTACGACAGTCCCGAAGAAGACAGTCCAACTATGCCTTACCGCCCTAGATACGTTTAATAAAAGCTTATAAATATGCAGCCCGCCATTGTTCCAAACCAAAAAGTTTACTTAGTCAAAGCAAGTAAGTTCTGGGAAATCCAAAACTTCGAAGTCAAAAACCACATCAGGTACGGAAAGTTAATAGACAACTTAGAAAGGGAAGTAAGGGCTGGGTTCTTTGACTACCATTCCACTGAAAAAGCCCTTAAAAGAGCAAGTCTGCTTATCCAAGACAAGCAGCAAAAGGGGTACTCGGAGGCTTGTCTGTCGCCTGAAAAGCCCACTAATCCCTTTTCACGTAAAACTAATTCTCTAAAGCCCCCCTGTAAACCCTCAATGATTTCAAACCGTTTTGCAAGCTCAGTAGTTGAACAGCCCCACCCAAGCAAAACCCGCAAACTTGCACAAGACACACTCATCAGGCTGCCCCAAACCAAACCGGAAGTCCCCAGCAGTGCAAGTGTCCTCCAAAAGGTCATGGACTGTCCTCCCGAGCAAAGACTAGAAGTTGTTCTCCAAAGTCTGGGACTTCAGAGTTACCTAAGGGCTTTCCAAAGCGAAGGAGTCAGTTTCGAGGAGTTTTTAAAGTTGAGCAAAAGGGACATGGAGAACCTAGGGCTAGCTCCTTCTGTTAGGAGAAAAATCAGCGAATTCATTAACTGCTAGTGATTATACTACCTTTTAGGCTAAAAGATGGGTTGGGTTTATACTGATAAAATGGGATGTACAGAAATCAAAGACAGTAAAGTTAGTCAACAAAAAATTTCCAAAAAAAAGACCCAAAATCTCCGTGAAAGGGAAAGAATCAAAGTCTCCCAAAGAAAGCAACAAAACGCACCCGTTTTGGACATTGACCAAAACAAACTTTTCCAAAGAAGGAAACTTCGCCAAGAAACTCTAGAGAGCGGAGGTTGATCCTGCGCTTACTAATTAAGTATTATAAATAACTAATCTTGGCACTCCAGTTCGCACAGTTTGTTGTAAATCCTAGTAAAGGAAGGCCGGGTGTGGGGGTACTGGCACCAACAAATCTGTATAAGTTCCCTGATTTCTTTAGGGAGTTCTGCAGGAATACCAGGTCTGAGTCCCTGCTTAACTACTTTTTTGCGCAGTTTGCGCCAGTGAGCTCCTTCAAAAGGAACTTTCCCTGTGAATATTTCCCACATCAAAACTCCAAAGGAGTAAACGTCGTCGTTAAACCTTGGGTTTGAAACTACTCTAGCACTTTTTTTGAGTTGTTCAGGACTGCTCCAGCTTGACTTGTTGCGGTACCCAATAAGCAGTCCTGTGAACTTCTTGAAGTGCAGAAGTCCAAAGTCTGCCACCAGGGCTTTCCACTCAAAGTCCAAAAGCACGTTTTGGGAAGTCAGGTGTCCGTGGACTTTGTTTTGTCTGTGGAGTTCCTTCATGCACGTTGCTACTTGAAGTGCTATCCGCAGTTTGTCTTTTAAACTAAAGAGCACGTTCCGAGTGTGCAGTGCTGAGTAAAGAGACCCATTAACAATGTAAGGCATTAAAAAGTCCACGTGAGGCAAGTGAATTCTTGCTCCAATAAAAGGCAACAAGTTAGGTGCTTCAAGTTTCTTAAGTTCTTTTATCTCTAGCCTGAGTTGTTTCAACAGGTAACCACTTAGTTGACTCAAAGTAAGTCGTCGGACCATAACGGGTTGGGTTTTGAAAGTAGCTGTGTACAAGTCCCCAAATTTCTTCTTGCCTTCTGAAACTTTGTTTCGCAAAACAATTTCTTTCGACTCTATAAAAGGAGAACTCATGGAGTTGAAGTAAGATAGCAAAACTGGTTCGGGCTGCAAAGACTCAAAGGGGTCTGGGGCATGGGGTGTTTCAATCAGTGAGGTTTCAATAACGATTTCCTCCAAGTTGCTCAAAAAGATGTCAAAGAATTTCTGGTCCAACACTAAGAATGTGCACAAAAGTTCACTCAGAACCATCAAAGTTATGACTGATAAAGTCACTACTATGTCTTTGCTGCCAGTTTCAGCTGCTAAGTCATCAACTAGTTCAAACTGATCTATGCAGTAGAAACTGGCTTTAAGTAGCCTTCCGAAAGCCCAAAACAAGCAAGTCCTTACAACAGTCACTCTGAACTTTTTGGCGTAGCTGCTTTTGGAACGGTAGTTCCTGAACTTAGCTCTGACTCTTAAGTAGACTCCAATCATTGCAATGCCTGTCACTGAATTTTCAACTGCAATTAAGAGTTCAATAACACTCTGTCCAAAGAACGCCAAGTACATTAAAACATACATTGTAGTTTGGAGACCCAACCACACTAACAAAACCAAAACAACTCTTGAATTTTCTTTCCCAGTGCTGAATTCTTCAAGTTCTCTGTGGGTGTAGTGGTAGATTCTAAGTAGGATCCAAAACATAAATATGTACGCCCCAATAAACAGTGTTTCGGGAACTGAAACAAGCAAAAAGGAGAACCCAACGTGAGGAAAGAACACATTCCGGATGGAAAAACAAAGCAACCAGTAACAAAACAACCTGCACAGATTCTGAACTGTTAACAGTACATAAAACCCCTTAAAAGCTTTCCAGGAATCGTGGAACTGGTAAAAGGAATAAGATTTTACTAAGCAGTAAAAGAAAAAGCAAGTGTAAAAGGACGCCAGCACAAAGTAAGCCAAAAATTCACTTTTTACCATTTTTATTTAATCTTTCTAAGACTTTCCAATATCCTAGAGTTGTTTTCCAACTTAGTTTTTTCTAGGGCTTTACTTTCTTTGATTGAGTCTTTCCAACTGTCCACCAAGTCGTTCACTATTTTGTTTTCTGCTTCCACCGAGTCAACTATCCAGTCGTCCATCACAGGAAACATACTTTTCCGTCTTGCGTCCACTGCTTCAAACACGCCCTTTGCCCAGTTCCTTGTTTGCTCTTGTCGAACTAAAAAGTAACTCTTCAAACTTCCAAAACAAACTTGTTTTGGCAGATACTCTGCAGCCTCCTCTGCAGCCTTGCAAACTTCTTCAACACTCTCCCCTACCTCTAGTTGGGGCGCTTTAACTATCTCCAGACTTTCCTGCATAACCTGGTTTTGGAACTCCTTTATCAGTTCAGCGCACCCAAACAAAAAGTCAAGTTCAGTTTGTAACATGTCTCTGGTCAGTTTTATGATTTGCTCCAACACCTCCAGGTTTTCTTTTTTCTCTTTCAAGTTTTCTAAGTGTTTAAGCGACTCTTCTTTCCGGAGCTCTATTATGTCCCAGAGTTGGTCCGAAAGTTCGTCTATTTCTTCAAAGATCCTTTTTCTGGAACTTTTGGTGATAAGTGCTCTTTTCTCTACTAAGTATTCTAGTTTCTCTACAAGTGGATCCACAAGGTCTTGTTTGTCGTCTGGACGACACAAAAAGTTCTGGTACGACTTTAAAAACTGTTCTATGGACTCCTCGATCAAAGCCTTCATAGTGTCCACTCCTTCCAAGTTCTTCGAAAGCCCCTCTAGGTACTTTCTACGCAAGTCACTCCACATTTTATAAAGACTCTTGGCTAAAGTCTCAGTCATCGAAATAGAGGTGTCTCTGAAACCAATTACTTGGGGTTCCTCAGGAGCTTCTTTTTCCTGGGGTTCTTCTCCTTCCTCTTCTTCTTCAGTTTTTGAAATGTTTTGCCACTCCTCGACTTTCTGGTCAACCCTTTCCTTTAACTCTTCTATAGTCATTTCAGGTATAACCTCAAGACTCTTCCACTCGCCAACGCCAAAGTTGCCAAACCAGCCAAGTAAACCCTCAGAAATGCTGCACCACTCCTGAAACATTTCCCTGACTTCGTCTTCATTGGGGTGCTCTATGGGCTTGAGTTTGGGAAGCAAGTTGTCGGGGGGTGGATTATAAGTTAGGTTGTAAACATTTCCAGAGTTGTCTACTCTTCTGTCAACTGCCCTTCTGACTAGAGTCTCTACAGAAGCTTCCAGACAAAAAATAATGTCGAAGGCAGACTTTTCCAAAGGAAGTGGCCTGTCTAACTTAAACGACGGCTCAGCTATTTGTTCAGCTTCTTTTTTCTTGAAGCTTGCAATGGGTTCGGGTTTTTCGCTGGGATGAACAAATCCACTTAACTCAAGTTCAAGGCTTTTAGCTTCCTCAAGACTTTTGGGGTACCCCACCAAACACCATCCCTGGGGTTTGGGCTCTTTTTTTGAAGACTTCTTAACTTCTTCTTCTACTTTAGGTTCGTCTCCTAGCACTCCACGCAACTTAGCTCTTATAAGACGAGCCTTTTCCTGGGCAGTTTCTGCTTCGTTGTTTTTGCACTCTTCAGAGAAGACCTGAGACTCTTCCTCTTGTTGCTTTTTCTTTTTGGAGTCTTCGGGTCTCAAACCCAGAACTTTCACTCTGTCCTCCAGTATAGTTTCTAGTTCAAAACTCTTTGCAGTGCATTTAGCTTCAAGGTGTTTTGCTAAGGTGTGTTTTCCAGAAAAAGGAGGGCCTACCACACATACTTTCAGGGGCAAGTAGTGAGGCCCGGGAGGGAACTCCTCCCTTGGTTCAGGAGGAAAGGCTAAATGAATTACTGCATCTACTATATCACCTAAGTAATCTAACTTGGGCTTAGAAGGTCCTTTCCAGGGACTTTCTATGTCTAAGTATTGCTTTATAAGTGGAGTAACTTCCAATTCATTGGTTTCTTCCATAATAAATTAATTAAGTATTAAGCATTTTCGACATCAGTCCAGTCAATTTGGAATCTAGTGATTCTAGGTTTGTCTGATAAAATTTCTCTGTTGATTTTGTCCGGAAGCGGCTCTGGGGGCAAGTTTTCCATTAGTTCTTGTTCTGTGTACTGGTTATTCACGTAATAACCAATTCGGAAGAACTCTTGTTGGTTGTAAGAACACGAAAGAATGATTGCAGTGATTCCAATTACCTCATCTTTAGGAATAATTTTAATGTCTGGGCCGTCTGTCTCAAACACAAATCGCATAATTCCGTACTGCAAAGGACCAATTAAAACTGTATCAAGTGTTTGGTCTTTAGTAGCGTCGTCGGAAGACCCTATGTATATTAGTTTCCACTCCAAGTCTCCTTTCAGCGGCGATAAGCACTCAAAAGTAATCTCGAACTTAAAGGGGTCTAGGAACTTTGCCGGGTTATTTAGCACTTTGATATTGGTCACATTTATTGCCGCCATTTATTAAACTACTTAGTGCCGAACAATCTGGAATTAAGTTATTCAGTTTTCAACTTTTCCTGAGAACTAGACATGCCCATTATAAGGCCTCCCATCACTCCTAGGTTCAGCAGGGCTTGCATGACTTCGTTGTGGAACTGCTGTTCTGACTGGGCATACAAAGGGTTGTGAATCACTATGTTGAAAGCTACCAAAAGCAAGATTAGCAAAAGGTTCCCAAGTTTGTTTCCGAGTATCGTGAGAATAGCTCCTACTAGTTCTAGTCCTCCAGTTAAGTAAATAAGTTGTTGGGAGTAAAGCGACACCATTGAGGGCTTCAAAGGCAAGTTCGATCCAGTGAGTTCCTTGAACTTCACGTCAGTTTTCAAGTAACCTTCTTGCAGAGCCTTGGCTGTAGGGCTGGGGTCCTGGAACTTAGAAACTCCCCCGAGTATGAACAAAAACACCAGACAAAGCCTTCCAATTGTAGTTTTAAAAGCCATTTATTAAAACACCAAAGAGTACCGCTTGGACTGCTTTCTAGTCTTCCAAGCCTCAGCAGGAATTTGCAGGAGTTTATGCTGGAAGTCAGGGTTTTTTTCTATAAGAGAAAACTCGTTACCTTGTATCCAAAACATAAAGTTGTAGTAAATTTTGTTGAACAAGTTTTTGTCAAGGGTGGCCTTTTCTCCCCTTTCCGAAGAACTGCGTGAAAAGGCAACTTGGGACTTGCTTTTCTCTAGTTCTTCAAAGTCAACTAAAGTATTTCCTTCGTTTTTAAGTTCTTCCAGTATGCTTATTGTGTCTACTTAAGCCTTACTTTCAGCATGAATCAGTCCTTCAGAAGGGTGCTGTTCGGCATTTGCTGTGTACTCTACAATGCTGAAAACTAAGTCCTTGACTTTGTTATCTTTGACGTAGTTGACTAAGAGCTTCACTCCTTCCCTGACTTCTATTAAGTTTTCGAACTTCTTCATAGAAATCAAAACCTTTTCGTCACGGTTTGCTCTTTGCAGTTCAGCTCTGCGGATTTTCTCGTTTAGGTTTTCAAAAGCTTTGTTTTCAGCAATGATTGCACACTGTTTCGAGATGCTTTGCATCCACTTTTGTTTGTTTTCTGAGTTGTTTCCTTTCAGCACGTAAACTTTGTGTGGAGTTACAAGTTCAAAGCAGTACTTGCCGTACAAAGAGTCTTCGCAGCTTCTCACAGACACCGACTCCAAATCTATTCTTGAAAAGGCCCTAGTTAGGTTCTTTTTGTTTTTGCCATAGTAGATGCACCGACTGTCCAGCACAAAGTACCTTTCTTGCCACTTTTTGCTGGACTTCTTTTTCAGCCCTCCTTCCCTGATAATGCATTCTGGTTTAATTTCTTCCATCATTCCAAAATTTTCTTCATCTTGGTTTTCTAGGTCTTGGATCTTTTTAATCACGTGGTTAACTACTAGGTTCTTGGGTGTGCGTTTCTAAGTAGGAGTTACTATTATTTGGAGAGGACACTCAAAAGGAGCAAGCATTCTTTCTTTGAGGTTAGACTCTGAATTCAGTATTATGAGGAAAAGGGCGTACTCTTGGAGTTGGTTTGCACTCAGTCCCAGCAACTTAGGAGAAACTGTACTCAGAAGTTCCTCTGCCGTGGTGTTTACGTGGATTTCAGCAGTGCTGTAGTTTTCTTCACGCGAGTCCTCTGCGTAGACTTTCAGTTTGTACACCTCCTGCATTTTATTAAAAGTTAATGTTAACCTGGATCACTTTTGCAATGAACTTGTAGTACTCAGACCTTTGTTTGAGTCTTTGTTCATACTGACTTCCACTTAACTGTTTGAGTGAGTTGCGCAGCGAAACCATGAGGTAGTACATTATGTATTTGAGCCCAAAGTTAATAAGCCACTGCGGCATTGCTGGCTAAGTAATCATTACTATGTTGGCGTGAGCTCTCACTGCAAAAATAACTTTGCTGCAAGTAGGAGAAATGAACTGAACGTACAAAGCACCAATTTTTACTTCGAGGCTCCTTTCAGGCGAAGTAGCACGAACAGGTGTCGAAAGGTAAGATGAATGCCTTGGAGTTTTCATCATGATGATTACTGCTTGCTCAGAACGAATGGGGTAGGAACTGAACTCCAGTACACACTCCCGATGTGACGCTGGCCAAGGAAACCAAAACTCGTAAAAAGCCAACTTTCTTGTGTTCGAAACTTCTCTGATCATGGATGTGTTGGTTATGACGTCCACCCAAGAGGGAATGAGTTCAATTTCCGAAAGCACACACAGTACCGAAAATATGTTTGCGTTCACAAACAAAGAAGTGCGTGTGCAGAAGTTATCTGGTGTTGGTTTTGACTCTATCCTTACTTCTTCTGTTTCCCCCACTAAGGACCAGTCTTTGGAGTGCAGAAGTTCAATACACTCGTCAAAGTACTCAATGTCCTCAAGAAACTTATCGTACTCCAGAGTTGACTTCTTGCTGCTAAATTTTTGGATGGACTCGTGCAGCATGAGTTGCTTGTCAAAATCGTCCCCGTAAAAAGCTTCTTTAAACTCTGAAAAAAGTTCATCAAGTTCCATGTATATTTTTGTTAAATTCAACTGGTTCACTAGAATTACTTTAGTTACTTAACTCTTAATAAATCCCCATATTTGTCCAAATAGGAAAATAGAAAATATAATAAATGCAGTTCGGAGCAAGTTTCCAGACAGGGCATCAAGTGCCTCGTCAAGCAGCTACTACAGGGTTTGGAAACCCTATAGGCTTTGCAAATACTATGTCCCAACCTTCTCAAGCAGGGCCAATGCCTCAATCCTCTTTTGGAAACACACCTCAAGGGACAGGTTCAGTTCCTTACAGCACCACTCAAGACAGAGATGCATCCGGTTTAACTACCATTACTCACTTCACAGCAATGCAAAATTTCAACGCTAAGTCTACTGAAGAGTGGAGGCACGAAGATTACAAACTTAAAGCACAAGCACCTCAACAAACAGGATTGCAAACTCCTCAGAGTTTCGGAGGATTCGGAGCCCAAACTATGCCACAACCCTCTCAACTCCCTGCTCAGTCTAAACCATTTGGTCAAAGTGGGTTTGGACAGCAGTCTATGCTTGGTCAAACAAGTACTTCTCAATTTGGGCAGCAACCTTCCTCCCAACCTTCAGCTTTTGGNCANCNATCCCAGCCAGGATTTGGTGGGATTGGACAACAATCTTCACTTCAACCCTCAGGGTTTGGTGGATTTGGGCAACAACCTTCGTCACAACCTTCAGCTTTTGGACAACCATCCCAGCCAGCATTCGGTGGACTTGCTCAACAACCTTCCTCCCAACCTTCAGCTTTTGGGCAATCATCCCAGCCAGGATTTGGTGGACTTGCTCAACAACCTTCTCAAACTTCTCAACCCTCTGCATTTGGACAAGCGCCGAATGGAGGACTTTTTGGAACTCAACAAGGTAATTTTGGACAAGCTTCTGCCCAGCCAGGCTTAGGAGGTCAAGGAGGTCTTTTTCAGTCCCAAACACAGTCAAGTCAACCATCAGGCATGGTTGGTTCCCAACCAGCAAGTGGACTTTTTAACCAGCCTAAACCCCAAGGAAGTAGTTTATTTGGCCAGCCCACTCAACAACCGCCTCAAAGCCAACCCCAAACTACTGGCCTCTTTAATCAGTCGCAGTCCACTGGATTGTTTGGATCGCAACAAACTTCAAGCACTGGTCTTTTCTCACAACAGAAACCCCAAACATCCCAAGGTGGTGGACTTTTCTCTAACCAAGGAGCTGCACCGGGGCAACAGGCAATGTTTACTGGACAAAGTCAACCCCAAACTGGAAGTTTATTTGCACCTAAACCTCAGGGAGGGCTTTTTTCTTCCACTCAAACTCCACAACAATCTTCTTTGTTTTCTCAACCAACTCAGCCTGCCCAACAGTCTTCTTTGTTTTCACAGACAATCCAACAACCTAACTCTCTTTTCAACCAGCAATCCAATGCACCCAAACCCTTTACGGGACAACAACAAGCTCCACTTGTAACAAGACCTGCACAAGTTGACAACCTCACTAGTGCGTACAAGGACCCTTATGGACTTAGTTGGCTCTATCCCAACTCCAATCCTGAAGAAATCCTAAAAAGTAACCTCGAAAGACACCAACAAACTACAAAAGACGGACCTTCGAGTGTCTTAGAAAGAATCCTCAAGAACCAAAAAACTCCCACTAAGTCAGTTCCCAACGAAACTAGATGGAAAAAGCCCGTTGAAAGAAGGTTTGAAAAAAGACCAGCGAACCTTCTGGACTACAGAAACTCCTCAGAACCCGAACCCTTCAGCTACACAAAAAGGAACAGTTTTTCCAACCTAAAGTTAGTACCCTACAGAACTGAGTCTAATAAAGAGTACTTCAGAGCTAACACTGTTACTCCAACACCTTCACAAGAACCAACTTTCGAGATTTCTTTAAGGGCCTTCGACCCTGAGCCGATTAGGTTTGTGGTGCCTGTTCAAAAAACTACACCTGTGTCTTGGATAAAGTCCCAAGTACTGATTCACATCCAAGGGATCCAAAGTGAAAGGACCCAACTTATCCATAAAAGCAGAATCTTGCAGGAATCCCTTACTGTCGGACAGGCTGGAATCCTCCCAGAAGATGAAATATCCGTAATAGTGCTGAACTCTCTTCCCAGAGAACAAACTTACGACTTCGCACCTGAAGAAGCTATTCCCAAACTCACAAAAGAAGGCTACAAAATAAAACCAAGTTTAGTCGAGTTAGCACGTTTCAAACTAGAAGACCTAAAAAGGGTCAAGGACTTCACCATTTACAACCAGCACGGCAAAATTGTTTTTGAAGGAGAAACAGACTTAGAAGGACTGAATCTAGATGAAGTGGTTGAAATTGCCCAGAATTCAGTAGAGTTGTACTCAGACGAATCAAAGAAACCACCTGTTGGCCAAGGCCTTAACAAACCTGCAATTGTCCACCTTTACAATTGCAAGTACAAAAAGCCAATCCCTTCTGAAATCTTCAAACAGAAACTCAAAGAAGTCTGTGAAAAGAATGACACTGAGTTCATAGACTGGAACAGCGAAACACTTGAATGGGTGTTCAGAGTCAAGAACTTTTAATGTAAAGATATAAACTTAATAGGTTAATAAATGGAAACTAACACAAACAAAATAGTCCAAGACTCGACTAGACACTTCAGGAAATTACAAAGTCTCAAAAAAGAAGTAATTCAAACAAACCAGTTCTTAACTAAGCAAATTGAAAAAGTTACACAAAACCAACTAAAAAGAGTCAATAAAATCGAACAACAAATAAACAACCTCAACCAAAGGAACTTAACTCAGGCAGACAACAACAAAATCCTTGAGCAATTACTCAGACTCAAAAACATTAAAAAAGAAACCTTAGAAGAAACCCAAGACTCAATCAAAAGAATGCTTTCCAGTCGCTCCAACAGTAAAATTCCACTCTGGGTGCTCTTGATTGGAATCTTAATTGGTTTTTACTTCAGTAAACTCCAGAATTGTAACTGTACTGAAGCAGTCCATCCAATTAACAACTCAAACCAGCAAGGTCCCAGACTAGTTTTATCTGGCAGCTTTGATAAAACTGTTCGGGTTTGGAGCCTTGCTGATGGCAAAAAGACTCAACTACTGCACGACCACAAAGTCAAATCGGTAGCTATTTCTAGAAACAAAGACTTTATAGTCTCTGGAAGCAGCTATGATGTTAGGGTATGGAACGTCTCTACTGGCCACCAAAGTAGAATGCTCCAAGGACATACCTCTAGTGTTTACTCAGTAGCAACTTCGAACAAACGTGATTCTGTAATATCTGGAAGTGGTGATGGAACTATTCGAATTTGGAGCCCTGAAGAACCAAGTCAGACTTTTATAGGTCACAGAAGTGCAGTACTTTCAGTGGCCTTATCAATCGATGATGAACTCCTAGTTTCTGGAAGCAGAGATAGAACTATTAGATTGTGGAGCACTACGACAGGACAGCAAATTCAAGTTTTCGAAGGACACCTTGATGAAGTCCACTCAGTAGCTATTTCAAAAAATAAGGAACTTTTAGTTTCAGGAAGTAAAGACAAAACAGTTCGGGTTTGGAACATCACTGCAGGAAAACAAACCCAAGCTTTGGAAGGACACACCGGCAGTGTTTGGTCAGTGTGTATTTCAAGTAAGGACCAGTTGATAGCTTCTGGTTCGAGCGACAAAACCATAAGAATTTGGAACCTACATACTAACCAACAGAACCTAGTTTTAGTAGGACATGATGGAGGAGTGCTTTCAGTGGATTTATCAAGCAATGAGAAGTACTTAGTTTCCGGAAGTTCAGATGATACAATCAGAGTTTGGGACCTTAAAACTGGCAAACAGACTCAAATATCTCGGGACCATGCAGACGATGTCTCTTCAGTTAAGTTTGGGTAATTGCGTAAATTAACTACTCGTGTTAACAAATGAATTCCGGAGAATACCACACCAAAATAGCTAAAGTATAAACTATTCCTAGAAAACTAATTTATTGAATCTAAATTTCGTTTATTGATACATTAGCTACCCGTGGGGTCTAAGCAAATGCTTAACTAATTATCTTCTTCTGAATTTCTTGTTTGGATAACCCCTTGCTTTCAACCATGTCTATCTTGAAGTACACAAAACCAGCAAAGCAAATCAAG
>PR_CR_10_Liq_1_inCRDRAFT_1000072_pt1 | contig 50774 bp, 42 predicted proteins | sample PRCRCaboRojoPR_3_FD_10241 | JGI IMG/M metagenome (IMG submission 10241) | reverse complement strand
CACCTTTGTACAGCAGTGCCGCACTTCCAGACAACAGTCTTCTTGTTTGATAGGCCTCCAGCAGATACTGATGGGGCTCAGCTCCGGGAGGCTTCATAAGAAATTGATCGAACGGGATATACAACAGGGGACCGTCCGGAATTATAACCAGTTTTTCATCATTGATGTACGATTGTAAGGGCTCAAATACCTGTTGGTAAACCTTAAAGCTTGCTTCGCTTACCCAATCTTCGTTATTGCGCAGCGCATCGTATAAATACTGAATATCTTTTTCCAGGCCGTCTGCCTTAAGCTTAAGAAAGTGCCTGGTTTCAGCATCCGCAATCAAGACATACAATTCCTTTTCCGTATAGAAGTACTCGATCATTGTCTCGTCAGGATCCATAACATCCTGCCTGACCGTTTCCAGGTCTGGCATAACCATTTCAATACGGGTTCTGTAGTAGCGTGGATATTGGACTCTGATGGTCTCAAAAAGGCTGTCCTGTGCCTGGGTCAGTCGATCAAGTGCCCTCTTCCAGTACTCAATCTGCTCCGGGGATGAGCTACCGCTCAGCGTGGTGAGGCTCAATTGATAAAAAGCGATATCTTCCCGAATGCTTCGTTCTGCTTCAACCACCCGCGCCGGAATATCATAAAAGCGGGCCGCCTCCATGGCATTGAGGTTTTCCAGTACCGACAGGGCTTTGTTCTTTTCCATGTACAGGAAGGCCCGGTTAATGTGCAACTCATTCCTGGTCTTTTGGTACAGCCGGTAGTGCATGCCAATGAGGGCATTGTACAGGCTCCTGGAGTTGGTTGACATCAGTTCTTTAGACTTTTGGCTCTGATAAGACAGCCGGGACGCAGTTACTGCTGAATCAGCCGCCTGCAAGGTACTCAGTGCCACTTGCTGTAACTCAACATCCGCCATTTCGTTGGCTTTCTGCTCGAGCAATACCGCCTGTAGGGGGAAAAGCGTCAGTGTATAAGCTATAGCCTCCATGGCACGCCAATTAGGAATATCTGAATAATCCGAAGGCTGATATCCCGGTACGAGCACCCGGTAAGCTTCCTGCACAGCCCAAAGCGCATCTTCCGTTCTCCCCAGCGCCTGAAGGACTTTGCTTTTGACCAGCTTGGTCCCGGCCCAGGATTCCACACTCCATGAGCTGACCTCCTCTGCTTTACTGACCCAGCTTAGGGCCTCGGCTGCACGGCCCGACTTTAATACATTTCTGGCTTTGTAATTGTAGGCAATCTGCAGATAGGCAGAATGATCAAATGAGGGGGTGAGTGCATTCGCTTCGGCAATAACTTCATCAAGTAAAGCTCCACTTTGCCGGGCTTTCCCGCTCTCACTGTAAGCCCATATCAGATTAAGTTGAGTAGAAAAAATATTATCTGTCAGGGTGTCACTCAACCGGCGGCGTATAGCCAGTGCGTTTTTCAGGTGCAGGATACCTGTCTCCCATTCATCCACTTCTACATAAAGTGCTCCAAGATTATTGAGGGCACGAGCCAGGTTTCGGTCTTCATTAGCGGCTTCAACTGCCTCCTCCTGTGTGAGAATAGCCCTTTCGAAATCTCCCAGCTCAGCATAGCTGTGGGCTATGTTGTTTTTAGCATAAAAAATATCAGCCTGCCTCCCCAGTTCCATTAAAATACTCAGGCTTGTATCCAGAGCGTTCAGTGCTTCATTCCAGTTGCCTCTCCCGCCATAAGCGACCCCCAGGTTGTTATAAGCCGTTGCTGCATTAGGGCTGCTGTAACCATTGATGAGCAGAGCAGCATCCTTTGCCTTGTGGCAAAAGGACAATTTGCGCTCAAAGTCCTTCTTATGCCCAAAATAGAGGCTCATATTCATTAAAGTCAGCGGATAGAACGAAAGCGTGTCCCTGACCGACGCCAGGTGCTCTTCTATTATGCTATAGGCTTGGAAAACGGCTGCATCGCTTACTTTATATGAATAGGGGACGTTGTAGGACATTTCGCTTGCCCATGTCTTCACGTAAGCCATATGGTAATAATCACACACTGACTCGTACTCAAGGTAAGCCCGCTCATAGGTCATGTAAGCATCGGCATAATTTCCGGCTCTCCGAAGTTCGTCTGCTTCACAGAGCAGTAGATCAGGTGTGTCCGTTTGGGCCAGGGCAGCAGATATGCCGGAAAGCAATACCATGACCCATAGATTTAGTTTCCATAGATTCATAATCCCCCATTGATTAATCCAGCCTGAAAGTACTTGTTTCGGAAAGAAAAAGAAAAATTCTTGAGGAATTTGGCAACATTTTAAACGAAACCTGGTTAGGTGCGCGTAATAGGTTTTAGTTAAAATAGTTGAGTTGCACGCAGGGCTTTGGTCTTGTGTGCAATTTTTTTGCCTATGCTTATCCTTTATGCCTTCCTATTGCTGATTCTACTCTACGCTGCTGCTCCGCGCGGCACCCTGCTGCACGAAGCTACACGCCTGCCTGCATTATGGTACCAGGCGCTGCGAAGCGGGCAACCGGGGGCAACAATGGATAAGATAAGCTATGGGCTGCACCCCAGGCAATACTATCTTTTTTGTGCTGCACCCGCTCCCTCGCCTGAGCCTTCCAAATGGATTATTTATTTTCATGGTGGGAGCTGGAGGTGGGGCCAACCCGATTATTTCAAGGTGCATGCGCGCATCCTGGCTGATCTTGGCTTTCATATCATTATGCCTTCTTACCGTCCCTGCCCCAAACACAACTATAATCACATTGCAGCTGACCTGAAGGCATTGCTCCGCACGCTCGCCCAAAAGCACCCTGACTGGTCACCGCAGGCTACGGTTGCCGGAGGTATGTCTGCCGGAGGCCATCTGTCTGCGTTGTTGGCTCTTGATACAAGTTTAGTCGGGGAGGCCCTGCCTGGTGCCGCCCCATTGACCGGTTTCTTCGCGCTTGGCGCACCACTCGACCTGGAACGGATGCCGGAAAGCTTCGCCATTCGTGACCTGGCCGGTTCCAGAGATGGTGCCTTGTTTTCCAAAGCTAACCCCGCTGCACATCTTCCACTTCAACCACAACAGCGGGGGCTTATCATCCACGGTGAGCAGGATGGTATGGTCCCCGTAGGAGCTGCAAAAACGTTCGTTCAGGAAGCCCAAACCCGCTCAAATAACCTCAGCTTCCACCAAGTTGATAAAGGCACCCACTTGAGCATAGCAGCATGGCCCTTCAACAATGAACAGGTACGCGACACTTTGGCCAACTGGCTGGCCCGGTATTCAAATCCAGGAAGCCCTAAAAACCACAATCACTCTACCGGGCGCTGAGCTGTTGCTGGCTTTGCGGTCCATCCCCTCCCGAAGCCTCTGCACCAAAACCAGGTACGCACTCCTCTAACCTGTTAAAACATCCCACTCTCCTATCCGTTTTAATTACGGATTTAATATAATATTGAAAATCAACCTTATACATGGCCAACCAAACCAATCCGAAACCCCAACCTTCCGATGGAAAATCCAACTCTCCTTCCGGCAGGTCTCCATCCTGGCTACTCTACATACTCCTTGCCCTGCTTCTTGGACAAGCCATATTTTATTTCAATGGCTCCCAGACAGAGGAAATCTCCTGGAGCCGCTTTAAGCAGGAAATGCTTGGGAACGGAGATGTCTACAAGATTGACGTCATCAATCAGCAGAAAGCAGAAGTCTACATCAAATCGGAAGCCCTCAACAGCAGCCGTTACCCGGAAGTTGATTCCAGTCAGGCAGGGCCACATTTCACCTTTAATATCGGTTCACTTGATAATTTTCAGGAAACGCTGGATGCCAATCAGGAAACAACGGGCAACAGCATTGACCTGGCTTTTCAGGAGCGCACCGACTGGGTAGGCAGCATACTCTCGTGGACCCTTCCCATCCTGATCATTATTGGTATTTGGATCTTTATCCTTCGCCGTATGCGCCCTGGGGCAGGTATGGGCGGTGGAGGTGGCAATATTTTTGACATCGGAAAGTCCAAAGCCAAGTTATTTGAAAAAGGCTCCAGTGATGTCACCTTCAAGGATGTAGCCGGGCTGGAAGAAGTCAAAGTGGAGGTCAAAGAGGTGGTGGACTTTCTGAAGAACCCTTCCCGCTATACCAAGCTAGGTGCGAAAATCCCCAAAGGTGTCCTGCTCGTTGGTCCTCCGGGCACGGGTAAGACCTTGCTTGCAAGAGCGGTAGCGGGCCAGGCCGAAGTCCCCTTCTACTCCATCTCCGGTTCTGAGTTTGTAGAGATGTTCGTGGGCGTCGGGGCATCAAGGGTCCGTGACCTTTTCAAGAAAGCCAAGCAAAACTCTCCCAGTATCATCTTTATTGATGAAATTGATGCCATCGGGCGTTCCCGGGGCAAGAATGCTGCCATGCAGGCCAATGATGAGCGGGAAAACACCCTCAACCAAATCCTGACGGAAATGGATGGCTTTGGCACCAACACCGGTGTTATTGTGATGGCTGCGACCAATCGCGGCGATGTCCTGGACCGGGCACTGCTGCGCCCTGGCCGCTTTGACCGTCAGATTTATCTGGAATTGCCTACCCGCACCGAGCGGAAAGCAATTCTGGAAGTGCATACGAAGCCTCTTGCTATGTCAGACGATATCGACCTTGATACACTGGCTGCCCAAACGCCAGGGTTTTCCGGTGCCGATATCGCCAATGTTTGTAATGAAGCAGCACTGATTGCGGCCCGCCGGAGCAAGGAGCAGGTAGAAATGAAAGACTTCTATGATGCCACCGACCGGGTTATTGCCGGCTTAGAGAAAAAGAGCAAAATCATTAGCGAAGGGGAAAAGAAAGTTATTGCGCACCACGAAGCTGGCCATGCGACCGCAAGCTGGTTCTTAAAACACGCGGATAACCTGTTGAAAGTCTCCGTGGTTCCAAGAGGACGCTCGCTGGGGGCAGCCTGGTACCTGCCGCAGGAGCATGTCATTTACAATACTGACCAGTTTATGGATCGAATCTGTACCGCACTTGGTGGACGGGCAGCGGAAGAAATCATCTTCGGCAAGGTCTCCTCAGGTGCGTTGGATGATCTGGAAAAAGTGACCAAACAGGCTTATACCATGGTCGCTTATTACGGTCTGAATGAGAAGCTGGGCAACATCAGCTACTATGACAGCACCGGCCAAAGTGAGCAATCCCTGCAAAAGCCCTACAGTGAAGCCACCGCACAAGTCATTGATGAGGAAGTCCACAAACTGGTAGAGACAGCTTACCAGCGAACGCTGAACCTGCTCCGCGACCACCGCAGCCAACTCGAGGAACTGGCACAATTACTACTCACCAAAGAGGTTGCCTTTAAAGATGACCTGGTAGCGATTTTTGGGGAACGAACACAGGAAGTTGAAGCCTAAATGCCTACCTTTGAAGCCTGACCAAAGCTAGGGACTTGGAAAAGCATACGCTTTACGAACTCAATGAATACATTCGGAGGATTATCGCGCTCAACCTGCCTGCACCGGTATGGGTGAGCTGCGAGATCTATCAGTTGAATGTTTCCCGGGGGCACCGGTACCTTAGCCTGGTACAGAAAGCGGAAGGCAAAGACCAAATTATCGCTCAAAGCGACGCCGTGCTTTGGCAAAGGCAGTATCGAAAACTGGAGCGCAAACTTGGCGCCAGCCTAAGCCAAATTTTAAGGGCCGGTACCGCCGTCCTTCTACGAGTTAGCATTGACTTCAGCGAACGCTATGGGCTTAAGCTTGTCGTAGAAGATATAGACCTTGCCTACACCATGGGCCAGTTGGAGCAGCAACGCCGGGCTACCTTCGAGCGCCTGAAGGCAGAACAACTGCTTTCCAAAAACAGCAATCAGAAACTGCCGCTTGTACCCCAGCGGTTAGCGGTCATCAGTTCCCCCACTGCTGCCGGTTTAGAAGACCTCATGCGGCAGCTGGAGCAAAATGAGTACGGATATCAATTTCACGTCAGGGTTTTTCCTGCTGCTATGCAGGGGCAAAATGCACCTTCAGAAGTAGCTGCGCAAATCCGTAACATTCAAAGCCTGACCAGACCCTACGATGCCATTATTGTTGCCAGAGGTGGTGGAGCCAGGCTTGACCTAGCCGCGTTTGATGATTACGAGTTGTGCGTGGCTGTTGCGGAATGCCCGGTCCCGGTGCTGACCGGAATTGGGCACGAAATTGATGAAGTGCTGCTCGACCTTGTCGCCCATACCGCACTCAAAACCCCTACGGCCGTAGCCGAATGGCTGATAGACCGGGCAGCCCGATTTGAAAGCCAGCTGGTGGAGGCCGGTTATAGCATCTCAAAACTGATACAGCAGCAGTTCAGCCAGCAAAAACTGCAGCTCGAACGTTGGGCACAACAATTAAAATACCTATCTGACCGGAAGCTTCAACAGGAGCATCAGCATATCGACCGGCTCAGGCAGCTCGTCCCGCCCACGGTCCGGCAACACCTTAAGCTGGAGCAGCAGCAATTGCGGCAGTTTGAGCAGTTACTTCAATTACTAAGCCCCGAGGCGACACTCCGCCGCGGCTATACCCTTACCACCATGGAAGGACAACCGGTGACCGATGCCCGAAGCGTCAAAAAAGGGGATATTCTGACCACTCGTTTCAAAGACGGGAGCGTAAAAAGCAAAGTGCAATGAACCTAACTTACGAAGAGGCGATACAGGAGCTTCAGGAGACCGTCGCCCAGCTTCAGGAAGATGAAGTAAATATTGATCAACTTTCTGCCAAAGTTAAGCGGGCCGCGGAGCTGATCGCCTATTGCCGGGAGAAATTACGGGCCACCGAAGAGGAAATCGGCGGGCTGTTCGAAGGGTGACAAAACGACAATAGCCACCCTGAAAGTTATCAGAATGGCTATTGTGAAACAAAGGGAGGAAGCTTTTATTGGCGCTTAAAGATATAGCGCGTAATAAAGATCCCTTCTGTATCATCTCCGCCAGCACTGCTCTCCACACCGGATGTTACGAATGCCAGTTCCCAGCCTTCTGCCACCAACTGATTGATGCGTGAGCTTACCAGTGCATCGTTAGAAGCAATATTTTGAAAGTTAATGCCCACCAGGCTGTAAAAGTTCAGCAGTTTGGTTTCGGAGAATTCATCCACCTTTGCATCCCGCCGACGCACGCTGCGCTGATCGCTGGTTTTTCCATCCGTCCGTTCAGTGGTAAAATCTTCCGCGTCAACTTCAGTCTTATTTTCAATGATCCGGGAACGCCCCAGCCCACCGGGCACGATAGACTCCACAGTGGTAATGACTTTGTACTCCTGAGCTTGTGCAAAAATGAGAAAGCCGCTTAGCGCGATTAAAGTGAACAATGCTTTTTTCATGTTAAGTCGGGTTTTGTTGTGTTAAATAAAGGTGCAAAATACGCCTGCCGCAAATAGGACGCCAGTGCTAGTGACAGAATTAGGAAAACCTTAATATCCCGAATGCGATAGCTTAAAATCCTTAACAGATAGCAGGTAATTTTTTCTAGCTTTGCAGGCAAAACCACGCGATCCAACAATGGCATATCAAGACTCTATCCTTCATCCGGACTTCAAAGTGGGCGTCCTGGGCGGCGGGCAGCTCGGCAAAATGCTGGCTCAGGCCGCTAACAACTGGCACCTGCCACTCTTTTTGCTCGATACCGATAGTTCATTCCCGGCAGGACGGGTCTCTCCCTTTTTCACTGCCGGTAACTTTAAAGATTACGACGACGTATACCAGTTCGGAAAAGATAAGCAGGTGCTCACCATTGAAATTGAGCACGTCAATACGGAGGCGCTGCATCAGTTGGAAAAGGAAGGTGTGAAAGTGCACCCTGCTCCCGCCAAACTGGACATCATCAAGGACAAGGGGTTGCAAAAGCAATTCTATGCGGAACATAACATTCCTACCTCCCCCTTCGCGCTTTACACCAATGAAGAAGCGGTAAGGAAAGCAGTGGCTTCAGGCGAGCGCTCCCTGCCATTTGTACAAAAATCCCGCACCGCAGGCTACGACGGGCGTGGCGTAAGCATCATCCGCTCAGAAGCAGACCTCGAAGCAAAGCTGCTGCCTGGCCCCTGCATGATTGAAGACCTCGTGGAAATGGACAAGGAAATCGCAGTCATTGTAGCCCGCAATGAAAGTGGTCAGACCCAGGCTTTTCCTGCCGTGGAGATGGCATTCAATCCGGAAGCCAATTTGGTAGAGTTCCTGTTCTGCCCGGCCAATATCAGTAAGGAAGTGGAAGCCAAAGCCGAAGCCCTGGCCGCTCAGGTTATCAATGCCTACCGCATTTGCGGCTTATTGGCCGTAGAGCTGTTTCTGGACAAGGAGGGCAACTTATTAGTCAATGAAGTCGCTCCCCGGCCTCACAACAGCGGGCACCACACGATCGACAGCTGCTACACCTCCCAATTCGAGCAGCACCTGCGCGCCATTCTCAACCTGCCCCTTGGCAGTACGAAAATGAAATCCCCTTCCGTCATGGTCAACCTGCTTGGCGCCCCCGGCCACACGGGCCCGGCTTATTACAAGCATTTGGAAGAGTGCCTCAAAATTGAAGGTGCCCATTTCCACCTCTATGGCAAAAGCACCACCAAGCCATTCCGCAAAATGGGCCACGCGACTATTGTAGATGAGTCGCTGGAGCGTGCCGTTGGGAAAGCCCGTTGGATTCAGGAAAAGCTGGAAATTGTGAGCGGGAGCTAATCCCAAAACGTCCCCACTCTATCTGTAGCTTTCATCTGCTCATCCATCAGGTGCTGCAGCTCAGTAACGATTTCAGGGAACTGCTCCGACCGGTCGAAGCGCTCACCGGGGTCTTCATCCAGATTGAACAGTAGAGGCAGTTTCCCATCAAAGTAATCCAGGCCGGTTTGACTGGAGGTGATGCGGTGCAATTTCCAGGAGCCTTTACGAACCGCCTGCAACTGATTGCCGGGGCCGTAGTAGAAAAAAGGATGCTCCGAAACCGGCTCTCCACGCAACAAAGGCCGCAAATCCTTGCCATCCACCACCCGGTCTTCGGGAATATCCTGCCCGGCAAGCCCTAACAAAGTCGTGTACCAGTCCATCGTATTGGCGGGCGTACGCTGTACCTGCCCGGGCGCAATAGTCCCGGGCCAGCAGGCAATGCCCGGCACCCGCATCCCTCCTTCCCAGGTACTGCCTTTACCGTCCCGAAGATGCCCCGCTGAGCCACCATCCCCGCCCTTGATAATCCAGGGACCGTTATCGCTGGTAAACAGGATAAGGGTATTTTCTGCTAATCCTGCCTCCTCCAGGGCCGCACGGATGCGCCCTACCGCATCGTCAATCTCTTCCACAACATCCCCGTAGGTGCATGCCCGGGACTGCCCTTCGAAGTCCTTGCCGGGGTACAGAGGGACATGGGGCATCGCAAAAGGCAGGTAGACAAAGAAGGGTGACGGATCGTCTTCCCGCATGAAGTCAATAGCCGTTTGCGTATATAGTCCGGTAAGCAGGGACTGATCGGGGTTCATACCCAGTGTATCATTGCCGGAGAGCAGCGCAATATCCGGCCATTTGGGCGGGATCATATCGTTGCTGTACGGTAGGCCTACGTAGGTGTCAAACCCATTCTGCAAAGGAAGGAAACCGGGCTGAGTGGAACCCAGGTGCCATTTACCAAAACACCCGGTACGGTAGCCCGCTGCTTTAAGCCCTTCGGCTAAGGTATGTTCCTCACTATGCAATCCGCGCTCCGACTTGGGGTACAGCACCCAGTCAAAACCCGAACGCACAGGATAGCGCCCAGTCAGCAAGGCATAACGGCTGGCAGTGCAGGCTGGGGAAGCACTGTAAAACTGAGTGAAAAGCATGCCGTCCTGAGCCATTCGGTCCAGATGGGGCGTCGCAATGGTTGGATGCCCATAGGCATGGAGGTCGCCGTAGCCGAGGTCATCGCAAAATAGGAGGACAATATTGGGCGGTTGTTGGTCCCGGGGATTATCTATCGTATTGGCGCTACCATACAGCAGGGCTGAACCAGCAATAGCCAGTAATAAAATAACAGTTGTTCGTTGTAGCATAGGCAGTAATTCTGCCTAAAACTAAAGAATCTTCACTAAAAATAGCTTACGCTTCATCTTCAGCCCGGTCAAGCCCGGACTTGTAAGCCTCCAGGCAGCGTTCCCGGGCCATCTTATGATCGACCATAGGTTCGGGGTAGCGGTCTGTGCCAAACTCAGGTACCCACTTCCTGATGTACTTAAAGTCCTTGTCAAACTTTTTCTGCTGGGAGTAAGGGTTGAAAACCCGGAAATAAGGCGCCGCATCCGTGCCACTGCCTGCTGCCCATTGCCAGCCACCGTTGTTGCTGGACAAGTCAAAATCAAGTAGCTTTTTTGCGAAGTAAGCCTCGCCCCAACGCCAGTCAATCAGCAGGTGCTTGGTGAGGAAACTTGCGGTGATCATCCGCACCCGGTTGTGCATATAGCCTGTGGTATTGAGCTCGCGCATGCCGGCATCTACGATCGGATAACCCGTCTTCCCTTCGCACCACTTTTTGAAGTCCGCTTCGTCATTGCGCCAGGGCACATAATCGTACTTCGGCCGGAAGGAACGTTCTGCCACGTGCGGATGCTCATCCAGAATTTGCGCATAAAAGTCGCGCCAGATCAGTTCATTGAGGAAGGTCTCGTTGAGCTGCTTCGCCCGCCAGGCTTTCTCCCGTATGCTAATGGTACCGAACCGGAAGTGAATCCCCAATCGGGAAGTGCCATTAATAGCCGGGATATCCCGCGTCTCATCGTACTTCCGGATCAGGCCCCGGCTAACGGATTTGGAGGGGATCTCAATATCAGTAGGCTCGAAGCCCATATCCTCAAGGGTGGGCATGGGCAGCGGTTCCGTTTCTAAAAAATGGCTGGTGTACGCCTCCACCGGATAAGGCTTCAGGTAGTAGGAAATCTCCTGCTCCTCCCCGTCCGGATTGGTAAATGAATCCATGCGGCTGTTCAGTACTTCCTTCCAGGTGCGGCTGTAGGGCGTGAAAACGGTATAGGTGCCGCCAGTCTTTTTCTGAACTTCTTCGGCCTCAAAAATGACATGATCCTTGAAGTCATGAAACGGGATTCCCGCATTGTCTAACAGTTCCCGCACCATTTGATCCCGCTTTTTGGCATAAGGCTCGTAATCTCTGTTGGTGTAGACGGCGGCCACATCGAACTCCTTCAGCAAGGCTGGCCAGATTTCCTTTGGGAAACCATACCGCACGAGCAGGGAGCGCCCCTCCTTTTCAAGGCATTCCTTCATACGGGTAAGGGTATCATGCAAAAATTCCACCCGTGCGTCTTTAGGGCTTTCCAAATCATCCAGGATTTCCCGGTCGAAGATAAAAAGAGGCAAAACCGGATGATCTCCTCTGAGCGCGTGGTATAGTCCGGCATTATCATGCAGACGAAGGTCCCTGCGGAACCAAAAGATACTTACCTTTGTCATAAAGTTGGATTCATTTTCGGAGGAGAAACAGGAAAAACAGCCGTTTGTTTAGCCAGCGGAATCCCTCTGAGATTTTGTAGTTTTGAGTGGTTAAGAATATCAAACCTCTATGAAATACAACCTGACACTACCTATTTTTATCCTGCTCGCTATAACCCTGACCGGCTGTACCAATGAGCAACAAAAGAGACAGGCTGCAATAGCCGAACTGGAGGCCAAAGCTGAAGGCGAAACAGATGCGGCTACGGCCAAAATCCTGATCGAATCCTACGAGGACTACATTTCGGCTTACCCTGAAGACCCAGCCTTTACGCCCCGCTACCTGTATCGGGAAGCGGCTTTGCAGTACCGACTAAGTAATTTCCCAGCAGCTACAGAACGGCTACGGCAATTACTGGAGCAACACAATGAGGCAGAGGTGGCACCGCAGGCGATGCTCCTTCTGGGAGACCTTTACAGCTCCGCCCTTCAGCAGCCTAAGGCCGGGCAACTGACCCTGCAGGCACTCACCCTAAGATACCCGGAAAGCGAATCTGCTAAAACAGCTGCCGAACAACTCGGTAACACCATGGTTGGGCTGGAGGACGAGCTGGAAGCCCTGCGTTTGTCCATTTATAACGACTCCCTGGCCCGGCTGGATTTCCGGAAGGCGGATCTTTATATTCAGCAATCCGAACTTTACAGCATACTGCTCCCGGATGATGCGCTGACGCCTACCCTGCTTTACCGGGCAGGAGAGATTGCCCGCTCGGCCCGCAACTACGAAAAAGCGCTGGAGCTATATGGAAAACTGTATGCCCAATACCCAAAATATGAGAAAGCACCGCAGGCGCTTTTTATGCAAGCATTCATCCTCGACAACGACCTAAAACGGTTCGATGAGGCCGGGCAGCTTTACCAGCAGTTCATCGATGAGCATCCCAACGACGACTTCGCTTCCTCCGCCCAGGTTTTGCTTGAAAACTTAGGCAAGGATGAAGAAGAGATCATCCGGAACTTAAATACCAAAGCAGGCAATCAGCCTGTGCCCAATAATCAATAACTCACAAACTTGGAAATCACCATGTCCAGAAATTACGACCTCTCCGACCCCACAGATCTTGATGTGCTCAAATCCGACTTCGAAATGTACGACGCAGACGAATGGCAGGAAATGATTGACTACACCTTGCAGGAAGGTAACAAACGCCTGCTCTCTTATGATGAACGCGGCATCCTTATGCAGGCCCGTAAAAAAGCGTTGTACAACAACTACCCCTCCGCCAAGCAAATGGTGTGGGCCCTGAAAATTGCCGATAAAATAATGGAGCACAAAAAAGAAGCTAAAGGCTGATTTTAATCGGGCCGCACAGCACAGCGCAATGTTTGCGGCACACTGTGTGCGCACACAACTTTACCGGCAATTGCTAGGTGCTTCTGGCAGATTTACTTATTTTTCGTTCCATGAAACAGTATTTTTGTCTTTTAATCGCCTCTAGCCTGCTTTTTGCGGGCTGCCAGAACACTGATAGCCAGGATATTGCCCGAAAACAAGGGACTTTTGTGCCTCACGACGGGCAAAAAACCGGTATCGACTTTGCGAATACGCTGACGGAGACAGAAGACGTCAACGTCCTTTCCTACGAGTACTTTTACAACGGTGGCGGCATTGCCGTTGGCGATTTCAATCAGGATAGCCTGCCGGACCTCTATTTTACCGGTAATATGGTGCCTAATGCCCTGTACTTAAATCAGGGCGGCCTCCAATTCAAAGCCGTTACCGAAACGGCTGGTGTGGCCGGACGAGAAAACGGTTGGAATACCGGCACGACCCTGGTAGACATCAACAGCGACGGGCTTTTAGACCTCTACCTGTGCTACTCCGGCGATAAAGCCCCGGAGCTGCGCCGCAATGAGCTTTACATCAATCAGGGCAATAACAGTGAAGGTATCCCCACCTTTAAGGAGGAGGCGGCAAAGTACGGGCTTGACCTGCCTGCCTATTCCACGCAGGCGCTTTTCTTTGATTATGACCGGGACGGCGACCTCGACTGTTATCTGCTCAACCACTCTATTGAAGATTTTCAAAGCTTTGATGCGGCCTACGTCAAAGGGCTGTCCGATGAATTTGCCGGGGATAAGCTCTTGCGCAACGATGATGGCCTATTTACGGAAGTGACGGCTGACGCAGGCATCAAAAGTACGCCACTGGGCTTTGGACTGGGCATTGCCTCCTCCGATGTCAATGGGGATGGATGGACAGACCTCTACGTCTCAAATGATTACATTGAAGAAGATTACCTGTACATCAACCAGAAAGATGGCACTTTCAAAGATGAGCTCAAACAGCAGATCGGGCACATTTCCCATTTTTCCATGGGTTCAGACATAGCAGATTTTAATAATGATGCCCTGCCGGACATTCTCAGCCTGGACATGCTACCCGAGGATAACCGCCGGCAGAAGCTGCTCTACGGGCCGGATACCTATGAAAAGTATCAGTCCATGCTGCGCAATGGTTTTTACCATCAGATCATGCGTAATATGCTGCAGCTTAACAACGGCGATGGCACCTTCAGCGAGATCGGGCAGTTGGCCGGCGTATCCAATACTGACTGGAGCTGGGCGCCCCTCCTCGCCGACTTGGACAACGATGGCTGGAAGGACCTCTTCGTTTCTAATGGTTACCTGCGCGACTACACCAACCGGGATTTCGTTTCCTACTACGCCGATCAGCGCATCAAGGAAAAACGGGGGGAACAATCAGATGCCCTGCTGGATATCATCGCTAAAATGGAGTCCACCAAAACGCCCAATTATATTTTCCGTAACAATGGTGACCTGACCTTCACCAAAAAATCAGCTGACTGGGGTTTTGACGAGCTGGTGCTCTCTAATGGAGCTGTTCATGCAGACCTCGACCTGGACGGTGACTTGGATTTGGTAATCAACAACGTCAATGCGCCTGCGCGCATCTACGAAAATCAGGTTGCTCAAGGCCACTATCTGAAAGTAAGCCTAAAAGCCAAGGGCAGCAACCGGCATGCCGTGGGCGCAAAAGTCACCCTGGAAAACAACGGGCAAACCTTCATGCAGGAATTTATGCCGACCCGCGGATTTCAGTCTGCCATGCACGTCCCGCTCCACTTCGGACTGGGTGAAGTGCAAACGATTGATCAGCTCACCGTGAACTGGCCTGATGGCACCGTTACCACACTGAACAATATCCCGGCCGACCAAACCCTAACGGTCGCCATCGCTGATGCGAAACCTGTAAATCCTGCTCCGGCACCACAAGCGCTATTTAGCCCAGCAAAAAACAGTGTCCCTTTTGCCCATCAGGAAAATCAGGGCGTGGACTTCAAACAACAGTCTCTCCTCCCCTATGCCCTGTCTTACATGGGCCCGGCGGTCGCCACGGCCGATTTCAACGGAGATGGCCGGGCAGATCTTTTTACCGGGGGCGCCAAAATGCAAGCCGGTCAGCTCTTCCTGCAACAAGCTGATGGCTCCTGGGCAACGTCCCTTCAGCCTGCTCTGACCAACGACCTGATCATGGAAGACGTAGCCGCCGCCGCCTTTGATGCCGACGGCGATGGGGACATGGACCTCTATGTCAGCAGTGGGGGCTACCACTACCTTCCGGAAGACCTGGCCCTGCAAGACCGCTTATACCTTAATGACGGCTCCGGCCAATTTGAAAAAGCCACCCGTGCTCTTCCACTCATGCGCAGCAGTAGCGGCACAGTTGCGGTTGCCGATTTCGATGGGGACGGAGACCAGGATGTTTTTGCAGGAGGCCGGCTCATTCCCGGGCAATACCCCCTAGCTGCCCGCAGCTACCTGCTTGAAAACAATGGAAATGGCGAGTTTACAGACGTTACTGCCGAAAAAGCCTCCGGTTTGGAGCAGCCCGGTATGGTCACCACAGCCCTTTGGGAAGACCTCAATGCCGATGGTCAGCCCGATCTTGTAATCGCCGGTGAGTGGATGCCGCTTACGGTATTCCTCAATCAAAATGGGCAACTTCAGCGAGCCGATAACTTCTTTGGGGCGAACACCGATGGCTGGTGGTGGTCAATGGCAAAAGCCGACCTCGATGGCGATGGCGATACCGACCTGATCGCTGGCAACCTAGGCCAAAACACCAACCTCAAGGTGTCTGCGGAGGAGCCCGCTACCCTTTACTACGGCGACTTTGATGAGAATGGCGCAGTAGACCCCCTCATCACGCATTACATACAGGGTGCACCCTACCCTTTTGTGAGCCGGGACAACCTGTTTGGGCAACTGGCCGCCATGCGGAAGAAATTCAGGGATTACGCCAGCTACTCCAATGCCAAGATTGAAGATGTGCTTTCACCGGAGCAACTGGAAGGTGCACGGCAACTCAAAGCGAAGCAAGGGAAAACCGTTTGGCTGGAAAATCAGGGCGATGGCAACTGGGCAATGCACGAACTTCCCGCTGCCGCACAAATGTCGCCAGTGTTTACCATCCTGCCGCTTGACGCCAACAACGATGGGCGGCAAGACCTGATCCTGGCCGGCAACCTAAGTGAAACCCGGCCCACGATGGGCCCCTGGGATGCCAACTATGGCCAGTTGTTCCTCAACCGTGGCGATGGACAGTTTGAATACATCCCTCAGCATCAATCCGGGCTGAGCCTGATCGGTGATGTGCGGAGCGCTGTTGCGTTAAACGGTGGGCAAACCCTTTTATTCTTCCGCAATAATCAAACGGCCCTGACCTATTCCAGAAACAAAACGACCATAAACTGATCTGGCAAAACAGATCGGAAGCTCCGGTGCAGGTAAATACGGATGCACAAAACCGTAGCTAAACTGACTTTAAACACCTGTTACAATGAACTTAACCTTACTGGATACCGGGATTATTCTCGGCTATATCGTCCTGACCGTTCTATTCGGTTTTTGGGTTTCAAAGCGGGCCTCTAAGGACATGCAGGCTTATTTTCTGGGCGGCAATAAAATCCCTTGGTATCTCCTGGGGCTTTCCAACGCCTCCGGTATGTTCGATATTTCGGGCACGATGTGGACCGTTACTATCCTGTTTGTATACGGGCTGAAGAGTGCCTGGATTCCGTGGCTCTGGCCGGTCTGGAATCAGGTGTTTGTCATGGTCTTCCTGGCTATCTGGCTCAGGCGCTCAGGGGTGCTTACCGGTGCGCAGTGGATCACTTTTCGTTTTGGCGATCAGACCGGCGGGCGCTTGTCGCATATTATTGTGACGGTCTTCGCAGTAATCAGCGTATTTGGGTTCATCGCCTACTTCTTTGAAGGCATTGGCAAGTTTGCCGTCATCTTTTTCCCATGGGATTTGTCCGTTGACCGAGGGTTGATTCAGCTGACCTCTGAGCAGTCGTATGCACTCATCATCATCGCCGTTACCACCCTTTACACCATCAAGGGCGGGATGTACAGTGTGGTCGGAACGGAAGTGCTGCAGTTTGTCATCATGACCATTTCCTGTTTCGTAGTAGGCATCATTGCCTATACCAACGTCAGCGGAGAACAGGTGATGGAAGCCGTACCGCCCGGCTGGACAGAGTTGTTCTTCAGCTGGGAGATGGACCTCGACTGGACCGGCTATCTGGACAGTGTCAACAAACGCATTGAGGATGATGGGTTTGGGGCCATAGGCCTTCTGCTGATCGCAATGATTTTCAAGGGTATTTTTGCCAGCCTTGCCGGGCCGGTGCCCAGCTATGATATGCAGCGGGTACTTTCCACTCCTACTGCCTCTGAAGCGGCAAAGATGAGTGGACTGACTATCCTGGCGCTTTACTTCCCCCGTTATCTTATGATCGCCGGATTTGCGGTGCTCTCCCTGGTCTACCTGACCCCGGAATTCAGGGAAATGGGTGCTGATATTGATTTTGAGACCGTCCTCCCGCTAGCCATCGAGCGTTTCATCCCACCCGGCTTTCAGGGGCTGCTGTTGGCCGGCCTGCTAGCCGCCTTTATGGGGACTTTTGCCGCCTTCATTAACGCAGCGCCGGCTTACCTGGTCAATGATTTGTACAAGAAATACGTCAACCCAAATGCCAGCAGCAAGACCTACATCCGGTATAGCTACCTGGCTTCCTTTTTGCTGGTTGCCATTGGCTTGATAGGCGGTTTTTACGCCAGTAGCATCAATTCCCTAACGCTTTGGATCACCTCGGCCCTGTACGGCGGCTACGCTGCAGCCAATGCCCTCAAGTGGATCTGGTGGCGCTTCAATGGCTACGGTTACTTCTGGGGCATGATTGGCGGTTTGATTGCAGCAACCTTTATCCCGCCGTTATTTCCGGATGTTACGCCCATCTACCTTTTCCCGGTCATCTTTGCCATTTCCCTCGCGGGCTGCCTCATCGGCACCTATGCCACTCCTGCCGAGGATGACGAAACGCTAATGAACTTTTACAAAAAGACCAACCCATGGGGATTTTGGGGCCCCATCCGAAAAAAGGTACTGGCGGCAGACCCCGCTTTTGTGCCCAACCATTCATTCGGAAGGGATGCATTCAATATCCTCGTCGGTATCGTTTGGCAAATGTCCCTGGTCGTCATGCCGATCTACCTGCTCATCCGGCAGTCTACGGAACTGGCCATCACTTTTCTCATTTTCTTAATCACCACCTGGCTGCTGAAGAAATACTGGTGGGACAAACTTGAAGACTAAAACACATGAAGCTAACAGGAACTTTCCTGGATGAAATTTCCCACGATATCCCCCACCAAAACTGGGGCATTAAAGAGTGGGACACCGATTTTCAGCACATGAAGCGCATGGGCATTGACACCGTCATTCTCATCCGCTGCGGATATAAAAACTGGCTGACCTATCCATCAGCCGTACTTCAGCAGGAAGAGGGAGCGTATGAACCACCGGTCGACCTGGTACGCTTGTTTCTGGACCTGTCAGAAAAGCATGGTATGGCTTTTTACTTTGGGCTGTACGACTCCGGCAAATACTGGTGGGCGCAGGGCGATTTCCAACGCGAGGTAGCCCTCAACCTCCGGGTCATTGATGAAGTTTGGGAACGGTATGGCACCTCTCCGGCATTCAAGGGTTGGTATATTTGCCAGGAGGTCAGCCGCAAAACGGCCGGCATCATTGATCTGTACCGGCAACTGGGGCTGCACTGCAAAAAAGTAAGTGGCGGGCTGCCCACCCTGATTTCTCCATACATCGACGGTCAGAAAGCCATCATGGCCAGCGAAGCCGAACTGACTAAAACCGATGCCGTCAGCCTGCAGGAACATGAAGCCGAATGGGACGAAATCTTTGCCGGCATACGGGAGGCCGTAGACATCGTGGCCTTTCAGGACGGGCATGTGGACTACCATCAGCTGGCGGATTACTTTGCCGTTAACAAGCGGCTCGCTGACCGCCATGGGCTGCGCTGCTGGACCAATGCTGAATCCTTCGACCGGGATATGCCCATCAAGTTTTTGCCCATCAAGTGGGAAAAGCTGCGCCTCAAACTGGAAGCTGCCCGCGCTGCCGGATTGGAAAAAGCCATTACCTTTGAGTTTTCTCATTTTATGAGCCCACAATCGGCTTACCCACAGGCGGGCCACTTGTACAACCGATACCAGGAATACCGAAACGAACACTGAACATGCTGAATGCAGGACAATACATCCCGGTTTTCACAAAGGAACTAAACGAACGGGTCATCCCCTTTTGGGAGCGCTATTCCCCGGACCGCGAACATGGCGGCTATTTCACCTGCCTGCTCCGGGACGGACAGATGTACGATACCGACAAGTTTATCTGGCTGCAGGCCCGTCAGGTTTGGACGTTTTCCAAATTATACAACAACCAGGAACAGCGGCAGGAATGGCTGGATATCGCCCTACTGGGTGCTAATTTTCTGGAAAAGCACGGCCGGGACGAAGACGGCAACTGGTACTTCTCCCTCCGGCAGGACGGACAGCCTCTGGTACAAGCCTATAACATCTTTTCCGATTGCTTCGCAGCTATGGCTTTCGGCCAACTATACCAGGCCACCGGTACTGAACGCTACGCTTCCATAGCCCGGACTACATTCAGCCGAATACTGGAACGGCAGGACAACCCTAAGGGAAAGTACAACAAACTGGTCCCCGGTACCCGACCCCTCATGGGCTTCTCCCTGCCTATGATCCTCTGCAACCTTTGCCTGGAGCTGGAGCCTCTGCTGGAGGCAGATTTAGTGGAAACCACCATCGACCACTGCATTCACACCGTAATGGGTACCTTCTACGACGATGAATCCGGGCTGGTCCTGGAAAATGTGCAGCCCGATGGGCAGCTCAGCGACACCTTCGAAGGCCGGCTGCTTAACCCGGGCCACGCCCTGGAAGCCATGTGGTTCATCATGGACCTGGGCGAGCGCCGTAACGATCAGGAGCTGATCCGGCAGGCCACAGAGCGGGCGCTTTTCATGTTAGACTACGGATGGGACAAAGAAGCAGGCGGCTTGTTTTACTTCCTGGACCGCAAAGGCTATCCGCCCCAACAACTGGAATGGGACCAAAAGCTATGGTGGGTCCACCTCGAGGCCATGGAAGCTGCATTGAAAGGGCTGCGGCATACCAGCGATGAGCGGTGTGCACGGTGGTTTGAGCAACTCTACGACTATGCCTGGCCAAGATTCTCAGATCCGGAGTACGGCGAATGGTTTGGCTATCTGAAGCGGGACGGCACGCCACTGCATACCGCAAAGGGCGGCAAGTGGAAAGGCTGTTTCCACGTGCCGCGAGCGCTTTGGGGCTGCCTGGAAGTCCTGAAAAAACTGCCGGCTTAAGCTTTTTCCTCTTTTGCCGTCAGACCCAGCGCCTCCTCTACAAGATTATCATCCGCAATGGTGGGCAAGGTTACCCTGAGCCCCGGATAAGCCTGCATGGTGCGCTGAATGGTAGACATCGCGCCCCGGTTGCGGGCCCAGGAACGACGGGCGATACCGTTGTTGACATCCCAGAAGAGCATACTCTCCAGACGGCGGTCAGATTCCGGTGTGCCATCGAGTACCATCCCGAACCCACCGTTCATCACTTCGCCCCAGCCTACGCCTCCACCGTTGTGCAGGGAAATCCAGGTCGCCCCACGGAAAGCATCCCCAATCACATTGTGTACCGCCATATCTGCAGTAAACTGGGAGCCGTCGTAGATATTTGCGGTCTCCCGGTAGGGCGAATCGGTACCGGAGACATCGTGGTGGTCTCTGCCCAGCACGACTGGCGCACGAAGCTCGCCCCGCGCAATGGCTTTGTTGAAAGCCCGGGCAATACGGATGCGCCCTTCCGAATCGGCGTACAGAATTCTTGATTTTGAGCCTACGACAGGCAGGTTATCTTCTGCTCCTTCAATCCAGTTGAGGTTGTCCCGTAACTGAGGTCGGATATCTTCCGGGGCTTCTGCCAGCATCTCCCGCAGGATTTCCGCCGCGATTTCATCGGTCTTCTGCAAATCCTCCATCGTTCCGGAAGTACACACCCACCGAAACGGCCCGAAGCCATAGTCAAAGCACATCGGCCCCATAATGTCCTCCACATAGGATGGATAACGGAAGTGCCCCTCAGTCTCATCCAGCCAGATATCCGCTCCGGAATTGCCTGCTTCCTTTAGAAAAGCATTGCCATAATCCCAGAAATACATGCCGCGTTCTGCCATGGTGTTAATGGCTTTTACGTGGCGGCGCAGGGTGTCCCGGATTTCAGACATGAACTGCACCGGGTCTTTATCCAGCAGCCGCTTGGCTTCTTCAAAGGTATAGCCCGCAGGCGTGTAGCCCATACCTTCAATATTGTGCAAAGAAGTCTGATCGGAGCCCAGCTCTACTTTTACCTCCTCTTTGGCCAGGCGTTCCCACAGCTCTACCACATTCCCCTGATAGACCAGGGCCACGGCTTCCTTGTCCTGTCTGGCCTGTTCTATTCTTGGCAACAACGCATCAAGGTCAGTAAAAACATTGTCTGCTTTGATATAGCCATCCGTCAGGCGCTGCTGCACGGCATCGGGGTCGATTTCTGCGACAATCCCTACCGCTCCGGTCACTTCAGCGGCAATCGTTTGTGCACCGGACATGCCGCCCAGGCCGGAAGTCACGAATACCTTACCGCGAAGGTTTTTATCGCCCAGCCCCATTTTACGGCCGGCATTCAACAGGGTGATGGTCGTACCGTGCACGATCCCCTGCGGACCGATGTACATAAAGGAGCCGGCCGTCATTTGCCCATAGGAAGTGACGCCCAGGGCGTTGTACTTGTTCCAGTCTTCCTTTGTAGAATAATTTGGGATCATCATACCATTGGTCACCACCACGCGCGGAGCTTCAGCATGGGAAGGGAACAGCCCGAGGGGATGCCCGGAATAAAGCACCAGGGTCTGTTCATCCGTCATCTGAGCCAGGTACTGCATGACCAGCCGGTACTGCGCCCAGTTTTGAAAAACCGCTCCATTGCCGCCATAGGTGATCAGCTCATGCGGGTGCTTGGCAACCTTGGGGTCCAGGTTGTTTTGAATCATCAGCATGATCGCAGCAGCCTGCCGGGACTGATAGGGATATTCATCAATTGGGCGGGCGTACATTTCATACTCCGGACGGAAGCGGAACATATAAATGCGGCCGTAGTGCTCGAGTTCTGCGGCAAATTCAGGAGCCAGGACTTCATGCTGATGGGCGGGGAAGTACCGCAGCGCGTTTTTGAGGGCCAGTGCCCGGTCTTTATCTGACAAAACCCCTTCGATACCACGTTTTGGGGCGTGGCTTACATTCGGATCATAGGGCTTAGCCATCGGCAATTCATCCGGTATGCCCTCCAGGATTGCTTTTTGGAATTCGGTCATATTTGGCGTTTTGCGCTAAGGTCGGACTTTTTTTAACAATTTGTTAGCATCCTTAAGACCCTTTAACGGAGGAGGCAGCCCAAAATTAACATTGCTATAGCGCACCGAACCCATTTTCATTTGTAAATTAGATGGGCGAAGAAAAAATACATGAGCCTCAGTAAAATGCTCCTTTGTTCACATACTTAAACCCTTTGATATGAAGTATTTTCTCTATTTCCTTCCCGTTTTGCTCTTGTTTTTAGTCAATGACGCGATCCATGCACAGGACTATACCGTCCGGACCGTTGTCAAGGAAAAATTCCGGACGGCTGACCCCTCTTTTGAAAAATTGGACGCCGGCACGATCGTTGAGCTTAGTGACTATCGCATCATCGCAGGAACGCCCACCATTAGAGCTGTAATCAACGGGCAGGAGCGCATGATCTCCGCGTTTGACCTCAAACACCTTGATTTCCAGCTTAATGAACTGTCGATTGATGGCCTTTGGTATCAGCAATTTCTGCAGTCCAGCGCATTGGACCAACTCTCCAAAAGGGGTTGGGACCAGGAAGTCAGACGGGAGCTACAGGAAGAATACCTTAGCTTCAATGAAACCATCACCCTGTTTGACGACCCCTATCTCGAGGATTACCTTAACCAGGTCCGGCTACAGCTCTTTCCCAAACAACCTGTGGAAAGACATCCATCGGTGATGCGCATAAGGATTTATGAGTCGGTAGAGCCCGGCACTTTTGCCTGTGCCAATGGTGACTTGTTCATTTCGACCGGCCTGTTGGCCGCCCTGCAAACCAAAGAGGAACTGCTGGCCATTTTAGCCCAGGAATTCGCGCATATTCAGTTCAATCATTCCGTAGACAACTTTCGCCGGAACCTTTCCCGGGAAGCCCGTGCCGCATTCTGGAGCGGCGTAATTACCGTAGCCGCTGCAGTTACTGAGACCGCTGTGGCCAATCAGTCCATCCGGAATGGCACCTTTAGCCCGGTTGACTTGTATGCATTCGGAGCTTTTACAGAGAGTATATCCCTGCTTTCCACCGCTATTGCCTTTCAGATTGCCAATCGGCTGGGCATGGAATATTCCCTGGAGCAGGAAAAAGAGGCTGATCAAACAGCAGCTACCGTTTTACAACACCTCAAGGCGGATAACCAGGCATTGCTGAACGCGTATACCCGCATCTACGAAGCTCAGAAAAACAGCAGGTCTTTCCGGTTACAGACTGCAGAGGAGCGCCTCTACCCTCATCTTTACCGCCAAATGCTGGACCTGGGCTATAAATTAAACCATCAGCTACCTGCTGCGGATCCTGCTTACATCAGTGCCACAGCGATGGCAAGGCGCAATACAGCCTGGCAGGAATTCCTGAGCGGCAATTACGAACGCACGCAAGAGCTGCTCACCGCTCAGCTCGATGCAGACGCTGCTGTGCTTGAAGATTACATGTTGCAGTCTGTACTCCTCCGCCAAACCTCAAATGATGCCGGTGATATGGAAAGAGCTATGCTGTTGTTGCGAAAAGCAGAGCAGGAAGCTTACGCGCTTTCCCCGGAAATACACCTGGAAAAAGCTATGGTGTTCATGCGCCTCGATGAGCAGGAGGGCGCTCGCCGGGAACTGGAAAGTTACAGGAACGCACTGAAAAAAACTGAAGATGGTGATGGGCAGGCAGACCGCATGGCCTGGGTAACCCAGATGTTGGAAAAGTTATCCCGGGGGCGGTAAAAAAACGAACTGGCTGCAGTTGCCCACAGCCAGCTCAGCCCTAACCAAATTAAAACCAGGTATTACCAAATTGTAGCTAAACAAGGCAGCGCCGGGCTGCAGTTGCCTTGTTTAGTGGTACGCAGGTGCGGAGCTAAGGCTTGTAAGCTCCGCGCCCGGGCGTACGCTGAGACAAAGTAGTGCGTGATCAAAGTTTCATGTTCATGGGACCACACTTTCCTTATTCTTTAGTCCCGCTCGGTCAGCCAGCTGGCTACAGCGGGTGTCAAAAGCTTCTGAGAACGCCCGCCCACGAAGACACCAATGTGCCCCCCGGGAAATTCCATCAGCTCCTTGTCCTTTGAGCCAATTTCTTCATTGATCGGCTTTGTCGTTGCCGGTGGCACGATGTGATCGTGCTTGGCATAGATGGTCAGTACCGGCATGTTGATGTTTTTCAGCTTCACCTCACGACCACCCAGCTCAAATTCGCCTTTGATGAGCTTGTTGTGCTGATACATATCCTTAATGAAACGGCGGTAGGTCTCTCCGGCCTGGGCCGGGCTGTCGGCGACCCAGTGCTCCATGCGCAAGAAGTTCATCAGCTTCCCTTTGTTAGCCATCGTTTGGGGCAGCGCCATGTACTTGCGTGCCTTATTCATTGGCTTGAGCAGGTCAAAGCCGGTATTGAGAAAATCACCAGGGATAATGCCGCCAAAGCCATCCACAATTGCATCCACATCCATATCTTTAGCCCACTTGAAGAGCAGCCCTTCTTCGTTATCGAAGTCAACTGGTGTGACCAGGGTGACCAGGTTTTTGATTTTTTCGGGGAACAGAGCGGAATAAATCAGGCTGAAAGTCCCTCCCTGGCAAACGCCAAGCAGGTTTACCTTAGCCAGCCCGTGGGCTTCGCGGATGTAATCCACGCAGTCGTTAATATTCCCGAGGATGTAGTCCTCCATTTTTTTGTAGCGGTCCACCTTAGTTGGGTAGCCCCAGTCAATCAGGTAAACATCGAGCCCTTCGCTAATCAGTTTGCGTATAAAACTGCGGTCCGGCTGCAGGTCCATCATTTCCCAACGATTGACCAGAGCGTAAGAGACCAGAACGGGTGTTTTGGTAGCCGGTTTGTCCTCCCTCAGGAAATGATAAAGTTTGACTTTGCCGTCTTCCCAGACAACTTCCCGGGGTGCCGTAGCCACATCCACATCGTGGACGCTGTTGATATTGCGCAGCGCATCAGAAGCCGTATTGACTTGTTCGAGGAGCTGATCGCTGACGTTATTGGATGCCGTTGTACTCATTGGTTGATTTTTTACCTGGTTATGGGTGCGGCCCGGGCAGGGCAGCCAGCCGGCATATCCCGGTTAGCAGCCCTGAAAGCCTCGTGTTGATTATTTTAGTAAAGCCTTGGCCTGCCTGGCCCAGTTGTCGCGCTTGGCCCGCCCCTGAAAGGCACCAAGCAGTTCGTCAATCATATCGTATTCAGAAGCGCCCATCTGAGCCACCTGCTTAAAGGTGTAAACCCCCAGGTCATTGAGCATCGTCTCCAGCTTAGGCCCTACGCCCTTGATTTGCTTGAGGTCGTCGGCATCCGAAGCCGAAGCGATACCGATTTTATCCATCAGTGACTTCTTCAGGCTACCTCCTTCAGCGGGCGTTTTTTTTTCGACGGCAGGCTTACCGCCCAAAAGCATGGCTTTCTCCAGTTCTGCCAGCCGATGCTCCAGCGAACGGACTTTGGTGCGGAGTGCCGACGCCTCCATAGCGATATCGTCCCCATCTGTATGTGTCAGGAATGGCATATCGGCATACATCAGCTCCATGAGGCGGCCGTTGTCCTTCTTGATCCTGGTCGCCAGCGCCGACACTTCGCTTTGAAGCTTCGAGTACTCTGATGAATGCAGGACTTCAAGCATAGCCTCCTCCAGCTTATTGATGTAAGCCTGGAAGAACGCCTGGAAATCCGGCATTTCGGCTTCCTGCCTGTACTTTTCAGCAAACTCGCGCAGGGTGTCCGGCATTGCAAACTGCCCGGACTCGTAAACCTTGGACTGCATTTCGGCAGACTTCAGCACGAACGCAATGTACTGGAACTGAATATCCTGCAGCGTTTTGGAAATTTCTGTTTCCCGGCCCTGCGCTGCGATATTGTTGAATGGCGCCAGTTGATCGCGCAGGCGGTTGTTGAATTCGGCAGCCATTTCAAAGAAAGGCATGTTGCCTGCATTGCTGAAAGACTCCATTTTCTCCTTCCAGCTATCGCTTACGGTTTTCCAGTCGCCCGACTGATCGCCCATGTAGGACATCATGTTGGAAAACCATTTATTCACTTGTTCTATAACCTCACTGGCATTGCCTACCGGCCGGAAGCCCATCATCTGGTTGACCAGCTTTTGATAAGCTTCCATACCAAAGTATTTGTTCACCATATCGCCATCGTAGAGCCCGTTTTTGATTAGGCGCTGCAGCGGTTCCCAGTACTTTGACATAAAATTGTAGCTATCGAGAAAGCCCGTGTAGTGAGGCCGCATATTGAAAGGCATCTTGTCCAGCACCTGAGCACTGAACCAGTCCTGCCCACCATTCATCCACTTGTTCCAATTCGACATATTCTCCTGGAAAAACTGCGTCGAATGGCCAAAGCTGTCCGCACCCGGTATCTGGAAGCCCATCTTACCGGCATTGGACTTAAAGAAGTCCGCCCACTTTTGGGTAAACTCCGTTTGAATCTGCATGTACTTGCGCAGGTGCTCCGGGGTTTGCTGCAGCATTTCCTGAGGGTTGCCTTTCATGGCTTCCTGGAAAAAAGCCTGTTGCTTGTTGTACCATTCCTGGAAAAGCGCCTCTCCGGCTTTCGCAGGGTCAGCCTGCTCCTGCTGAAATGGCTTGGTCATTTGGTCAGATAATTTTGACCAAAATTCCATTGCTTTTTTCTGGCCCTCTAGCAAGGTATCGAATTGATTACTCATGGTTGATTGGTTTTAAAAGTGGAGGAAGGGTCTTTGGCGGCCTTAATTAGCGCTCATGTACTCCTGCATCACCTTACCGTTAGCTTTGGTGGTATCATAGAAGGCCTTCATGGAATGCTGGTACAGCTCGCCAAGCTTCTTGGTGCGCTCCTGTGTCGTTTCCATGGTGTTGCCAGACCACATGTTCTTGAAGTACGCTGCTGACTTCTTGTACAGCTCCATGCTCACCTCCATGTTCTTGGTGTAATCAGCTGTGAAAGCGGTCCAGAAGTCCTTCTGATAAGCTTCCATTTTTTCTTTAGAAGCCATAGCTTCCATCATTTCGGAAGTCTTGGTATAGTATTCGTCCATCAACTCGCCCGCCTTGTCAGACAGATCAGATGATGGTGTCATCATTTCCATCCAGGCGTTGGTAAATTCTGTCATTGTGTTAAACAGTTTGGACTGATTATCCATCAGCTGATCGTAGAAAGATTTTGTAGAAGCCATGATAAGTATCTTTTTAGTGGAAGAGAATGTGTGTTTTTATTGATAGGTTAAAGGTACGCGGAGAAGAGTCGGGGATCAATAGGCTTTTTTATATGTTTCACCCTGACTAAAAGACTTAAAGATGCAAATATTAATCACAATTAAATGTATTTCAATAGTTTACATCACTAAAAACAACCATTGACTTAATTTTTAAAGCCCTTGACAATTAATTCCTATGCAATTCTAAACTGCCTTTATGAAAGCAAAAGCCCGGAGCGATGCGAGCGCCCCGGGCTGGTACTTAACCAATTTTAATAAACCTTATACTTTCTCAATGATGATGGAAGAAGCGCCACCACCGCCGTTGCAGATCGCTGCCAGCCCGCGCTTGGCATTCTTTTGCTGCAGTACGTTATTCAGTGTTGTAATGATGCGCGCGCCACTAGCCCCCAGCGGGTGCCCCAGGGAGACCGCGCCTCCAAAGACGTTCGTTTTTTCTATGGGCACATCCAGCATTTTATTGAAAGCCAGCGTAACCACTGCGAACGCTTCGTTGACCTCAAAATAATCAATATCATTCATGGCAAGCCCGGCCCGCTTCAGCGCAATGGGGGCAGCCTTAGTCGGAGCAGTGGTAAACCATTCCGGTTCATGTGCGGCATCTGCAAAACTGACCACTTTAGCCAGGGGCGTCAGGTTCAGTTCTTTGAGCTTTTCTTCGCTTACCAGCACCAGGGCAGTGGCCCCATCATTAATGGTGGAGGCATTGGCAGCCGTGACCGTACCATCTTTAGTAAATACCGGGCGCAGGGTGGGTACTTTTTCAAACTTCACCCGCTTATATTCTTCGTCTTCCGTAATCGCGATCGGGTCGCCTTTGCGCTGCGGGACGTGTACCGGCACAATTTCGTTGGCGAAAGCACCTGAGCTCGTAGACTCCGCAGAGCGCTTATAGGAAAGCATCGCGAATTCATCCTGCTGCTCCCGGGTGATCTCGTATTTCTTTGCTGTGGCATCCGCGCATACACCCATCGCTACTTGCTGATAGGCATCTGTCAGGCCATCCTTAAGCAGGCCATCCACGATTTGCCCGTGTCCGTATTTATGGCCGTAGCGGGCTTTAGGGACATAGTAGGGAATGGCACTCATGTTTTCCATACCCCCCACGACAATTACATCCTGATGCCCCAGCATGATGGACTGCGCGCCAAACATAATAGCCTTAGCCCCTGAGGAGCACACTTTATTTACGGTCGTACAAGGCACCGTATCCGGAATGCCTGCCCCAAGTGCGGCCTGACGTGCCGGCGCCTGACCGAGATTGGCGGAGCAAACGTTACCCATGAAGACCTCTTCGACCTGACTGGCATCCACACCGGCCTTTTCCAATGCGCCTTTGATAGCAGCTGCACCAAGGTCCGTTGCTGAAACATTGGCGAATACGCCCCCAAAACTTCCCAGCGGCGTGCGGACGGCGGATGCGATATAGACTTCTTTCATTTTCGGTTAGGATTTGATAAATTAAATTATTTAGATATTTATATGTAAAGGTCGGAAAATAAAAAGACTGCTGCAAGGAGCAGGCATTCGTCCACATCATTAATTATCACCTTAAAATCTTGGTGATGTGGCTTTTATATTTTTTTACGGCGCTGAAAAAGAATGAAGTCAACCCCTTTCACTCCTGCTACAGAATCAGGAATAAACCGTCTTTACCTACTTTTGAACGCATCAGAACTCAATTTGACTGACCTTTTAATACTGAATTATGAATAAATTGAAGGAAAAAGTAGCGATCGTCACCGGCGGCGCAATGGGCATTGGCAAGGCTACCGCTATCCGTTTTGCCGAAGAAGGCGCCAAAGTTGTCATCTGGGACATTAACGAGGAAAAAGGCAAGGCGCTTGCGGTTGAGCTTGACGGCTTGTTTTTCAAGGTGAACACCACCGATCTCTCTGCCTGCGAAGCTGCCGCCAAAGCAGCAGCGGATGCCTATGGGCAAATCGATATCCTTATCAACAACGCGGGCATCACCCGGGATGCGACAATGAAAAAAATGAGCACTGATCAGTGGCAGCAGGTCATCGATGTCAACCTGACCGGCGTGTTCAACTGCACTAAAGCCGTTTTGCCCTATATGCTGGAGCGGGAATACGGCCGTATCGTAAGCGCCGCCTCCGTAGTCGCGCACAATGGCAACTTCGGTCAAACAAATTACGTAGCCACCAAAGCCGGCGTCATCGGCATGACCAAGGTGTGGGCGAAGGAGTTTGGCCGCAAAGGTATTACCGCCAATGCAGTAGCACCGGGCTTCATCGGTACCGAAATGGTACTGACCATCCCCGAGAAGGTAATCGACATGCTCAAGCAAAAGACACCGGTCCCACGCCTGGGCGAGCCTTCGGAAATTGCCGCCGCTTATGCTTTCCTGGCATCAGATGAAGCCGCATTCATCAACGGTGCTGTACTGAACGTTGATGGTGGCGTGACTTTATAAACTATGCTGTAAAATGCTGACAAAAGCACTGCCTGGCAAAGACCCGGTGGTGCTTTTTTATCTTATGGGGATGGCGGCTTTCATTTTGCTGCTGTATTCCCGGAAAAACTCGGCGATTTCCGGTAACTGCTGATAAGACAGGAAAAATAACAGTGCCAGCACTCCGTAGAGGAGCACCACTTGTATATTCAGAATGGTTTTGGGCGTAACAGGCTTTTTCATACGATAAATCGTTTAAATCCAAGTACCACAATTTACGTTAAATATTTTTAAAGAGGTAAAAATCCAAATAAAATATTACATAAGACCCAATCTAAAGAATGAATTTCAACCAGATCCCACATTCCTCCCTCTCCCCTCTCCTGCCGGTCGAACATTGCGCCAACGCCAGCACTTTAATTATTGAACACCTTAATAAAACTTAGTGTAATTTTTACATTAAGTTTCTTGGAGAAATCCAATGCATTCCGTATTATTCAATCCTACAAAAACCCTACACAGAGGATGTCCCGATTAGTCATCATTTCCAACCGATTGCCTGTAACGATTAAAAAAGAAGCCGGAGACCTGATCTACCACCCCAGCGCCGGAGGGCTGGCTACCGGCTTGAATTCCCTGGACGAATCCTTTGACAAAATATGGATCGGCTGGCCCGGTCAGGATATCAAAGACGAATGGGAGCGCGAGACGGTGCGCCAGGACCTCAAAAAGGATGGTTTGTTTCCGGTTTTCCTGACTCAGGAACAGATTGAGCTGTACTACGAAGGCTACAGCAACAAAACCATCTGGCCACATTTCCATTATTTCACGCAGTACACCTCCTACCGGGACCACTACTGGGAAGCCTATCAACAAGTCAACCGGCAGTTTGCCGATGAAGTAATCCCGCTCATCAAAGAGGGTGACCTGGTCTGGGTCCACGATTACCAGCTCATGCTACTGCCTGCTATGATCCGCGAGGCTTACCCTGATGTGTCTATTGGCTTTTTCCTGCACATCCCTTTTCCGTCCTACGAAGTATTCCGTATCCTCCCCTGGCGGAAGGAGATTCTGGAAGGTATCCTGGGAGCCGATCAGATTGGCTTCCATACCTTTGGCTACATGCGGCACTTCCTGAGCGCTGTCTACCGGATTTGCGGGTTTGAGCACCACTTTGGCATGTTGACGGTAGGCGACCGCCTGGTCAACGTCGATATGTTCCCCATGGGCATCGACTATAATAAATATGCTCACCCGGAACCGGCAAGCGAGGAATCGGAAACGGCACAAAAAATCATTCAGCTTGCCGAGGAGCAGAAGCTCATCATTTCCATTGACCGCCTCGACTACTCCAAAGGTATCCCGCAACGTGTTCGGGCTTATGCCAACTTTCTGGAGAAGCATCCGGAGTACCGGGGCAAAGTCACCCTGGTGATGATCGTGGTGCCGTCCCGGGCCAATGTTTCCCAGTATCAGGCGCTGAAGCAAAAAATTGACAACCTGGTGGGCCGCGTCAACGGTGAATACGGTAATTTTGGATGGGTGCCCATTCAGTACTTTTACCGCAGCCTGGACTTCGGTGATTTGACGACGCTTTATAAGGTAGCAGACATTGCCCTGATCACGCCCCTGCGCGATGGCATGAACCTGGTAGCCAAAGAATTCATCGCCAGCAAGGAAGCTTCCAAAAAGGGCGTACTCATTCTAAGTGAAATGGCTGGCGCTCATAACGAGCTCAATGATAGCATTACCGTCAACCCGCAGGACCGGCAGGACATCACTAATGCGCTGCTACAGGCTCTGACGATGGACGAAGCAGAACAGGCAAAGCGCCTGGAAGGCATGCAGGAAAAGCTCAAGCAGCACGACGTTCGCAACTGGGCTGCCACTTTCATAAATGAACAAAAAAAGCTGATGGAGTCGCAAAAAGAAAATATAGTGAAACGAATAGACCGTGATTTAAGAAAAGAAATTGTCAAAGATTACCACGATGCCGAGAACCGGCTGATTATCCTTGATTATGATGGCACGCTTATGCCATTCCATAAAGACCCACAGGCTGTGGTGCCGGGAGAAGAGGTCATCAATCTGCTCAAGGCCCTTTCAAGCCACCCGGGCACTAAGCTGGTCGTCAACAGCGGCCGGGACCGCACCACCCTCGAGAACTGGCTGGGCCATCTCGGTCTGGATATGGCTGCCGAGCATGGTGTTTGGATGAAGCGTGACGGAAAATGGCAAAGCAATCCCGGCCTGACCATCAGCTGGAAAGCTAAAATCCGGCAGGTACTGGAGAACATGGTCGAGCGTACACCGGGCTCCTTCATAGAAGAAAAGGACTTCTCCATTGCCTGGCACTACCGCCGCATTGACCCTCAATTGGGTGAAAAGCGGGTGCGTGAATTCCGGGATGTCCTGCTATACCTCACGGCCAATGACGACCTGCAGGTACTTGAAGGCAACAAAGTCGTGGAAATCAAAAATGCAGGCGTCAGTAAAGGCAAAGCCACGCTCAACTGGCTGGAAGAAGGCAAATGGGACTTCATTATGGCCCTGGGCGATGATCATACCGATGAGGATACGTTCAAAGCGCTGCCAGACACCGCCCACACCATTAAAGTAGGTTTGGATAAGTCTGTAGCCCGCTACAATCTGCTTTCTGTAGAAGATGTGCGCCGTTTCCTGGGCCGCTTCACGGAATAACCTTCATCGGAGAATCCCCTGCTTCTGTCCATTATTTTCGGCGAAAGGCAGTGGCTTGTCCAAATTTGGGTGAAAACAAACTATGATCACTGGCTTTATCCGGGGCTTCACTGCCTACTTCGACGCTATCCGGCTGACTTCCCGTTACAACCTCTGGGGGTACGTACTTGCTCCAGGTCTCGTGAGCCTGTTGCTGGGCGCAGGTATTTTTTATGGCGCCTGGACGGCCAGCGATGATATCGCCCAGTGGCTCATTGACTTTTATCCCTTTGACTGGGGTAAAGGCGCACTGGAAACCATCGTACAGATTTTTGGCGGTGTCTTTGTCCTGGTCATGGGGCTATTAGTCTTTAAACACCTCGTATTAGCCCTCTCCTCTCCTTTCATGAGTTTCCTGTCTGAAAAAATAGAAAAGCAACTAAAGGGGCATCACCAACAGGTACCTTTTTCGGTCAGCAAAGCACTACGAGACTTAGCACGAGGGCTCACCCTGGCGCTTAGAAATATTGTCCGGGAATTATTCTTTACCCTGCTGCTGTTTTTGCTTGGGATATTGATCCCAGTGCTCAGCCCTGTGATCGCCTTCGCCATATTCGGGGTACAAGCCTACTATGCCGGCTTTGGCAACCTGGACTTCACGCTGGAAAGGCACCGGGATGTAAGAGGCAGTATTGCTTTTGCACGAGCCAACCGTGGGCTATGCATTGGCAACGGCGCCGCTTTTCTCCTGCTCTTGTTTTCTATTGTGGGCTTTCTGTTTGCACTGCCTCTGGGCACGATTGCCGCAACCAAAGAAGCGGTCAGGAGGCTCTAACCCGCTATCAAACCGGCTCCCAGTAAATCTTATGATTGGGGTACTCCTTGTGGAACTCGTACTTCAGCACATCATGGGTGGTAATGATGCCAACTAAATCTCTGTCTTCATTGACAATGGGCAGACCATGAAAGAGGTTTTCCAAAAAGACCTCTGCCGCTGCACCGATTTTATCGTTGGGACCAAGCGTGGCTACCTTAGTCGTCATTACTTCTGAAACCTTGACTTGCTTGTACTCGTCCTGACACCGGCCGAGGCGGACAAGATCAAAAGAAGTGATGATTCCGACGAGGGCACGCCCTTCCACCACCGGAATGTGGTGGACGTGCTTAAAGAAAAGAATGTCTTTGACGACTTCCAAGGTGTCCTGCGGGCGGACAGTGACTACTTTTTTAGTCATAATCGAGGAAATGGGCTCGTTCATCATAGCATGAAGCATTTGGTGTTATCTCATGCTATAAATTACGCATTTATTTTGCATTTCAAAACAAATGCCAAACAAAATCTCACCTACTCAGGCAGTCTCCGGTAAAACGAAGGGCTATTCCCTTATCATTAATAAATTTATACCCTACTCCACGTACAGAAAGGAAGTACTCCGGATTTTTAGGGTCTGCTTCAAAATACTTGCGGAAAGACAGAATAAAATTGTCGATTGTTCGGGTAGAAGGGTACACATCGTAGCCCCATACTGACTGCAAAATTTGCTGCCGCGAGACCACTTCCCCCCTGCGGTCAACGAGTAGCTTCAGCAACATTGCCTCCTTCTTGGTCAGGGTAAAATGCCCCGGATTACCTTTAGCTTCATAGGTGGCGAAATTAACCCAGTTGTCCCCAAACTCGTATTCTTCCGGCGTATTATCCGGGCTTTTGCTCGTACGCTTGATCAGGTTATTGACGCGCAAAAGCAATTCCTCCAGGTTGAAAGGTTTGGTCAGATAATCATCTGCGCCTTTTTTTAGACCGGTAATCCGGTCCTGAGCGGTATCCTTGGCAGTAAGGAATATGATCGGCACTTCGCGGTTGGTGAGGCGGACCTGTTCGCAGATTTGGAATCCATCCACTTCCGGTAGCATCACATCAAGGATCAGAAGGTCAAAGTGCTGCTCTTTGGCGTACTTGAGAGCGTCTTTCCCGTTATCCGCGGCAACGACTTCATACTCTTCCATTTCAAGATTGAGCTTAATGACATCCTGAATATTCTCTTCATCCTCAACGAGTAATATGCGCATATGCTATTTTATTGGCTTTGTGTTTTTGACATTTCTGCAGACCGCTGTGCTGCTTGCTTGTCTAACCGTTCCGAGGGAAGTTCGATCTTAAAAACTGTTCCCTTCGGTTGATTGTCCTCTACGGATATCCGGCCATCATGAGCGGCGACAATTTGCTGCACAATGTATAAACCCAAACCTGTACCTTTTGTTTTGCGCGTATCCTCGTTCCCGATCCGGTAGAACTTCCCAAAGACCTGCGGTTTTTCTTTATCCGGTATCCCGTGCCCCTGATCTGCGAACCGGAGAATCAATGCATCCGGTGTTTCTTCCAGGCTCACTTCAATATCTGCGGGCTTTGGGGAATACTTCACGGCGTTTTCCATCAGGTTGAGCATCACCGAGGTCATACCGGTGCGATCGCCACGGAAAGGGCTGATGGCCGAGCGCTTATCGAAGTGAAAGCGGGCGTCCGGATATTTGGAATCCAGGGTCTCTATCAAATCTTCCAGTATCTGCGGCAGGTCCAGTGCTTCCTCGTGAGGCTTGTACGCTGCTTCGAGCCGGGCGGACAACAGCAGGTCGCTAACCAAGCCATTGAGGCGTTCAGTTTCCAACAGTGCACTCCGGGTGAGCCGCTCGGTCTTTTCCGGCGGCAGACGGCGGCGCTGAAAGGTTTCCAGCACCAAACGAATAGACGCGATGGGCGATTTCAGCTCATGAGTAATGGACAACAGGAAATTCCGCTGCTGCCGGGCAGCTTCCATCTCTTTGTTGTAGGCCCGGTTGATGAGGTACATCCCGATCAGTAAGGTAAGAATAATGACGCCGGCTTCTCCCAGAATCATGTATTCCTGACGGGTGTATTGCTGTTTGAGCTCCAGGTAAGGCGCTGATTGCAGGAAGGCCTCTTCGGACTGGACCACTCCTTCAGCGACCATAATCAGGCGCATTTTGTCCCGCTTGGCAGCGAAGGCATCACTATTTTTGGTGTAAAGCAGCACCGACCACCATGCAAAAGCCATCATCATGTAGGCGATGACCACGTAAGACAATAAACGCAACCTTACATTCCGCCGGTTTTCCATCACTTTGAGGTTTTAAAAACCAAATGCAGGCACTCCTCCATAATAGAAGCCGCCTCATCAAGGTCTTGCTCGGTATGAGCAGCCGAAACAAACCCTACTTCATATCCACTCGGGCCGAGATACACGCCTCGCTTGAGCAGCTCCCGGTGCAGGTTCTTGAAGTGTTCCATACTCGCCGCGTCAATCTGATCTGCGCGCAGCACCCGGTCGCGGGTAAAGGCCAGCCAGAAAATAGAGGCAATCTGCTGCACGTGCATTGGCAAATCATACTTTAAAGCAAAAGCCTGAAGGCGGTCTGCCAATCGTTTGGTTTTGGCTTCCAGACCCTCATAAAAACCAGGCTCCAGCAACTGCTTTAATGCGGCATATCCGGCAGCCATCGCCACTGGATTCGCGGACAAGGTACCAGCTTGATAAACAGGGCCATCCGGAGAAATGTGGCTCATCACCTCATGGCTCCCCCCATAGGCGCCCACCGGCATACCCCCGCCAATGATTTTACCATACGTGATAATATCCGGCTGAATACCATAGTAACCTGCCGCACCTTCAAAGCCTACACGGAAACCAGAGATCACTTCATCAAAAATGAGCAGTACACCATATTTATAACACTTCAGGCGCAGGCACTCCAGGAAGGAAGGGTCCTGCAGCAACAGCCCGTTGTTGGCAGGCACAGGCTCTACGATGATGCAGGCGATGTCGTCGCTGTACTTTTGCAGGGTCTCGTCCAGCAGTTTGCGGTCATCCAGTGGCAGGACAATGGTTTCTTCCGCAAATGCCTTGGGGATGCCCGCAGAAGTGCTTTCCCCAAATGTAGCCAGCCCTGATCCTGCCTTAACGAGCAGGGAATCAACGTGGCCGTGGTAGCAGCCCTCAAATTTGATGACTTTGCTTTTCCCGGTAATGCCCCGCGCCAGGCGCAGCGCCGACATCACCGCCTCCGTACCCGAACTGACAAAACGGATTTTATCGATATAGCGGTTATTATTGACAATGAGTTTCCCCAGTTCATTGCCCAGTCGGGTGGGCGTACCGAAGGAAGTCCCCCTGGCTACGGTCTCCGTGACCAAGTCCCGTACTTTAGCATTATTGTGCCCTAAAATAAGCGGTCCCCAGGAACAGCAAAAGTCGATGTAGGTATGGTCATCTTCATCGGTAATCCGGCACCCCTGCCCTTCCTTGATGAACAAAGGCGGACCATAAACAGACTTGAAAGCCCGCACGGGAGAGTTCACTCCGCCCGGGAAGTATTTTTTGGCTTCCTCGAATAATTCCGCAGAACGCGTCCTGTTTTCCAGGGAAATGGTATCCATGTCGATTTTTTTTCTGATTGTGTCAAAGGTAACGAATCTTAGGTAGAGCAGTTGTCAGCCACTGGTAAACTCAAACCAAACTTTGAATGGAAAACCCTACCCGACATTTTTACGATAGCATAACTTGTAACTACCACCTGATTTTTCAGGACTGGGAAGCGGCGCAGGCCCGTCAGGCCCGGTTGATTGCAGGTTGGCTGGAGGCTCAGGGTATTCAGCGCAACGCACCGATCCTGGACTGCGCCTGTGGTATTGGCACCCAAATATTAGGGTTGGCTTCACTTGGGCACCGTAAAATTTGGGGTACGGATATCAGCCAAAGTGCTATTCAGCGCGCTGGGGCAGAAGCCCGAAAACAGGGTCTTCAATTCCCATTAGCCTCAGTAGATATCCGGGATTTAGCAGCATGGACGCCGCAACTCTTCAGCGTAATCCTGGCTATCGATAACGTCTTACCACATTTTTTGACAACTGCTGATCTTCACGTTGCACTTAGCAACATAAGAGATTGCCTAACCCCAGATGGGCTTTTCATCACTTCCGTGCGCCGCTACGATGAGCTGCGACGGGAGCGCCCGGGCGGAACTCCGGTTAGGTGCAGCGGTAAGGGTGGCGGAAAAGCATACACCTTTCAGGAATGGACCTGGAAAGCCTGTACTGACCGGTATCAATTAGAACATTACACCTTGAAGACAGATAATACCGGACGATGGGACATGAAGAAACGTCAGGTTTCCTACCGGGCATGGTCCCTGTCAGAATTAGCTGTAGCTTATCATAAAGCCGGATTTACAGAAATCGAAATCATGGAAGAAGCATTAAGCGGGTTTTATCAGCCCGTAATACTAGCACGGATTGGCAAAAAGAACATGCAGGAGAAGGAAGATTAAGCTACCTCAATATTTTCGGCAAGTGTTTTACCCAGAAACTTGAGCATATACCGCTTTACCGTTTCCCGGACTTTAAGGAAGACGGCTTCCACCTCCTGATCTGTGCCCGTGGCCTCTGCAGGGTCCGGAATACTGAAGTGGATTTTTTTACCGAAGTGGACATTTTTGAGTTTAGCCTCAGTAGCTTCATCACAAACCGTAATCAGGTAATCAAAGTGCTGATTGCTGAAGTCGTCAATGGATTTGGCAACATGCTCGCTCATGTCAATATTGTCCTCCTCCATCACTCGTAAGGTGTAAGGGTTTAAGTGTTGAGCTTTGAGTCCTGCGCTGTAAACATCCAGTTTCCCACCGGCGTAAAACTTAAGATAACCTTCCGCCATTTGGCTTCGGCAGGAATTGCCAGTGCAAAGCACTAATACCCTTTTCATTGCAGTGTATTTAATGTCTGGTTAACACAAAGTTAACATTAAAAACGGACAATGGAAACCTTAAAAATGGATTTGCAAAGTTTAAAAGGGTTGACCCGGCTTGCGGGCAGGAAATTATTCCGGAAACATTACAGGCGGCTTTCAATCTGCCTTGTGCGTTACAAATTTAAGCAAATGGAATTCTCAGCAATTCTGTTACGATAGTTTTTTACCCAATTTATTACCGGTGCTGAAAAAATAGCAGGGATTCTCTCAGAACGCTATCAATCTCAGAAGGTTGGGCAACCTATGCCACGTCCGCTTTGTACGCCCCGGTTGTGCCCACCGATTCGAAAGGCAAGAGATACGCCACCATATAATACCAATCGTTATATTGTCCTCCGCGCCGGTAGCTCGTGCCGGCAGTAGGGTCTTCCACGGTTGGGCGGCTTAGCCTGGCAGCCAATTCCCCATTGCCTTCCAATACATCAAAGTAGTTGACTTCAGCATTACTCATATCGTCAAGATAATCGGTGAAGAGCATACGGCCTCCAAATTCCAGTCCAAGTGTCAGTTGATCGCTCAGCAGGACCTTAACACCAACGCCCATTGGCACTGCGAATTGGGTAAGGCGATAGGGGTCTTCATAATTGGGCAGCCCCTGCCCTTCCGTACCTAAAGGCTGTAGTTCAATATAATCTCCGTCAAAGGGCGCCTCCGGATTGAATCGGAAAACGGCTACCCCACCAAAAAGGTAAGGGACCAGGCCACGGTTCCGGGCGGCACCAATTTTGAAAAGGTTCAACTCCCCGATAAGAGAAAACTCAGTAATTCGGCTTCGGAAGGCTAAGCCGCGGTCCTCACGGCCATGCCGGGCATCATCGCCTTCCACAGAACCTCCGTTGATCCCTACCCGTAATGCAGCAGCACGCCCCATTTCAAACCGGGCAAATACGCCGAATGCGGGACGTACCTCCCCAAAGTAAACGCCGAATTCTTTTGGAGAAAGGTCGCCGCTGTACAGGGAAACGCCTCCCATGACCCCAAGATGCGCCTGCGCCTGAAGACCCTGGGCAGCAAAACCAAGGAGTCCGGTCAGTAAAATAGATAGGGAAAGGGGTTGAATAAAGTGGATAAGCTTGCGTGTCATAATGCTGTTCATTGGGATTTAATGATCAATTAGGGTATTAGTCTGAAGGATAGACGCTTCATGATTAAGAAACGCTTTCCAATCCAAAATAATTATTAAGTACTGGGTTTTATTATAGTCTTCGGCTGGTTCGCTTATACCATTTTGGGCAAGGCACCGGGTCAGATAGCATTTTATTGAGCCCGGCTCCGAAGTTGTAGGAAACCGTAATATTCATCATGTAATACCAGTCCCGGGAAGTCACGCCCCGACGATAAGTTTGGTCCACACCTACCTCCCCCCCCAGGGCAGGCCGGCTCAGTTGTGCAGCCAGGGGACCGTTGTTGAGAAAAATATCACGATGGTTCACCTCTGCTCCGGTCACATCATCCAGGTAGTCCGTCAGCAAAAATCGAGGCCCGAACTCAAACCCAAACGTAAACTTCCGGGTGATAAATTTGATCCCCGCTCCAAAGGGTGCAAAGAACTGAGTCAGATTGTACTTTTGCGCATACCCCGGGATGCCCTGCCCCTCTGTACCCAGTGGCTGAAGGTCTATCCACTCCCCGTCCACTTCCCTCTTGGGATTAAAATGCAATAACCCTACGCCACCGTACAAATATGGAAAAGTAAAACTGTATTCGGTATGCCGAATGCGCCAGGCATGTAACTCGCCGATTGCTGAAAACTCCGTAATGTTGGTACGGAAAGCCAGCCCCCTTTGTTCGCGATTGTTCCGAAAGTCATCGCCTTGAACACTGCCTAAATTGAAGGAAAACCGTGTGGAGAATACATTACTGGAGGAGAGCCTGCAAAAAATACCGCCTGCCGGGCGCATTTCCTGAATCATCGCTCTCGGATCACTGGGTGATATATCCCCGCTGTAGAACATACTGCCGAAAGTGAAGCCAATATCTACGAACTGGGCAGTTAGAGTCGTATGCATCAAAAAGCAAAAAATAAGGACCGAAAATTGTCTTTGCATAGTTAATGGAATTTGGGAATCGAAGGCCCAATTCAATTAGCCTTAAAGTCCTTGACATAAGTAGTGCGTGGACTGGCTATTAATTCTCATTCAATTGCTGGGGAACGGATGAAAAAATAGAAACTTTAAATTAGGGAGTCGCTTTATATCGGCAGGCACCCAGTGGGTCTCACTGGACTGCCCGGCATACCTGTGTGTGAGTGACTACAAAGCTAATTTTTTTTCTGACACCCTACAAGAAATGCACCTGGATACATAAACAAAAAAACTATTGGTAGAAAATTAAAGGCAGGCGTTACTTCAATGGTATGAGTGCAATACAATAACCCGGATTAAAAAAATGGCTTGAGTGAAAGTAAGCATTTACCCGATTAATGTTTTCATAATTTTAACTTAAAGCCAGCCGATTTGTTTATGATCGTGGAATGCAAAAAAATCAAGCACAATAATGTCCAGACGCAAGTCAGGCGCCGATGATGCGCCCAAAGTACGCCTCACCCGGGAAAAGCTGGCCGCTGCCGCTAAAATTTTCAGGTTTATCCGCCCTTACCGTTTCGCATTTGGTTTTGGGCTGGTGTTGCTGTTTGTTTCTTCGATCACCTTCATGGTGTTCCCCTACCTTTCCGGGCTAATGGTCGATATCGCTTCCGGCGAAAAGGAAATGCCCTATTCCCTCGTCGATGTGGGCTGGATACTGGCACTTATCCTGGTGGTGCAGGGCGCAGTATCTTATTTTAGGATATACCTGTTTTCCATCGTCAGTGAGAAGGGGATTGCTGATGTAAGAAGGGCCTTGTACGAGAAGCTCATTTCCATGCCCATGTCCTTTTTTGAGCACGCTCGTGTAGGCGAATTGGTAAGCCGGCTTACGGCAGATGTCGAGAAACTCTATAATGCTTTTTCCATTACACTTGCCGAATTCCTGCGTCAGATCATTATCCTGCTGGCAGGTATTATTTTTCTTGCTTTCCGTGCGCCACAGCTTTCCCTCATCATGCTGGCCACCTTTCCGGTCGTTATTATCGGTGCGATGTTCTTCGGGCGCTTCATCCGTAAGCTTTCCAAGGAGCGGCAGGAGGAGCTGGCGGAGTCCAATAACATCCTCAACGAAACCATGCAGGCCATTCAGGCGGTAAAGGCATTCACCAATGAGTTGTTTGAGTCGGTTCGCTACAGCAACCGGATCAACCGAGTGGTGGGTATGTCACTGAAGTACGCACGATGGCGGGCTTTATTTTCTGTCTTCATCGTTACTTTTCTGTTTGGGGCGCTTTTCTTCATCATCTGGCAGGGAGCCATGATGGTTCAGGATGGGACTATGAGCGTGGGCGTCCTCATTGAATTTGTAGCCTATACCGCTATTATTGGTGCCTCTATTGCCGGTCTTGGGAACTTTTACACGGAGCTGCTGGGGGCGATTGGGGCGACCGAGCGCATTCGGGAAATCTTGTTGGAAGACCAGGAAATTGACATTCAACATGCAGGCCAAATCCCTGATGCCCCCGTCAAAGGGCACATTGAGTATAAAAATGTACGTTTCCGCTACCCCACCCGCCCCGATATAGAGGTGCTGAAAGATCTAAGCTTAAAAGTAGAGCCCGGTCAGAAGGTCGCACTCGTAGGGACGAGCGGGGCCGGAAAGTCTACTATCGTACAATTGCTCCTGCGCTTCTACAAGATCGATGAAGGCGATATCCTGCTGGACGGGCAGTCAATTTCCACCTTCAACACCACTGCTTACCGACGTAATATTGCCATCGTGCCTCAGGAGGTCATCCTCTTCGGGGGCTCCATCCGGGAGAACATCCTCTACGGCAACCCGAATGCTGCGGAGGAAGCAATCATTGAGGCAGCAAAGAAAGCCAATGCCTGGGATTTCATCCAAACCTTCCCGGAAGGGCTGGACACCCTGGTGGGCGAGCGGGGCGTAAAGCTCTCGGGGGGACAGCGGCAGCGTATTGCTATTGCGCGGGCTATTCTCAAAGACCCGGCTATTCTCCTCCTCGACGAAGCAACTTCCAGCCTGGATGCCGAATCAGAGAAAGCCGTTCAGGATGCCCTCGCCACGCTGATGGAGGGACGTACCTCTATCATCATCGCACACCGACTGGCTACAATTCGCGATGTGGATCAGATTTTCGTTATTGAAAATGGCCAGATCATTGAGCAGGGCACACATACCGAGCTTTCCCAGCAGGAAGAAGGCGCTTACAACACCCTTGCCAAGCTGCAATTCGAACCCATCTGACCATGGCCTACACGCTTAAAGAGCGGCTGACGTACACCCTTGCGGGGCTGGCAATGCTCGGGCTGGTTGTCGTCTACGCGCTGGAATTCGCAGGGTTCAACCATACCTTGGATATGTCCCGGCTGGCGTTTTACAGCATGGGCGTGGGTGGCTGCATCGGCCTCGCACTGGGACACTACGCCGCACGAAAGGAGCATGGGCTAACCGAAAAAATCCAGATTTATATTTTTTTTGGGCTTTCCTGTACTATTTTTGGGCCGCTGGCCGGCAGCCTGAGCAATCGCCTGCTCGGGCCTCCTGCAAAACCAACGCCGGTGGAGTTCGTATCCCAAAGCGCCCGCTACGCCAGCCGCAGCGGGCCCATAGCCGGAGAAAAACCTGCTCCGAATGCCTTTGATATTGAATTTTACTACCGGCAGAAAATCCGGCAAATCACTAGCCTAACCCCCTACCCGAGCACGCTGGAACGGGGCGACACCGTCCTGATCAACATCAAACCAGGACTGTGGGGGTGCGAGGTTATTCTAAAGAAAGCAGCGGTACAATGATTCAGGAACAACAATCACTGCGGGCTTACAATACCTTTGGCATCAACGCCAGGGCAGCTTTCTTTTCGGATATCGAAAGTCCTGAGATGCTGCAAGGCCTTCGCCGGCAAAACCCGGAGCGCCCTGTATTTGTCCTGGGCGGCGGCAGTAACCTCCTGCTGACCCGGGACCTAGAGCAGTGGGTACTGCACAACCGGATTCTGGGCAAATCCATCCTTGCTGAAGATACGGACACCACTTTGGTGCGCATCGGCGGAGGTGAAGACTGGCATAAGACCGTGCTTTGGGCTCTGGAACAAAACCTGGGTGGCCTGGAAAACCTGTCGCTCATACCAGGCACTGCCGGAGCTGCTCCGATTCAGAACATCGGTGCCTACGGCGTGGAATTGTCGGATGTGTTCGAACGCCTGGAAGCCATCGACTTAAGCACGGGTAAAGCCCTTGAATTCACTAAGGAAGACGCCGCTTTCGGCTATCGGGACAGCCTCTTCAAGCGGTCTCTTAAGGGGCAAATCTTTATCACTCATATCCACCTTAGGCTCACCCGCCGTGGGCACCGCCTACATACCAGTTATGGTGCCTTATCCGACACGCTGGAGCAGTGGGGCATTCAACGGCCGGAGCCCAAAGACATCAGCCGGGCGGTCATCCATATCCGGCAAAGCAAACTGCCCGACCCCGCAGTACTGGGCAACAGCGGCAGCTTTTTTAAGAATCCGGTGATTACCAATATCCGATTTGAAGCCTTACGGGACCAATATCCGGCCATTCCCGGGTATCCGCAAGGGGATACGCATACCAAAGTCCCCGCCGGATGGCTGATTGAGCAGGCCGGGTGGAAGGGCAGGCGGCTCGGGAATGCAGGCACTTACCACCAACAAGCGCTCGTTCTCGTCAATCACGGAGGTGCGACCGGGGCGGAAGTTTGGGCGCTGGCGCAACAGATTATGGAGGATGTGGAGCGGCAGTTCGGCATTACCCTCCAACCGGAAGTCAATGTGCTGTAAACCGAGACGAGAATCATGAACAACAACCCATCCATGCAACATCAGTTCCTGATCATCGAGGGGAATATTGGAGCGGGCAAGACGACCCTTTCTCAAATGCTGGCCGAAGACTTTGGCTTTAAACTCCTGCTCGAAGAGTTTGCTGACAATCCCTTCCTGCCACATTTTTATCAAAATCCGGACCGCTATGCCTTCCCGGTGGAGCTCTTCTTTATGACCGAGCGCCACAAGCAATTGCAGCAGGAACTGGCACAGCGCGACCTTTTTCAGGAGGGCATCGTTGCTGATTATATTTTTTACAAAACCCTGCTTTTTGCCCGCAACAACCTCAATACCGAGGAGTACCGCCTGTTCCAGCGTTTGTTCAACATCCTGAACGCCGCTTTTCCAAAGCCGGACCTGCTCGTGTACCTCCACCGTTCCGTAGACCGCCTGATGGATAACATCCGAAAGCGGGGGCGATCCTTTGAGCAGGAAATCGAGCCTTCCTACCTGCAGCAAATCCAGCAGTCCTACTTTGAGTTTTTCCGCTCTAACGAACAACTCCCTATCCTGATCATCGATATTGAGGACCTGGACTTCCTGAACAACCCGGAGGATTATCAGAAAATCCTTGACCTCATCAACCGGCCCTACCGGCCTGGGCTGCACCGGGCCAGTTTTTATTAGCCATTAACCCGTTTTGCAAAGTCGATAAAGAAGTCCAGGGCCTCCGGATTGCGCATGGCATCGCGGTTAGCCGCTTTTCCTACCGGGTGCCCAAGCAGGATTTTCTTCACCGGTGCCTCCAGCTTTTTGCCGCTGATGGTATAGGGGATATCAGCCACCTCAATGATATCGTCTGGCACATGACGGGGCGAATAGGTTTGGCGGAGAGTCGTTTTCAATTCCGCTATAACGGTTTCTGTCAGCGCTTCTCCCTCATTCATTAGTACAAACAGGGGCATGTAGTGCCGCCCGCCTTCGAGTTCCAGGTTCACGATCAGGCTGTCCTTTATGGCTTTCACCTTATTAACCGCCCGGTAGATTTCCGCAGTGCCGATGCGGACGCCGTGCCGGTTGAGCGTGGCATCCGATCGCCCGAGGATAACAAGAGAGTCCCGGCCGGTAATTTTCACCCAGTCGCCGTGCCGCCAAATGCCCGGGAACAGTTCAAAATAGCTTTCCCGGTAACGGGCCTTGCCGCCATCATTCCAAAAGTAGACCGGCATGCTGGGCATCGGTTTTGTGATCACCATTTCGCCAACTTCCTCTTCCAGTGGCTGGCCTTCCTCATCGTAGGCATACAGGGCGCAGCCAAGGGCACGGCACTGAATTTCGCCCATGTAGACCGGCCGCTCCGGGCAGCCACCCACGAATGCCGTACAAACATCCGTACCGCCGCTCATCGAACAAAGCCAGAGGTCTTCCTTAATATGCTGATACACATAATCGAAAGCTTCCGGTGGCAGGGGCGCTCCCGTTGAACCGATGGACCGCAGTGCGCTCAGGTCGAAATCTTTTGAAGGGTTTATGCCTTGTTTCATACTGGCTACCAGGAAGGGCGCACTCGTACCGAAGTGGTTGATCTTCGCCTTTGCGGCAAATGCCCACATAACGGTCATGTCCGGATAACCGGGGCTTCCATCGTACAACACTGGTGTAGCACCTGCCAGCATAGCCGCCTGCACGAAGTTCCACATCATCCACCCCGTTGTAGAGAACCAAAAGAAGCGCTCTCCGGGGTGTACATCATTGTGAAAAGCCAGGTACTTCATGTGTTCCAGCAGCACGCCCCCATGGCTATGGGTGATGGCTTTGGGAATCCCTGTGGTACCAGAGGAGTACAACACCCAGATCGGGTGGGCAAACGGCACCGGCTCAAATTTCAGTCCATCATGGGGTGCCCCGAGGGCATCGCCCCATTTTACGGCTTTGGGAATGGCTGCTGCCTTTGCATTTTCATCCAGAAAAGGTACAAGAACGACCCGCTTCAAAGTGGGCAGTGCCGCTACAATCTCCTGTACCACCTCAATTTTATCGTAGGGCTTACCATTATAGGTGTAGCCGTCTACAGCGATGAGCACCTTGGGCTCAATTTGCTGAAAACGGTCCGTTACGCTGCTGGTCCCGAAGTCTGGCGAGCAACTTGACCAAATGGCGCCCAGTGAGCAGGCCGCCAGGAAAGCAATGCTTGCCTCTTCCGCATTGGCTAAGAACCCAACGACCCGGTCGCCTTTTTCCACGCCCTGTGCTTCGAGGAAGGCCGCAAAGGCAGCGACCTGTTCTTCCAGCTCTGCCCAACTGAGGCTGTGCAGCGGCCGGGTTTCGGACTGCGCCATCAGAGCAGGGTGCTCACTGTTTCGGTTGCGGAAAATATGCTCGGCGTAATTCAGCGTGCTCCCTTCAAACCATTTGGTATCCGGCATAGGGTCATCTGACATCACCTGGGTATAGGGCTGATGTGCAATGATGTCAAAATAATCCCAGAGGGAGGCCCAGAAGGCAGCCGGTTCGCTGACCGACCAGGACCAAAGCGCCTTATAATCGTCGAAGTTCAGTTGGTGGTGCCTGCTAAGCCATTGCCGGTAGTGAGCCAGGCGGGATTGCGCCCGGAAGGCCTCGGTAGGTGCCCACAGCTGCCGGGGTTGATCAATCATAAATTTGGTTTTACCGCGCCACGGCTGGATTCCGCCCCATCAGAGAAGAGGTGCGAAAAATCATCGCGCCGTTCCGCGCTGTTGGTTGTGTAATGGCCGGGAAAATAACTATTCTCCTTAAACCAAAAACAAACCTTTGAAAATCAATTATTTAAAATCAAAAAAGATACCTAGTTGAAAATATCTTAAAAAAGCACCGTGCCGTAATCGGTACCGTACTTTAATACTGAGTCAATCGCAATATACAAACACTGAAGACATCGGTAACTCCAAATACTTAAAAATCGCGGTAGGTACCAAATCTGCCTTTTTTTGCACCCTATTTAAAAAGTTGCGATATTAGCAACAAGCTTACTAAGTAGACATGGTGTATCAACTACCGCTCTTCGAGCAGGAGCCTGAGTACAAAGAACCGACCGTGCCGGAAAAAATGCAGCGTATGTTAGATGATCCGGGCTGCAAAATCCTAATCGCTTTCTCGGGCGGTAAGGATAGCGTGGCTATGGTATTGTACTTACTGGATATGGGCATACCGAAAAGCAGAATGGAGCTCCACCACCATGATGTGGACGGGCATGGCGGCAATTTGTTCGACTGGCCCTGTACCCCGAGCTACTGCCAGGCGTTTGCAGATGCGTTTGAACTGCCTATTGTTTTCTCCTGGAGGCAGGGCGGCATCCGGCGGGAGATATACCGGGAAAATGAGGGCTTGCAGGATGTCTACTACCAGACCGACCGGCTTCACCATCTGCCTTCCCGTAAGGGCAACAGCACCAGGCGGAAGTTCCCGGCCGTAGCGGCAGACCTGCGGACGCGATGGTGCTCCAGTGTGGTCAAAATTGACGTACTGAGCCGGGTAGTAAATGACCGGTTCAAATCTGGCAATCTGCTGGTCCTGACGGGCGAACGGCGGCAGGAAAGTGCTGCCCGTAGTAAATACACGAAGTTCGAAAAATACCGCTCCTGGACGAAAAGCCGCAACGCCTGGCAATGGCGGCCAGTGATCGACTTTCACGAGAAGCAGGTTTGGGACTTGTACGAAAAGTACCGGGTGCAGCCTCATCCATGCTACGAGCTGGGATGGAGCAGGTGCAGTTGCCAGTTGTGCATCTTCAGCAGCCCAAATACTTGGGCCAGTATCAATGAGCTTGCCCCATGGAAGATTGACGAGCTGGCGGAAATGGAAGAAGACCTCAGCCATACCCTCTACAATGGTCTGCATATCCGCCAGAAAGTAGCAAAGGGGCGCTCCTTCCTCCGCCCGGATATGGTACGGCGCTGGGGCAAAGAAGTCATGGGCGAGTTCAACAGCCCTATTTTCATCAGCAACTGGCGGCATCCGGAGGGGGCATTCTCCCGGGAGCTATCCGGGGCAATTTAAGGGCTATATGCCTGCAATGAAAGAAAAGCAGCAGCACCTTAGCCCGTAGGACTGAAGCAAAAGCATCTAAATATTGCTATTTAAGCAACTTTTTATATCTTTGTAAAGCTTACCAAGATGATCCTATCTCTTTAAGCTTACCTTCTTAAAGTGCATATTTGTTTGTTTCAAAACGCTCAGCCTCTCAATCTGGGCGTTTTCTTTTTGTTGCGAATTTAGCAACTTATGCCTATCTTAGGGGCTCTCTTTACTAAGAATAAATGTGGTATTCCTAAAGCATGTACGAAAAAATAAAGCTTAAAAAAACTCTTTCATCCGGGAGGGTAACACATACCAGCTTACTACCTACACAAGAAGGCTTCATGGAAATGCTAATGAGCGGCTGGCAGACCGTCGATGATGAGGTGCTTTTCCTTCGCCTGCAAAAGAAATGGTTCGATATGATAGCCAAGGGGGAAAAGAAAGAGGAATACAGGGACTTGTCCAGGTACTGGGCCATACGGCTATTGCCTGAGCATAAGCGCAAACAGGTGCTGCATGACTGGAACCCGGCACCAACCAGAAATCTGGTAGCTTTCCATCAGCCTAAGAAACCCTGGCAGTATGCGCTATTCGTGAATGGCTACGCCAGCACCTCACCGGCAGTTCTGGTAGAATTCTTCCAGCTTGCTGCCACGAATGTTACTAAGCCAGAATGGGGCGGCCAGCCAGGCAAACCCTGTTTCGCCATCCACCTGGACAGTGTGCTCAACTACAGCAATCTCGATCCGGAACTGGAATATGAGGTTTACAATAACAAAAGAAAGCAAACAACATGACGGAAGAAAACCACATCAGGGTACTCGGCGGCATCACCATTCTTCTAGCCTGTATAGCCGTAGCTATGAAAGCAGCAGATCCGGAAATACTCGGAGATGTTATTCAGACCGATCAGGGGTTAGGCCTAATTTCTGAGCGCTTTATAAACATCGAGGGCGAACTGCTGTACAAAATAGAGTTGCTTGACGGCAAAAACGAATCAATTATTGTGAATGCAGGCATATCGGCAATCAACCCTTAACTTGCCCCAACTCCTACCCCATCGTATCTTTATACAAAAAGAGCTATGAGCAAGCAAAAAACATCCTCCGGGCCATTGGCTACGCAAGCAGGAGCCCAGCCCGAACCCACCAAGGAAGACTGGGAAGCCTACCGAGAGGCTATGCTCCAATTCCAGGACAAAGCCGCCCGAGTGCTGCCGCCTGTGCTTTACGGGCGCCTCATGATGGGCATAATCACCGCCCAGGAGGTGATGCTGAGAAAGGGAAGAAAGTTCCTAAAAAGAGGGTGTTGCGCAAATAGCAACTTTATCCTATATTTGAAATTATTTTAGTCTTTCACAATAATCGTTTTTTGCCGGAGCCCCCACGCTTCGGCTTTTTTTGTGCCTTGCGGATTTTGATCAACAATAGCGCCATGCGAATTAGTTTGAACCGCTGCGTATTCTTGGGGGGATTCGCATCAGAAAAAGTAGGTTTAGCCGCCATTGTAAGTGCATAGATTAATTCTGCGGCTAAAATATAAAAACAAATTGTTTAAACAGCGCTTTTTTGACAACTTTTTGAGGTGAAATAAAACATAAATTGTTTTATAATTCAATCTCAACGTAAATGGAAGTAAACATCTCTTTTACACGATCATACCAGCCTTGTTCTGTCTGGAATTTATTTGCCAACAAGTAACAGCTTGAATTTGGAACTTCCATATGCCCAAAATTCAATCCCGATCGAATCTGACGCGTTTTTTGATTGAATACAGATCCCCCTACTCCACATCCTCCAACAACTCATCCAGCCCATACTTATCCACCAGGCCGGGGTTGCTGTCTTTCATATCATCGCGCATTCGCTTGATCTCGCGCAGCAGTAGCTTCGTGACCAAGGACTCCGCCTGGGCCAACTCCTGCGGCGTGCTCTCTGCCAGCAGCTTCTTTTCAGAAGGGGTTGCGCCTTCCTCGATTTTCCCGGGCCCCGCCCACTCCGGATCAATGCCCTCCGGCGGCGCACTTACCCACTTCTCCCCTTCCCCTACTATGAACCAGTTCAGATTGACGTAGGGGAACACCTTCTTTACAGCTTCGAAGAAGTCTTGCCGGGGTGATTTGGTTTTCCCGTTAACAAAAGCAGTAATGGTATTAGGGTTATAGTCTGCCTGTCTACCAAAACTTTCCCGTGAAATTTTATGAGCCTCCAAAAGCCACATAAACCGCTTTCTTACAGACATAAATGGTTGCAATAAATCTATTTTATTAATTTAATCACTAAAAATCCTTGTTAAAATTTGTAAAAGTGATTTAAATAATGATAAATTTGTTTCATGGAAACGAAAAAGCAAGGATTTAAAGCAATCCTTCTTAGGCTAAAAGTGCAGGGCGAATAAAATCAATGGATATCCATTGATTTTTTAATGATTTCGCCAAAAAGTGCTTACCAGTCTTGTAAATGTACAATTTTTCAATCAACACTCCAATCATGGATGTACAAACGATAGATGAGCGTTACGAAGCTTTCCGC